>FTJN01000006.1_pt1 | contig 42792 bp, 34 predicted proteins | sample 1658361 | NCBI WGS metagenome assembly FTJN01 (sample SAMEA3914819, study PRJEB12502) | metagenome | biome: forest; material: soil | place: Canada | collected 2010-06-26 | depth 0.3 m
CGCCCGGCAGGTCGGCGGCGAGCAGCACCAGGGCTTCGCCCGCCGTCAGGACATCCAGCTCGGTCACATCACCGCTCCCAGCTGCCAGGGCACGAACTCGTTGCTTCCGAGATCGTGCTGCTCGCTCAGGGTCCGTTGTCCCGACGCCGTCGCGAGCATCAACTCGAACAGCCGCTCGCCGGACTCGGCGACGCTGCTGCGACCGTCGATGATCTCGCCGGCGTTGAAATCCATGTCCATGCGCATTCGGGCGAACATCGGGCTGTTGGTGGCCAGCTTGATCGAGGGGCTCGGCTTGCACCCGTAGGTCGATCCGCGGCCGGTGGTGAAGCAAATGAGGTTGGCGCCGCCCGCGACCTGGCCGGTGGCGGAGACCGGATCGTAGCCCGGCGTGTCCATGAAGACGAGCCCGTGCACGGTCACCGGCTCCGCGTATTCGACCACGCCCATCAGTCCGCTGCTGCCGCCCTTGGCGACGGCGCCCAGCGACTTCTCGAGGATGGTCGTGATGCCGCCAGCCTTGTTGCCCGGCGACGGGTTGTTGTTCATGTCGCCGCCGTTCCTGGCGGTGTAGTCCTCCCACCAGCGCAGGCGCTGCATCAGCCGCTCGGCGATCTCGGGGCGTGCCGCGCGCGACGTGAGCAGGTGTTCGGCGCCATAGATCTCGGGCGTTTCCGACAGGATTGCGGTGCCCCCGTGGCGCACCAGGAGATCGACGGCAGCGCCGAGAGCCGGGTTGGCGCTGATGCCGGAGTAGCCGTCCGACCCCCCGCACTGCAGCCCGACCGTCAGCCGGCTCGCGGGCACCGTCTCGCGTCGCGAGGTGTTCGCCATCGCGAGCAGCTCGCGAACGATGGCGCTGCCCTCCGCGATCGCCTCGCGCGTGCCGCCGGCGTCCTGGACCGTCATCGTGCGGATGCGGCCGCCCGCCGCCACGAGCGGCTCGACCAGCGTGCCCACCTGGTTCACTTCGCAGCCCAGGCCGATGACCAGCACGCCGGCGAAATTCGAATGCGTCGCGTAGCCGCGCAGCGTTCGCCGCAGCAACTCGATGCCCTCTCCGCTGCCACTCATCCCGCAGCCACTGCCATGCGTGATCGCGACGACGCCGTCGACGCCGGGCCACTCGGCCATCGCAGTACCGGCAAATACCCTCTCGATCGCCTTGCATACGCTCGCGGAGCAGTTGACGCTGGAGACGATGCCGACGAAGTTGCGCGTGCCGACGCGGCCGTCGGCGCGCACGTAGCCCTCGAAGGTCGCCGGTTCGGGCGCCGGCGTGGTCGGCACGTAGGCGCGGCCGACGCCGTGCGCTGCGTGCGAATCGCCCATGTCGAGGTTGTGCACGTGCACGTGTTCGCCGGCAGCGATCGCCGTCGTCGCCACGCCAATGACCTGCCCGTACTTGCGAACGGGTGCGCCGGCAGCCACGGCGCGCGCGGCGATCTTGTGGCCGGCGGGGATATCGTTCGCGGCGACGAACCGGCCGCCGTCTGCGGCGGCGAGCACGGTGCGAGCCTCGATCGCCTCGCGGGCGACGGCGACGTCGTCGGACGGATGCAGCCAAAGCAGCGGCGGCGGAAGCGCGTCAGTCGACATGGAACACCTCCTCCATCGCGGCCCAGTGTTCGCCCGGCGCGCGACTCGCCAGCGGTCGCTGACAGGGGTCGGTGAACGTCCACCAACGCTGTGTCTCGGGATCGGCGGCGATCGCGGCCATGTCCGCCGCCAGGTCGGTGCCGTGGTACTCCCAGGTCGCGAACAACAGGTTCTCGGGTTCCCGCAGGTAGATGGTGTAGTTGCGGATTCCCGAAGCCGCGATCCGCCGGAGGACGCCGGGCCAGACCGCCGCATGCAGGCGCTTGTATTCGGCGACGCGCTCGGGCGCGATCCCGATGACCATGCCCATTCGCTTCATCGTGTCGACTCCTTGGCATCGAGGCCGGCCGCCGCCCCGAGGGCCTCGCGCAGCCAGGGTTGGACGAGCGCGGGGGCGCATCGCTGCGCGGCCGCGACGACGGGCGCCAGGCGGCGCACCTTCTTCTGCTGGTGGTTGACGGCGATGTCCGCCAGCGGGTGGGCGAGCCAGGGGTTGAGCAGGCGCTCGCGCAATGTGTCGAGATAGGCTCGCGCCGCGTTGCCCTCGCCCAGCGCATCGAACACCGGCAGCACTTCGTCGGCCCAGAGGCGTTCGAGGGCGCCGCGCATGACGCCGTCGCGCATGGCCTCGACGACGGTGCGGCCGGACGGCCGGCCGTCGCGGATCCACAGTTCGGCCAGTACCGTGTGGCCCAGGTTGAGCAGCCACAGCTTCCGGCGCTCGAACAGGCCCAGGTCGTCGGTCAGCACGACGTCCGGGTGCCGGCACGGCACGACGAGGCCGTGCTGTCGCTCGATCGCCCACAGCGCGTACGGCTCGGCCACCGCGCCGACCGGCTCGATGGCTTCCGGCACGATGCGGTCGACCAGCGAATTGGCCCATACGGGCCGCGCGCCCAGCCAGGCCTGGAAAGTCTCATCGAGTCGCCACGACTGCGCGAGGCCGACGACGATGTCGCGCAGGCAATCCCCGTTGCGCGCCACCAGTTCGCAGGGCAGCAGCGTGAGCGCGGCATCGGGCCGGGCCTGCCAGCGATCGTGCAGTGCGACCAGTAGCTTGGCGGGAAACGCACGCGGTGCCTCGGCGCCATGCGCCAACGCCTGCACGCCGTCGGCGTCATCCAGATGCCAGCCGACATCGCCGGTGTTGGAGACCACCACCTGCAGCGTGTCGTCGCAGAACTCGCGCCGCACCGCGGCCCAGTCGGTCGAGGTGCGCAGGGCGGCGCGGACCGAGCGGCAATGGCGCCGCTCGTCCACCGGCTGTCCCTGCGCGAGTCCGCGAATGCGCACCTCGTGACCCTGCCCGCTCGCCAGCGCGACGACGCGGGCGGCGCTACGCGGATCGTCCGTGGTCTGCACGACCGTGATCCCGCCCAGCGCGGCGCCGTGCGCCATCGCTTCCGAGACGAGGAGGTCGACATGCGCCTGCAGGAAGCGGCTGGTGCCGAACTGAAGGATGGGTTGACCCGTGGCCATGCTCAGCACTCCACGATCGCCTTGATGACGTGCTGGTCCGGATCGAGCAGGCTGGCGAAATCGCGCGGCACGTCGACGAGGCGAAGGCGGTGGGTCGCGAGCGCCGCGGCGGGCACCTGGCCGGCGCGCATGGCCGCGAGCACGGTCTCGAAGTCGGACGTGGTCGCGTTGCGGCTGCTCAGCAAGGTCGCCTCGCGCTTGTGGAACTCCGGATCGGAAAACGCGATCGGGCCTTGAACGATCGACACGAGCACGTAGCGGCCGCCGTGCGCGATGAAGCGGAAGCCGCGCTCCATCGCGCGCGCGTTGCCCGTGGCGTCGAAGACGACGTCGAAGAATTCGCCGTCGGTCAAGCGCGCGAGCTCCGCCTCGTCGTCGGGGCCTATCTCGACGGCGGCTTCGATGCCCAGGTGCGCCCACGCGACGTCGAGGCGGTCGCGTCGCGAGTCCAGCGCGACCACCTGCGCGCCGCGCAGGGCCGCGAACAGCATCACGGCGAGCCCGATCGGCCCGGCGCCGGCGACCAGCACACGCTGGCCGGGGGCGACGTCGCCGCGGCCTACGGCATGGGCGCCGATGGCGAGGAATTCGAGCATCGCCGCCTGGTCCAGGGTGATGCCCTCGGCCTTGTGCACGAACGGCGCAGGCACGGCGAGGAACTCGGTCATCGCGCCGTCGCGGTGCACGCCCAGCACCTGGATCGACGTGCAGCAATTGGTCTTGCCTTGCCGGCAGGCGATGCATCGGCCGCACGACAGATAAGGCATCACGTACACGGCATCGCCAGGACGCAGCTCGCTTTGCGCGTCGGCTTCCTCGACGGTGCCGGACAGTTCGTGCCCCATCACGCGCGGATAGGCCAGGTACGGCTGGCTACCGGTGAAGATGTGCAGGTCGGTGCCGCAGACACCGACGCGCCGCACGCGCAGCAGCACCTCGCCGGGCTGGCGCACGGGGCGCGCACGTTGCTCGGCGACGAGATGACCGGGGGCTTCGCAGAGGATGGTCAACATGGACAGGGGCTCAGAGCCGGTAGAAGGTGACGGCATTGGCGCCGAGGACGGCCGCGCGCTGGGCCTCCGTGGCCGGCGGGCGGACGGCGTCCAGCAGGTCGATCGTCGAGGCCAGCCAGCCCGTGTAGCTGTGTGCCAGGCGCAGGACCGGCCAGTCGCTGCCCCACAGCAGGCGCGCCGGGCCGAATGCCGTCCAAACCGCCTGGACGTACGGCAGCAGGTCCGCGGGCCGGGTGCGGTCGCCCGCCTCCGTGAGCAGGCCCGAGACCTTGCAGTGCACCTGCGGGAGTTCGGCCAGGCGCGCGAGGTCGGCGTGCCACGGCTGGAATTCGCCGCGGGCGATCGGCGGCTTGGCGGCGTGGTCGACCACGACGGCCAGCCCGGGATGACGGTCGGCGAAGACGTGCAACGCAGGAAGGTGGTGCGGCAGCACCAGCGCGTCGAACACGAGTCCATGCCGCACCATCGCCTCGGCCGCGGGCACGGTCGCCGGGTCGGCGATCCAGTCGTCGTCGGGCAGGTCCTGCAGCATCGGACGCAGGCCCCTCAGCCGCGGGTCGCGCGCCAGCTCGGCGATGGTCGCGACGGCATCCGCGGCCTTCATGTCGACCCAGCCGACCACGCCGCGCACGAACGGCGTCGACCGCGCGAGCGCGAGCAAGGCGCGGGTTTCCTCCAAGCTCGGCAAGGACTGCACGAGGACGGTGCCATCGACACCCGCCGCGTGCAGCAGGGGCGCGAGATCCTCCGGGCCAAAGTCGCGATGGATCGCCGCCAACGACGGCGGCGGCCAGGCGCCCGCACGCTCGGCGAGACGCCAGAAGTGCTGATGGGCGTCGATCCTCACGGCGCGGCGCTCCGTCCGGACGGACTCGGCGCGGCCGCGTCCACCAGCCCGCGTTCTCGCAGCGCCGTCCACAGGCCGTCCGGCACCGGTTGCTCGAACCAGCCGACGTTCTGGCGTACCTGCGCCGCCGAGCGCATGCCCGCGACCACCGCGGCGTCAGGACGCATCAGTCGGCCGACCTTGGTGCCGATCACGAATTCATCGCGCGGCCGCTCGCGCAGGAAGGCGCCCGCCCGGTGCTCGCCGAGCGTGTAGCCGTAGTGCGGTGCGGTATCGATGTAGCGCAGGCCTGCGTCCCAGGCGGTGGCGAGCGTGTCGGCCGCCTCCTGCGCGGCCACCGGCGCGTACATGCCCGCCAGCGCGGCGCCGCCCAGGCCCAGCGCGGTGAGGCGCAGGCGGCCGGCGGCGACAGAGCGGCGATCTGCGGCTTTCACGGCGTGAGGCGTCAGTAGAGGACGTTCTTCGCTTCGGGCGTGTCGATGTTGGTCTTGGTGACCATCACGACGCCCGTATCGAGGAACTTCGGGACCGCCTTCTTGTTGAGGACGTCCACAGCGGTCTTCACTCCCAGTGCGCCCATCTGGTAAGCGCTCTGAACGGCGATGGCGCCGATCGTGCCGTCCTTGACGAAGCCCTGCAGGTCGGCATTGCCATCGAATCCGATGGCGACCACCTTGCCGGCCTTGCCGGACTGCACCAGCGCGCGGCCCATGCCGATCGCGGTGGGCTCGTTGGCACCGAAGATGCCTTTCAGGTCGGGATTGGCGGCGAGCACGTCCGTGGTCTGGTTGAGCGCCGTGCCCATCTGGGAGTTCGAGTAGAACGGACCGACGATCTGCAGCTTCGAATGCGCCTCGATGTATTTCCGGAAGCCACCCACGCGGCCGATCTCCGAACCCGAACCCGCGGTGTACGACATGATCGCGATCTTGCCGGTTGTTCCGACCTTGTCGATCAGCGCTTGCGCGCAGAGTTCGCCCGCCTTGTTGTTGTCCGTCGCGAGGAACGATTGGTAATACGACTTGCCGCTCTCGGCGGCCGCCGAGTCGATCAGGATCACGGGAATGTGCGCTTCCCAGGCCTTCTTGATCGCCGGGATCAGCGCCTCGGGATCCGACGGCGCGAGCACGATGGCGGCAACTTTGCGGTTGACCGCGTTCTCGACCAGCGCGACCTGGCCTGCAAGGTCGGTGTCGGACGCTGCGCCCTGGAAACTGCTGGTGTAGCCCTTGAGTTCCGACGCCGCCTGGGTCGCGCCCTTTCGAACGTTCTGCCAGAAATCCGAATTGGCGGTCTTGACGATGACGGCGATCTCCTTGTCGGCCGCGACGGCCGAGGCCCCGGCGAGCGCGAGGGTGGAGGCGAGAACTGCTTGGAGAAGTCTTTTCATGGCATGTCCTTCTTGGAGGTGGGAGAACCTTGTCTCGAGGGTCCGCGGGAGGAGACGCACCCGCCGCGCTTCATCGCCGGTTGCGCAACTGGTCGATCCAGACGGTGACCAGGATCACGAGGCCGATGATGATCTGCTGGACGAAGGCCGAGACCCCCGTCATGTTCAGTCCGTTGCGCAGGATGCCGATCACGAAGGCGCCGATGACCGTGCCCGAGACGGTGCCGATGCCTCCGGTCAGCGAGGTGCCGCCGATCACCGCGGCGGCGATGGCGTCGAGTTCGTACATCAAGCCCTCGCTGGGCTGCGCGGTCACGAGGCGCGACATCAGAACGCAGCCGGTCAACCCCGCGAGCGCGCCCGACAGCACGTAGGCGAACAGCGTGACGCGGCGCACGTCGATGCCCGAGAGCCGCGCTGCCTCGGCGTTCGAGCCGACGGCGTAGAGGTGCCGGCCGAGCCGGCTGCGCGCAAGCATCAACCCCGCAGCGAGGGCCAGCGCGATCATCAGGAGTACCGGATAGGGCAGCCCCGGGAAGACGACGTCGGGAAAGCCGTCGGCGCCGATGCGCACGATGCGCCACAGCGAACCGTTGCCCAGTTCGGCGAACGAGTCGCCGAGGCCACCGATCGCCTTGGCGTCCGTGATCTGCAGCGCGATCCCGCGCGCGACCAGCATCATGCCGAGCGTGGCGATGAAGGGCGGCAGGCGCAGCAGCGTCACGCACAGGCCGTTGACGAGCCCGCACGCCGCACCCGTCAACAGGCCGAGCAGCATCGCCAGCGGAACGTGGACGCCGGCGCGCACCGCCAGTGCCGCGACTACGCCGGCGAGCGCGAGGATCGAGCCCACGGAGAGGTCGATGCCGCCGGTGATGATCACGCAGGTCGCGCCGATGCCCAGGTAGGCGATCGAGGTCACCTGAAGGGCCACGGTCATCCCGTTGCCGATGCTGAAGAACGCCGGGCTGGCGATGGAGAAGACCGTCACGAGGACGAACAGCCCCGCGAGCGCGGCGAACTTCTGAACGAGATCCTTCCGGCGTTCGTTCATGAGGCGAGCAGTTCCTGTTGCGAGGCGGCAGCCGATGGCGCACGCACCGATGCGAAGTGCATGATTTCCTCCTGTGAGGTGGCGCGGGTCTCGAGCACCTTGGTGATGTACCCACCATGGAACACCGCGACGCGGTCGGTCATGCCGAGGATCTCGGGCAGTTCGGAGCTGATCATCACGACACCGATGCCCGCGCAGGCGAGCCGGTCGAGCAGTTCGTAGATGGCGACCTTGGCGCCGACATCGATGCCGCGCGTGGGCTCGTCGAAGAACAGCACGCGCGACTCGCGAAACAGCCATTTGGCGATGACGACCTTCTGCTGGTTGCCGCCGGAGAGCAGGCGTGCGACCTGCGCCGGCGACGGCGTGCGAATCCCCAACTGCTCGATGTAGCGGCGCGCGACGGCAAGCTCTTCCGCGCCGCGGATCAGGCCGCGCCGATCGGTCACCGCCCGAGTGTTGGCCAGCGTGATGTTCTGCGCCACGGACATCTTCACGGCCAGTCCGTGCGCCTTGCGGTCCTCCGACAGGTAGGCGATGCCCTCGCGGATCGCGTCGATCGGCGAGCGGATGGCGAGCGCTCGACCCGCCAGCGCGATGCGGCCGGCGTCGACCGGGTCGGCCCCGAAGACGGCGCGCGCGACCTCGGTGCGGCCTGCACCGACCAGGCCGGCAAAGCCGAGGATCTCGCCGCGCCGCAGGTCGAAATCCACCGGACCGAACACGCCCCGGCGACGCAGCCCTCGCACCTCGAGCACCGTCTCGTGGGTCGGCTGGCGCCGGGGCGCCGGAAACTTCTCTTCCAGCGTGCGGCCCACCATGAGCGCCACGATCTCGGGAATCGACGTGTCGGCGAACGCCTTGGTAGTGATGTGGCGGCCGTCGCGCAACACGGTCACGCGATCGGCGAGGCCCTCGAGCTCGTCGAGCCGGTGCGAGATGTAGACGATGCCCGTGCCGGCGTCCCTGAGTTCGCGGATGACTCGAAACAGCTGCGTCGTCTCGGCGTCGGTCAGCGAAGAAGTGGGCTCGTCCATGATCAGCAGGCGCGCCTGCATCGACAGCGCCTTGGCGATCTCCACCATCTGCTGTTGGGCGAGCGACAGGCTCGAGACCAGCGCGTCCGGCGACACGCCCACGCCCAGGCGGTCAAGGCACCCCTGCGCGTCGGCGCGCTGCTTGCGCCGATCCACCAGCCAGCCGCGCGACGGTTCGCGCCCGAGGTAGATGTTTTCCGCGACGCTGAGGTGCGGCACCAGGTTCAGCTCCTGGTGGATCATCGCGATGCCATGCGCCTGCGCTTCGCGCGGCGAGGCGAGGCGCAGCGACTCGCCGTCCAGGCTCAGCGACCCGTCGTCGGGTGCATACACGCCGCTCATCACCTTCATCAACGTCGATTTGCCGGCACCGTTCTCGCCGCAGACCGCGTGCACCTCACCGTACTGCACGTCGAAGCTCACGCCCTCGAGCGCGACGACGTTGAAGAAGCGCTTCGTCACGCCACTCAAGCAAAACAGCGTCGACGGGATGGCAGGAGACAGCGCGGTCATGAGGAGCAGAGGTTCAACGGCCCAGCGAAACTGGTCATGCCAATTTAGCCACATCTTGAATTTGGCCTGACCAGGATAAACCCGAAGAATGCCTGTCGCCCCCATGAGCGAGACTTCTGTCGACAGGCCGCCCCTGCCGGACAGGCACGCGGTGGTCAGGCCACAATCCGGACCGACCCTTTCCTTCAGCTCGCTCGGAGCGTCCATGACCGCCATGCCGAAACCGGCCGACCCCCGCCGGCTCTATCAACAGGTCGCCGACCGCATTCGGGCCGTCATCAGCGAGGGCCACTTCGCGGTGGGCTCGCGGCTGCCGCCCGAACGCGAGCTCTCGCTGCAACTGGGTGTCTCGCGCCCTTCGCTGCGCGAGGCCCTGATCGCCCTGGAGATCGATGGCCGGATCGAAATCCGCATGGGCTCCGGCATCTACGTGTGCGCGCCGCCGGTGGCTGCCGAGCGCAGCACGCCGGCGCTGGGCGAGAGTCCGACCGAGCTCATGCAGGCACGGGCGACCCTTGAAGGCGCCGTGGTCGCGCTCGCCGCGGCGCGCGTGACGCAGGCGGGCCTCGAGCGCGTCGCCGAAAGCTTGGCGGCGATGAAGCGCGAGCACGCACGGGGCCGCATGCCGGTCGAGGCCGATCGCCGCTTCCACCTCGGCATCGCGGAGCTGGCAGGCAACACGGTCCTGGTGCGCATGGTGGGCGAACTGTTCGACGGTCGCCACAGCCCGATCTCTTCGCGCATGAGCGGCCGCGCGGAGACGGTGCAGACCTGGACCGCTGCGCTGGCCGAGCACGAGCGCATCTACCGTGCCCTGCAGGCGCGGGACCCGCAGGCGGCCACGGCCGCGATGTTCACGCACCTGCGCGCGTCCGAGGAGCGCTGGGTTGGCGAGGCGGCTGTTTCGACCGAGCAGGTGCCGATCCGCCAGGCCGTCAAGCGCCGGTCTTGAAGTCGTCGATCGGACAGCGAACGCCCGGATCGGATCGATGCAGGGCAGCCCGGGCGGGCGGCGTCGAACGCCTTCGCCCACGATCCTGCGTCGTCCAGCCGGGGTGCGTACCCGAGCCGATCGCGTCGCACACGGCCAAGCTGGCGTTCCGGATTTCCATCAGGGCCCGCCGCTTCCACGCCCAGGTCAAGGACTCAGCCTGCGAGTCGGCGTCGGCAAGAAATTCGACGACTGCATCAGCGATTGCCACGGGCCACGGCAGGCAGGCCGGCGGATGATGCGCAGAGCTGCATGGGGTTGCCCGCCATTGATCGCATCGAATCATGAGACGCATACTTGAAGCCCAACGCGACAGCGCCAGGCACGACGAGGTGCCCCCTCCAACGGGTTCAAGATGACTCTCCAGACCCCTGATCCGGATCCACCGCCGTCGCCGGGCAGCTGGCTCGCGTCGGTGAAGGGAATGCCCAGGGGCGGCATTGCAATGGCGTTGCTGATCCGGGTGCTGTTGTTCAGCACCCTGGTGACGCTGGTGCTGACAGCGATGCAACTGATGCTGAGCTATCGCAGCGAGAGAACGCGGCTCGAGAGCCGGTTTCTAGAGATCGACCAGGCCAGTTCGCGCAGCCTCGGCGAAAGTCTCTGGGCACTCGACTCCCGGCAACTGGAGGAGCAGCTCGAAGGAATCCTGCGCCTGCCGTCGATGCGTGCGGCGGAAGTCCGGGAAACGGCGTCGTCGGACCATGCCCTGACCGTGACTCGAGGAGAGCACCAGACCTCGCGGGTCGTCGTGAAGGAGTTTCCCCTGCGGTGCTGCGGAGATCACCCCGAGGTCGTCGGCGTGCTCCACATCGAAGCGACGCTCACGGACATCTACCGTGACCTGGCGGCGCAGGCCCTCGTGATTCTCCTGAGCAACGCCGCCAAGACGTTCCTGGTCGCGCTGTTCATCCTGTTCGTCGTGCATCGGCTGGCGACACGGCACCTGTTGGACATCGCTTCGTCGATCGCCCAGGTGACACCGGAGGCCCAGGCACCGCTGCGCCTGCGACGCCCGCAGGGCAGCCAGGACGAGCTGGACCACCTGGTCGACGCCCTCAACGACATGCGCGAACGCCTGAGACAGCATGCAGCGGACCTCGGCAACGCCAACGCCCGCATGGCGGCCATCCTGGACAATATTCCCGATCTCGCCTGGGTGAAGGACCGCGAGGGGCGCTTCATCGCCGTCAACCGGGCGTTCGCATCCGTCAAGGGGTTCTCCGAGCCGGCCCAGATGCTCGGCAAGAGCGACCTGGAGGTGCAACCCCCCGACCTCGCGAAGTCCTATCGCACCGATGACGCCGCGGTCATGGCGACCAGGGCACCGCGGCGGATCGAGGAAAGACACGTCAGCGCCGACGGCAGCGTCACGCTGCTGGAGACCATCAAGACGGTGCTCCACGACGTCGACGGAAACGTGGCGGGAACCGTCGGCATCGCCCGCGACATCACGGCTCGCCGCCAGGGGGAGGCGGATCGAGATGCGCGCAAGCTGGCCGAGGCCGCCAACCAGGCCAAGAGCGAGTTCCTCGCCAACATGAGCCACGAGATCCGCACGCCGATGAACGCCATCCTCGGCATGTCATACCTGGCGCTGCAGAGCGGCCTCGACTCCCAGCAGACGAACTACGTCCAGAAGATCCATGGTGCGGCCGAGTCCCTGCTCGGGATCATCAACGATATTCTCGACTTCTCCAAGATCGAGGCCGGCAAGCTCGACATCGAATCCATTCCGTTCTGCTTCGCGGACGTGATGGAAGGTCTTGGCAACCTGGTGGGAATGAGCGCCGAGGAACGAGGCCTCGAACTGGTCTTCGACCAGCAACCGACGTTGCCTCGGACGCTGGTGGGCGACCCGTCCCGGCTGCGGCAGGTGCTGTTGAACCTGGGCTACAACGCGGTCAAGTTCACCGAACGCGGCGAAGTCGTCATTGCGGTCGAGCGCATGGAGAGCCCGCCCGATCGTGCGAAGCTGCGCTTCAGTATCAGCGATACCGGAATCGGCATGACCGCCGAGGAACAGCAGCGCCTGTTCCAGCCTTTCACCCAGGCCGACTCATCGACGAGCAGGCGCTACGGCGGCACCGGGCTGGGACTGTCCATCAGCCGCCACCTGGTGCGGATGATGGGGGGAGAGATCGAGGTCGAGAGCACCCTCGGGGTGGGAAGCTGCTTCCGGTTCGAGCTGACCTTCGGCATCCCGCCCGAACCGGACCCGGCGCCCGCGCCGCGCTCCCGGGGCCTGGACGGCAAACGGGTGCTCGTCGTCGACGACAACGCCTGTGCCCGCGACGTGCTCGTCGGCATGTGCGGCAGTTTCGGACTGCGGGCCGAATCCGCCGAGGACGGCCACGACGCCTTGCGCCGGGTGGAAGTCGGCGACGCACGCGACCAGCCGTTCGATCTCGTCCTCCTGGACTGGAAGATGCCGGGCCTGGACGGCGTCGAATGCGCCCGACTGCTGGGGCAACGTCGGAGCCAGCGCCATCCCACGCCCGCGGTGATGATGGTGACCGCGCTCGGTCGCAACGAGGTGCAGAAGCGTCTCGAGGAGCGCCAGGTCACGGTCGGGGCCCTGCTGGCAAAACCGGTGACGCCGTCGGCGCTGCTGGACGCCTTCAGCCAGGTGCTCGGCCTCGCGACGCCGCACGTCACTCGGACGTCGATGCGCGAACGCGCGATGAGCGACTACCAGTCGCGCCTGCGGGGCACCCGGATCCTGCTCGTGGACGACAACGCGATCAACCGCGAGATCGCCCTGGCGGTGCTACGGGGAGCGGGCATCGACGTCAGCGTGGCGTGCAACGGCCAGGAGGCGCTCGGCGCGCTGGATCGCGAGGCGTTCGACGCGGTCCTGATGGATTGCCAGATGCCGGTCATGGACGGCTACGCCGCGACTCGGGCACTGCGGCAGCAGCCGCGCTGGGAACATCTGCCCGTGATCGCGATGACGGCCAATGCGCTGGTCGGCGATCGAGCCAAGGTGCTGGCGGCCGGGATGAACGACCACGTCGCCAAGCCGATCGGGATCGAGGAACTCTTCTCCACGCTGGCGCGCTGGATCCGACCCGCTGCGATCGACCGGGCGCCGCGTTCGCCGGACCCGGTCGACGCCCCCGCCGGCCGGCCCCATGTCGACCACGCCGCCGGCGTCGCAGGCTTGATGGGCGACGAGATCATGTACGTTCGGCTGCTCAGGATGTTTCGAGACCGCGAGGCGGATTTCGCTCAACGATTTCGAGCCGCGCGGGCGAGCGGCCGGTTCTCGGACGCGATGCGGATGGCGCACGACCTGAAAAGCGTCTCGGGCGCCCTTGCCGCAGGCGCCGTCCAACGCACGGCGGCGGACCTCGAGTCGGCTTGCGTCGACGATCTCGACACCCCGCACATCGACCTCCTGCTCTCGAAGGTCGAGGTCTCGCTCGCTCCGGTGATCGAAGAGTTGCGATCGCTCGGTCCTCAAACGACGTCGTGACCCCGTCGACCGGGCTGGCATCGCGCTCGATTTCCGCCCGAGGCGAATCGCGCGATCCCGTCGGCGAGTCGCCAGGCCGATGGCGCCGCTGCGGTCCGCAGCTAGCGTCGGCTGCCGTACCAGAGCTCGGGCCGATCCGAAGGTGTCCCGGGGGTGAGGAGCGGGTTCTTCAGCTCGATGACCGTGCGTGTGTCGAGGTGCGCCTTGCGCAGGCGCTCGCCGTAGTACTGCTCGAAAAGCTTGTCGAACGAGCCGTCGGCGACCGCTCGTTCCAGGCCATCGCGGATATCCTTCGCCAGCTTGGCATTGCTTCGATTGACCATGAAGTAGGCGTCGTAGAAATAGTGGAGCGCCAGGTGCGGCTCGATCTCCAAGGTGCTGTCGTTCAGGGCCTGCTCGTCCCAGATCTCCATGACGCTGCGTGGAAAATAGTCGAAGCGCTTGCCCGCCAGCATCTTGAAGAGGCCTTCGTACTTGGGCGCGGTGATGACCGGAATGCCGTTCGCCCGGAGAATCTGCGTGTCCGGCCATTCCTGGCCCTGGGCGAGACGAACGCCCTTCAACTGCTCCAGCGTCGCCACGCCGGCGAACAGGCCTTCGTCGCCCTTTCGAATCAATCCCAGGCGCCAGCCCAGGACGCCCTTGTTGATGGGAATCCTGATCGGCAGCAGGCGCGCCTCCCGGTCGGCCGAGCTGGGAATGGGCCCGACGTCGAGGTTGCGCCCGGCTTCGATCTCCACGACCTGGCGCTCCTGGTTCATCGAGGTTTCGGCCAACTGGATCTGATAGTCGACGCCGCTCTTGGACAGCGCCAGCCGGAGCAACTGCAAGGCGTAGTCGTAGCGGTGGTCGCCCTCGAACTCCGGCCTGGGAAAGCGCACCGTCTCCGTCGCGGCGGCCGCCGCGGCGACGTGCAGCACGATCAGCAGGCAAGCCAGGATACGCGGCAACTTGGACATGAATTTCTCCATCTCGGTCGAGGCACACTTCCGCCCTGCGCTTTCCACGGCCCCATGGAGGAGGCAGCGAAGTCATGATACGCGCCATGCCCACGCATGGAGCGCCTGATTTCTGCTCTCGGGCTCGATCGAGGGCCGCCGCCGTCGCGCAGCCTCGCGCGACCGTCACGAGAGAGAGGGGCAGGCCGGCGAGCGCGCACGACCGCCCTTCTCGCAGCCGTGGCACAGGGTCGTCACACCCGCCAGGTCCGCCCCTTTCCGCGCCGCGTCCACCGGATGGACCCGCGTCCACCCGGGCCTGCATCCGCACGACACCGACCTGGTCGAGACTCAGACGGTCAACTCGCGCTCCACGTCTTGCGCCTTGCGGCGCGCCAGTGCCAGGTTCGATTTCGACTTGTCCAGGACGAAGTAGACGAACACCCCCTCCTTGCGCGAGACGGGGCGGATGATGTGGTAATGCTTGCCCAGTGTGATCAGGATGTCGTCGATCACGTCGTTCAGCCCGAGCTGGCGCATGGTCTTCAACTTCGCGCGCACGACCTCGGTGTTGCCCGCGGCGGCCACTTCCATGTCGACCCCGGCGCCCGCCGATCCGAGCATCATGCCGCTGGCGGAATCCACGACCGCCGCGCACATCGCGCCGTCCACCGTCAACAAGTCGTCCAGGCTCTGTCTGATGTTTGCCATTTCTTCATTCCAATCTTCGAGGGGGCTCTGATCGAGCCGGTTAGGGAGATCGATTCGTCGCCGACGCTCGATCGACGCGCGGCGACATGCCGGATCTCCGGCGGGCATCTCCTTCAGGAACGATGAGCGGGCCTCTAGCCGGGCGATTTCAGCAATGCGCCGAGCGTGCGCGCCATTCGTTGCAGCACGATCCAGTCGACAGTCCCGTGGCGGCCATGCAGGACCAGCAGCACGTGCGGGTCGGCGCAACACGGCAAGACGACCAGCATTCCCGCCGCGTGGTACATCGCCGCGGCACCGAGCGGCCCCAGTTCCGTGAACTGCAGCTTCTGGCGCTCGTAGAGGCGCCAGTAGTCCACCGCGGCCTCCCACGTTCGCTCGGCATGGGCGTGGATCCCGCTGGCGTGCCAGACCAGCCCGGTGGCCGCGTCCACGAGGGCGCACCCTTCGAGACCGGGTTGCCGGGCCATGTGCGCCAGCTCGGCGCGGAGACGTTCGGCCTTCACTGCTGGCCCAGCGTTCGTTCGAGCGCCGACAACTGATTCCATGCCAGGCCCAGCAAGACGCTCTTGTCCGTGAGGAGCATGACCACGATCGGTTCACCGCCGACCTGCATGCACCGCACCACCAGCCGGCCCTGGGTCGACTCCACGACCATGCAGCGCGGCACCCCGATGGCCGCCGCCTCGCTCGCCGCGGCGCCCACGGCAGCGAACGTGCTCATCATCGCCGCCAGCCGCGACGGCTCGGCCGCACGGTCCCCGGCATGCGCCATGTCGAAGCCATCCACCGTGGAGATGACGACGGCGCTGTTTCCGCCGACGGCGGCGACCAGCGAGTCGGCCGCGAACCGGGCCTTGTCCACGAGTGGCGAGAGATGTGTCGACATGAAGTTCTTCGTTCTTCTAGGCGCGGGTCTGGGCCTGCGCGAGGATGATCTCGACCAGCATCAACACGGCATCGCGATTGCGCACGTCCACGGGCAACACCGGCACGAGCAACCCGCGCCCGGAAAGCAGGTCGCTGTAGTCGTCGATCGAGGGGGCCCCGCGCGGGGACATGCGACCGACACCGACGACGCAACTCGTCGCTGGCAGCAACTCCTGGAAGGCATCGAGGTAGATCGTGAGTTCGGAGAGCGGGTCGGGCAGCGAGTTGTCGTTCAGGATGACCAGGCCCAGCGCATCGGTCGCGATGAGGCGCCACATGAACTTGAACCGCGGCTGCCCGGGCGTTCCGAACAGCCGCACCGTCTGGCCGTCGCCCAGGTCGATCAGCCCGAAGTCCAATCCGACGGTGGTGTGGGCCTTCGAGAGGCGGGCATCGGTGTTGCGCACATCGGTCGTCACGGGCCGTGCGTCGCTCAACGCCGTGATGGCGGTGGTCTTGCCTGCACCGGGGGGGCCGGTGAAGACGATCTTGAAATCCTTCATCGCGGCCCTGTCAGCCCGAGCCGGCTGCGAAGGCGCTCGAGGAAACCCCGTTCGACGGCCAACCGGCGCGGCGGCGCTTCTGCGTTCCCGGGTGCGAAGGCCCGGGGAGCCGGCGATGCGCCCGCCAGCTCCACCTCGAGGATCGCCGCGTCGTCGAGCGCGATCAGGAATTGCTCGCATTGCGTCCTGTCGACGTTGCTCAATCGGATCAATTCGCACAGGCCGACATGGCGGCCCGACATGAAGCTCGCCAGCCGGATGTTGTAGCGATGCGTTTCGAGAATCGCGGCGGGCGGCCACCGCCGCAATCGAAATCGGGCCTGAGGCCCGCCGAGGAATGCCCTGGGCGCGGGCGCGGGTACCGCAGGCGCTGGTGACGCCACGCGCGCCGGGCTCGTCGGCGCAGGCAACGGCTGCGTCGGCAAGGTGCGCTCCAGCACGGCCAGCGCATCGACGAACGCGTCGTATTGCAACGGGCGAACCAGCGCGTTGGCGCCCTGCCCGACGTGTCCCTCCTGCACGCGCAAGATCGTCGACGCGTCCCAGTCCTCCGCGAATTCGGAATCCTGCAGCGGACTGCCCAGCATCACGACATCGCACGGCCCATTGAGGACGACATGCCACTCGCACGCGAGACGATGTCGGCCGACGCGCAGGAACGCATCGATCCTGGCGATCTCCATGTCGGTGAGGTTGCCGGGTCTCAACCTGAGCGTCGGCGATGCGGCAGGCGTCGCCGAAGCGGGCGCGTGCCGCGGTTGTTCCGCAGACTCCCGTGACTGCAAGGCGCAGGGCACGACGGCGGGTGACAGCGCCATCCGTTCGACCCGGAATGCGCCGTGCGCGCCCCGGCGCCGGTTTCCAGCAGCGCATCGATAGTCCCCTGCGATGCTCATTCGCGCGCCTCTTCTTCCATCGGTCGACGACATGTCGTGAAGCCGCGATGCTCGCCTGTCGGATCGTGCGAGTCATGATCGGGAAACGACGGGGTACTGACCGATCCGCGACCAACGAAATCCGCGTGAAATCGGTCACCGACTCCGGCGCAGGGAGCGTTGCGCTGCCCGTCGATCGGGCCTGCGTTGCCGCACGAAGGGGCCCGCTGCCCGCTTGACGACTCGTCGCCCAGGACGCGCAGAACGCGTGGAACGAAGACCAGTTCGGCCGCCACAGGGCGATCGGTCCGGCGCGGGACGTGAACTCGTTCCGCTGACGAATTCGCAGTCAGCGATTGATCATGAATCGATCAAGCGCCATGGCATCGCGACTCGTATAACCGTCGCATTGCTGCTCTCCCCGAGAGTCGACACACCGTCCGCGAAGACCGCTCGAGCGTCGTCGTCGCGACGGACCCGACTCGGCAGCCAAAGCATTTCCCATCGATCCAGCCAGACGACCCGCCCGCGAGCGCACACGCCATGACACCTCCACGAACCGCATCCGGATTCACGCTCATCGAAGTGATGATCGCAGTGGCCATCGTCGGCATCCTGAGCGCGATCGCCATGCCGATGTACAGGAACTACATCATTCGCGCCAAGCTGGTCGAGGGCATCAATGCGCTCACCACGATGCGGGCGCAGATGGAGCAGTACTACCTGGACAACCGGACGTACGCCACGGTCTCCGCCACGATCGTGACGCCGTGCGTCGCCTACGCCATCGGCACCGCGACGAAGAGCAACTCCTTCACCATCGGCTGCAGCACGGCGCCCACGGCGAGCGCCTACACCCTCGTGGCCTCCGGCACCGGACCGGCCGCCGGCGCCGTCTACACGGTGGATCAGTCCAACAACATGGTGACATCGAGCTTTCCGACGTCCTGGGGAAGCGTGCCCGCAAGCAATGGCTGCTGGCTCACGCGCAAGGGGGACTCATGCTGATCAAGCCACGTTCCCTGCGCCGAGGGTTCACGCTCATCGAGTTGATGGTCACGATCGTGCTGGTCGGCATCCTGCTGGTGATGGCGATTCCGGCCTTCGGCCGGTGGATCGCCGATGCCCATGTGCGCGCCGCCGCCGAGTCCCTGGTCAATGCGATCCGGGTGAGCCAGGCGACCGCCGTGGCGCGCGGGCGCACCAGCATGTTCGCGTTGACCGTCGACACGCCACCCGTCTACAGGTCCCCGGCCCAGGAAAACGCGCCGAACTGGTACGCCGCGTTGAATCCGCTGAGCGGTTCGGATGAGACCGGTACGACGCTCGGATTGATCCTCAAGTCGACTGAGGGCACCCAGCACGCTGTCGCGATCTCGGGGCCCGCGTTGACGTGCTTCAACGCGATGGGCCGCCAGGTGAGCCTCGCGGCCACGGCCACCAGTCTTTCGAGCGCCTGCACCGCCCCTTCCGACGACGTGACGTCACCCACCACCTACCGCGTGTCGCGCAAGGACGCGTCGCGCAGCTTCAATGTTCTCGTGTACCTGGGCGGACGCGTTCGCATGTGCGACGCGGCGAAGACGCTGTCGGGCACCGACCCCGACGGGTGCTGACGATGGGCACGTCCGAAATGGCGCGCACCCAACGCGGCGCGATGCAGGGCTTCACGCTCATCGAGGTGATGATCTCCGTCCTCATCTTCTCGGTGGGCCTGCTGGGCACGGCCGCCTTGCAGGCACGTGCGGTACAGATGGCCACGCAGAACGAGGACCGTTCGCGCGCGGCCATCCTCGCCAACGAGATGGTCGCGCAACTGTGGGCGAACCAGTCCGCGACTCCGGCCGACCTGGCCGGGTGGAAGGCCAAGGTGGCCAATGCCGCCGTCTCCGGCCTGCCCAACGGCGTCGGCGCCGTCGCGACGACCGCCAGCACCAGCACCGCGGTCATCACGATCACCTGGAAAGCCCCCTCGGCGCCCAAGGGCGCACCCGCCAACAGCTACACGACCACGGTGGTGATCCAATGAAGTCGCGACGAGGGGAGGCAGGCCTGACCTTGATCGAGATGATGGTCGCGGTCCTGATCAGCATGGTGCTGGCGGTGGCCATCATGTCCGTGATGTCGTCCTTCGAGGGTCGGCGTCGGACGCTCGGGTCGGCCTCCGACCTCGATCAGGCAGGCAGCCTGGCCCTGTTCCAGATCGACGGCTGGATCCGCAGCGCCGGCACCGGGCTGGTCCAGGGCAATGCGTACGCCTACGGCTGCAAGCTGCACGCATCGCGGTCCGCCACGCAGATCCTGCCGGCCACCACGGCGCTGCCGGCGCCCTTCGCGTCGGTCAAGGCGGGCGCCGCCGGAGAATTTCGACTCGCGCCCGTCATGATCCTGCCGGGACAGACAACGCCAGGCGTCAGCGGCCAGCCCTCCGACGTGCTGGTGTTGATGTCGTCGGGCAATGATGGATCGCAGGTGGCCGCCCCGCTCACCGCGCCGCCGGCGGCCGCGCAGCTGAGCGTGGCCAACACGACGGACTTCGCCGCCAGCGACCTGCTGCTGATCGCCGATCAACAGGCCGCTTCGGGCGGCGGCGCCGCGGACTGCCTGGTCTCGCAGGCATCGTCCGCCACGCCGGCCAACGGCATGGCCACGACACTGCCGCTGGGAGGCGCCTACTACGCCGCCAGCGTCGGCACCCGCGCGGTGACGGATTTCACCGGCGACGCCGTGGCGATCGACCTCGGGGGCGATGGCACGGCGGCCGCCAGCAGCCTGGCACCCGCGTTCCAGCTGGTCGGTGTCGGCGACAACGACACGCTCTTCAGCTATGACCTGCTGCTGACGTCGCCCGCGCCGCTGCAGGCCCGGGCCGAAGGGGTCTTCGAATTGCACGCCGTCTACGGCGTCGACTCCACGGGCAGCGGCACGAACAAGATCGACAAGTGGGTGGACGCCGGGGCCGACGGTGGCTATTCGGTCAGCGCCCTCTCCGCGGGTGACGCCGCGGCGACGGGTCTGCTGAAGAACATCCGCGCCGTCCGGGTCGCCCTGGTGATGCGCACGTCGCTCCCGGAGAAGAAGGCCGTCGAGACCGCCACGACGTTGACCCTCTTTCCGGACCTGGACGGACTGACGCTCACGCGCAAGCTGTCGCCCGCCGAGCAGCACTACCGCTACCGAGTCCTGGAAACGACGATTCCGGTACGCAACAACAACTACTGATGGACACGCCGATGCCAACCCGCGTCCGACCTCGCCCTGCCGCCCGCGGCCCTCGCCGACCGCAGCGCGGCGTCGTCCTGCTGATGACGCTGATCGCGTTGGTGCTGCTGCTCGTCGCCGTCGCCGGCATGCTTCGAAGCACCGACAGTTCGACGTCGGTGGTCGGCAACCTCGCATTTCGCCGCGACCTGACGAATCGAGCGGAAATCGCCATCGCCCAGGCCAAGGCCGCGCTCAATGCCGGCGGCGCGCTCTATTCGGCAGCGGCCCGGGACGCGGACATGCCGGCGGCGAACTATTCGGCGACCCGGCTGCCGTCACCTGCCGGCGCGGGCGCCGTCGGCGTGCCGCAGGTGCTGATCAGCAACTCGGCCTACACGGCCAAAGGCTACGCCTGCATCCCGGCCAATTGCTCGCCCGGCAGCGATGGCGTCCTCCTGCGCTGGGTCATCGATCGGCAATGCGCGGCGACGACCCCGGCGTTCAACACCAACGCATGCAGCTTCCTCAACACGAGCAAGGATGCCGGCGGCACCGCGTGGATCCGCAAGCCGACCGGCGCGGCACGCGCGCTGTTTCGCATCAGCGTGCGCGTGCAGGGGCCGCGGAACACCGAAGCCTTCATCCAGACAACAGCAGGTTGAGGAAACCATGAAGACTCTTTCGCCTGTCCGCCTTTCGGCCGGCCACCTGGTTCGCCTGCTCCTGCCGCTCGCGCTGACGATCGTCGGCGGCGCCAACGCCCAAGGCTTGTCGCTGGCGGACAAGCCGCTGTTCTCGACGACCAGCGTGCCGGGCAATCTGCTGCTGTCGCTGTCCGTTGAATATCCGACGGCCAACACGAACGCCTATTTCAGTACCTCGCCCTACTCGGTCGACTCGACGTATCTCGGGTATTTCGACGGCTCGAAGTGCTACCGGTACATCTACGCGCCCGTGGCGACAGGGGGGCCGGCCGCAGCGAGCTATTTCGAGCCATACGGCACGACCGCCAACCACCGCTGCAAGAACGCCGGCGGCGTGCCCTTGTGGAGCGGCAACTACCTGAACTACGCCGGGATGCAGTCGCTGGACATCTTCCGCTGGGTGCTGACCGGCGGCAACCGGACGATCGACACCGCCGGCAAGACCATCCTCCAGAAGGCCACGCATTCGGGCCAGGGCGAGGCCGGCGACGCGCCCAACAAGCGCGTCGCCCATGCGGATGAAACACGCTCGACGCCGCTGACCTGGCCGGGGGGACTGCAATCGCGGATCTGGGGTGCGGGCATCAAGATGTGGATCACGGGCACGGCAGATCTCGGCGCGCCGCCCGCGAGCATCACCGCCGTCGACTATCAGGACGCGCTGGTCACGTCGTCGCAGCTGGACGCCTCGAAGGTCTATGCGCTCTACATGAACGTCCGGGTCTGCGATGCGGGCGTCGGCGTGGAATCGAATTGCGTCCAGTACGGCGGCAACTACAAGCCCGAAGGACTGATGCAACGCTATTCGAACTCGCTGCGTTACTCGGCATTCGGCTACCTGAACGACAGCGACGGGGCGCGCGACGGCGGCGTCCTGCGCGCTCGCATGGCCTACGTCGGTCCCAGGATCCCGCAACCCGGCGCCCCGAGCGTCGCCAATGCGAACCCCGAGTGGGACCCGGCCACGGGCATCATGAACGCGAATCCGGATCCGGCGGACGCGACGGCCACGACGGCGGCAACGGGCAACAAGGTCGTGGTCGCCCAAAGCGGCGTCCTGAACTACCTGAACAAGTTCGGGTACTTCACGAACTCGAGCCAGGCCTCGGGGTCGTACAAGACCTACGACCCGGTCAGCGAGCTGTACTACGCGTCGCTGCGCTATCTCAAGGGACAGAGCAACGTCTCGGCGTACACGGATCTGGCCGTGGGCTCCCCCAGCACGGACACGGTAGGCATCTGGCTGGACGGCTTTCCCGTGATCACGGACTGGACGAGCAAGCCGTCCTATGACCCGATCCAGTATTCGTGCCAGAAGAACTTCATCCTCGGGATCGGCGACGTCAACACCCACCGCGACGCCAACCTGCCGGGCAGCTCGCTCCTCAACTGGGCCGAGCCGTCCCCTCAGCCGCCCCAGGTCGTGGCGGACGCCGCCGCGACGCCGCCGGTCAACGTCACGACATCGACCAATCTCGTCGGCACGATGGAGAACGCCGGCAACACGCGACTCGGCAGGACCGCCGAGAGCAGCGACAACGGCACGTACTACATCGCCGGCCTGGCCTACGACGCGCACATTCCCGTCGAAGGCAAGGGCATCCGCACATTCAAGGATTCGGCGAGCGGCGTCACGACGATCAGCACCGCGAGCACGTATTGGCTGGACGTCCTGGAATACCAGGCCTACGTCGACAACAACCTCTACTACTACGCCACGAAATACGGCGGCTTCACGGTGCCGGAGGGCTACGCCTACGGCACCCCGCTCGCCACCGACAGCTGGTACACCAGCAAGAACGTGCTTGGCGGCAACAAGCAGCCCGACAACTACTTCACCGCCAGCGACGCCACGCAGATGCAAAGCGGATTGACGAACGCGTTCGCCAAGATCGTCTCCGCCAACAACGGCGCCAGCGGCACGGCCCTGTCGGTGCCCACGCCAAACGTCACCTCGTCCGGTGCCACGAGCTACGCGGCGTCGTACGATCCGACCACCTGGACCGGACAAGTGATCGCTTCGAAGATCACGTTCGACGGCAACGGCGAGCCGACGCTCACGCAGGCGTGGAACGCCCGCGACCTGCTCAGCGCGGCCGGCGTGACGTCCGCCAGCCGTTCGATCGTCACCTGCTGCAGCACCAATTCGGGCGCTCCGGGCCTGCCGTTCACGGCGAAGGCGCTGGCCGGCACGTCGCTCATCGCCCGCACCAACTACGCCTCGTTCTCGGCGGTTCCCGGCGTGGCGCCGGCCTCGCAATCGATCGCCAACTTCATCGCCTACCTGCGTGGCGACGCCTCGCAGGAAGCCGCCAACGGCGGCGCCTATCGTTCGCGCGCGTTCCGGCTGGGCGACATCGTCAACGCCAAGCCCGTGACGGTCGGACCGCCCGCCTACCCGCTCTACGACACGTTCAACCCGGGCTATGCAGCGTTCAAGGCGCAGTACGCGCAACGCAGGAATGTCGTCTACGCGGGCGCCAACGACGGCATGCTGCATGCGTTCGACGGCACGGTGGGCGGATCGACATCCGGCAGCGAACTGTTCGGCTATGTCCCCAGCTTCGCCTACGGCACGACCGCGACGGCGGCCATCTCGGGCCTGGCCTCGCTCGGGAACCCCGGTTTCGTGCACCACTACCTCGTCGACGCCACGCCAGGCGAGTTCGACGTCGATCTTGCCAGGACCAGCGGCAATCTCGGTCAGCCCCGGTGGCGCACCCTGCTGATCGGCGGCCTGGGCAAGGGCGGCAAGGGCTACTACGCCATCGACGTGACCGATCCGACGACGTGGACGAGCGAAGCCGACATCGCAGGCAAGGTGATGTGGGAGTTCGCGGACCCGCGACTCGGCTACACGTACGGCACGCCGAGCCTGGTCAAGACGAAGAAGTACGGTTGGGTCGTGGTCTTCACTTCCGGCTACGACAACAGCGATGGCCGGGGCTACTTCTTCTTCGTCAACCCCTCCGACGGCTCGCTGCTCGAAGCAGTGCCGACGCCGTCCGGCGCCGGCTCGCCGTCGTCGCCGCTCGATCTCGGCCCGCCATCGGCCTATGTGCAGGACTACAGCGACATGACCGCCGACGCGATCTACGCGGGCGACTTGCAGGGCAACCTCTGGCGCGTCGACGTGAGTGCCAGCGACACCAACCTGCCCTACCCCACGGCGGTCCGGATCGCCGTGCTGACAGACGGCGCCGGCAACGCCCAGCCCGTCACGACGCGACCGCTCATCGAGATTCCTCCCAACTCGAACACGCGCTACGTGCTGGTGGGCACGGGCAGATTGCTGGCCGACAGCGACATCGCGTCCAGCCAGACCCAATCCTTCTATGCGATCGTCGACGGCACCTCCACCTTGGGCGCCTTCTACGGCTCGGTGGCTCAGCCATTGCCGTCCGGAACGACGTTCCCGATCACGCGCAACGCACTGAACGCCAACACCTCGCTGCTCGGCGGAATCGGCAGTTCGCCCGCCTCCGCCATGGGCTGGTACGTCGACTTGCCGGTCGCCGGCGGTATCGCCCAGCGCGTGAACGTCGATCCCTTTGCCAATCAAGGCGTGGTGGCCTTCGTCGGCAACCTGCCCAACGGCTCCGCGTGCTCTCCTGCCGGCACCGGAACGATCTATGGCGTCGCCATCGCGAGTGGTCAATCGGTTCTGCTCGACCGGGACCAGGTGACCCCGGTCGCTTCGCTGACTTCCATCCCGAGCGTGCTGACCGACATCACGATCATCAGCGTGGGCGGCAACCTGGGCATCTATGCGGGCGGGAGCAATGGCCAGGTCGCCAAGGCACCGGCGCAATTGATGACGTCGAGCGGCGTGCGGCAGATCAACTGGCGCGACGTGCCCGCCACGAACTGAGATCGCCGATGCGAGGTCGACGCCTGGTAGCCTGCACCCTCATGGTCACGACCGCCCATGCCGCGCTGATCGTGGCGTGGGCGCAGGGCTCCGTGAAGGCGATCCCGCCGGGCGCGTCCCCCGAGCGGCCCGCCTTCAGCCTGACGCTGCTCGGGCCCGAGCGGGTCGCCCGCCCGGCCCTTTCGCCGGTCGAGAGTTCTCGACCTCGCGCCGTTGCACGACGCCCCCGGAAACTTCGAGGCAATGGTGCCGAACCGAGCGACACCTCTCGAACAGACCTTCCCGTCCCGACGGCCTACCGATCTCCTTCGGAGCTGGACGGTCCGGTGCGGGCACGGTCGGCACCGGACCTGAGCATGCTCGCCGACCTGCCTTGGTCGGGCCTGCCCTTGAGGCTGCGCCTGTTCATCGACCGCGAAGGCCGTGTCGTCGACACGCAGGTGCTGCAAAGCAGCGAAGCCGACGAGGTCACATCGCTGGTGCGCCAGATGTTCCAGGCGACGGGCTTCACGCCGGGACTGATGCACGCCGAACCCGTTCCTTCCTACAAGGACGTCGAGATCGCGCTGGACAGTCCGCGATGAAGGACGGCCGACGCGCCCTTTCAGGCGTGCGACCGGGTCTTCCTGCGCGCAATCCGGGTCCCCGGGGCCGGTCGTCCAGGTCCCCGAGTCCGCCGCGGCCCCGCGACAAGACGGGGGCTATCGTCAGGTCTCGCGAGGCCACGCATCGATCTCGACCCGAATCGTGGTCCCTTGTCCGGGCTCGCTGCGGATCGACAACTCGCCTCCCAGCGCCCGAGCGCGCTCGGCCATGCCCAGCAAGCCGAACCCGGTGCGAGAAGATCGGGAATCGAATCCCGCGCCGTCATCGCGGACCTCCAGCACCCATCGCCCCTCGTGCGGCCTCAGGCTGACTTCGACGTGTCGTGCACGGGCATGTCGACGCACGTTGGCGAACGACTCCTGCACGATGCGAAAGATCATCGTCGCGGCCTCTGCGGGCAAATCACGTGCAGCGCCGTCCAGTTCGAGGTCGCATTGCACATCCGCGCCGCGCCTGAGTTCCGCGGCCAGCCATTCGATGGCGACCATCAAGCCGCCGTCAAGGGCGGGCGGACGCAGCTGCGAAACCAGGGTGCGCACGCTCGCGACGAGGCTGTCGACCCGCTCGAGGAGCGTGTCCAGGTGCTCGACGCCGAGCGGCTGGGCGGCGTTCGCGCGCATGCGCATCACCGAGACTTCCATTCGAAGCGCCGCCAGCTGCTGGCCCATCTCGTCGTGCAGTTCGCGCGAAACGCGCTTGCGCTCCGACTCCAACGACCGTGCATTGTGTTCGCCGAGCTCGCGCAGGGACTTGCGCGAACGTTCGAGATCGACCGTGCGGTCCGCGATCGCCTTCTCCAGACGCCTGCGCGTCGCCGTCGCGCGGCGACGGATCGCGAATACCGAGAGATACCACAGGCCCGCCACGGCTGCCGCGTAGCCGCATTTCGCCGGCGTGCCGGACCACCACGGCGGCCCCACTTCGAAGGCGACGCGCAGCACCAGGCCGGGCTCGTCGAGTGGAAACCGCGCAGCGGCGCGCATCTGCAGGGCGTACGAATCGGGTTGCAGCGACTCGAGTTGAACCACATTGCCATCAATCGACTGCCAGGGCTCGTCGTCGTGCAGGCGGTACTCGACAGAAGGCGGTCCGCCCCGGCCGGCGCCCGACGTTCCGACCGTCACGCGGATCGACCGGTCGGCCCAGGCGATGGGATCCACGGGCGCCGCGGAGGTCTTGCGCTCGCCGAACTGAACGCCATCGAGGCGCAGCGTGGCTGCCGGCGCCGACCTCATGCCCGGAAGGATCTCGGTGATGCCGGCGCTCGTGCCCACCCAGGCGGTTCCGTCCGGATCGAAAATGATCGCGTCTTCGCTGATGTCGTTCCACAGAAGCCCGCTGGCGCGGTCGAGGTGCGACCAATGCCCCTGGTCCCGGATGAAGAGGCCCTGGTCGGTGCCGATCCACAGGCGATGCACAGCATCGACGCGGATGAAGTACACGGCGCCATCGCCGAAGGACGACATGGGCAGTCGCGTTGCGGGGCGTGCAACGGCGGCCCGAACCTCGTAAGCCGAGATCCCGCCCTTGTCAGCCACCCACATCTCGGAGTCGCCGGCAAACACGGCGGCCCCGAGCGCCTCGACCGGAACGCCCCGCCCGTCACGCATCGGCGTCCACGCCCCACCGTCAAAGCGATAGACATGGCGCCCCGCCAGGAACCAGTCGTTCACACCGTCGGTGATCACGGCCCTGAGAATATCGGCGTCCGGCAACGCGCCGGGAAGGGGCTCGAGCTGCGCGCCGGTGCGAGAGGTCACGATGCGCTGCGCGCCGCGGGTCCCGACGACGTAGACCGCGTGGGGCCCCTGGACGACGTAACTCAGCGACGGGTCGGACAGCACGACCTGGGGCGACTTCCCGGCGGCTCGCAGCACCAGCAGCTGGTCGCCCTCGATCCACCACAGGTCGTCGGAGCTGTCCACGGCCAGCCCTCTCACCATGTGGCCGGCCGCGCTCGCGACCGGCACGGGCTGGAATCGCCGTTCGACGGGGTCGAACGAGGCGATGCCTTCGGCCGTGCCGGCCCACAAGCGGCCGTGGTTCGCGCGCGCAACGGCCGCGACGACTGGCGAAGGCAGGCCGGAGGCAGGAGTCCAATGGTCGACCTCGCCATAGCCGATCCAGCGATGGAGGCCGCGCCCGGACGTGCCGAGCCACAGCGACCCCCGCGCGTCGAACAGCAGGGCGCGGACCGCGGTCTCCGGCAGTCCTTCGTGCGGCGTCCATGCCTGCCATCGCTGGCCGTCCCAACGGGCGACGCCGGCATCGGTCGCGGTCACGATCGCGCCGCGCGAATCCTCCGCCAGCGCGATGGTGCCGGCCCAACGGTATTCGGCCGGGGCAACGATGGCCTCGAATCGCTTCCCCCGCGGCACAAGCCGGGCCAGCCCGGTGCTGCTGCGCGCCCACAGGCTCCCGTCGCGTGTGACCAGCAGCGTCGACCAGGCGGCGGACGGCAGTCCCTGCGACGGCCCCCAGCTCTCCAATTGCCCGTCCTTCCATCTGCATAGTCCTGACCCGCACCCGAACCAGAGCGCGTCGGCGAGGCTGCGCACCGGGCCGCTGCTGGCGTCGGGAGTGCCTTCGAAAGGCGTGAAGCCCGGCATTTGCACGGGCTGCCCGACGACCCTCTGCGGCGCGCCTGCGGGCACGTTCACCGTGACGAGCTTGTTGTCCCACTCCATGACGAACAGGACGCCTCGTTCGTCGACGTCGAGGGACTGGCCGCCGGCGACACGCAGGCCCCTGCCGTCCGCCATGGTCACGGCGACCCAGGCGGGCCCGGCGGCCGATTCACGCCGGAGATACAGGCCGTTGCCCGTCGCCGCCCACAGCCGGCCGAATCGATCGGCATGGACGTTGCCGATGGTGTTGCCTGCGTCGGCGGGAAGTTGCTCGCGGTGAACACGAAAGCCGTCGAACCGGAACAGGCCGTTTTCAGTGCCGATCCAGAGCACGCCGTTGGCCTCCTGGCTGAGGCACCGCACCGTCATGTTGGTCAGCCCGGCCCGGTCCTGGTAGGTCTCGAACACCGCCTCCTGGGCGTGCGCGGGCCGCAGCATCGACGCCAGGAGCCATGCCGCGACGAGCGCGATCCGAAGCGGCCTAGTCGGCGAGACCATGACTCAACGCGAAGCGAATGAGATCGCTCAGCGATTCCTGCCGCAGCTTGTCCATCAGGCGAGCCTTGTAGGTGCTCACGGTGTTGGCGGCCAGGCCCAGCGCCGCGGCAATGTCGATCACCGACCGTCCTTGCACCAGGGCGAGCAGGACTTGCCGTTCGCGTGCCGAGAGTTCCGCCATCGCGTTCGGTTGCGGGCGGGCAGACGTGAGCGAACGGATGAGGGCCCCGCTGAGCGACGGGTCGACGTAGTCGCGCCCCGCGGCCACATGGTGGACGGCGTCGATCAGCAGTTCCGGCGAGATGTCCTTCGTCAGGTAGCCCTTCGCGCCGGCCTGCAGCGCGCGGTGTGCGATGTGCGGGTCGGCGTGCATCGTGAGGACGAGGATGGGCAGGCTCGGGTAGGCCGCGACGATGCGCTCGATCAGGTCGACATCGCTGCAGCCAGGCATCAGCAGGTCCAGCAGGACCAGGTCGACGTCTCCGTGCGGGAGGCGCGACAGGACCTCCGCGGCGGAGGACGCCTCGCCGATGGGCTCGATGTCGATCCCGAATCCGAGCACTTTGCGAATGCCCTCGCGCACCAGCGCATGGTCATCGGCGATCAGCACGCGAATCTTGCATGGGGAGGCGGAGGGCGGCAGATGCATGTCCGTGGAGACGGTCTCGTCGATGGCGTCCGAGGAAGCGATCTTCTCCCCAACGCAGGCAAGCTGTAGAGTTTAGTCTACATCACGATATCGTGGGGCGCGTTATCACTACGCCCGGCATGCGCCATGGGCATTTAAGTCCGGCGCGTCCAGCGGATTCCGGCGAAGTTCCGCACGCTCCTTCCAGAGCAAACGGCAGGTCCGCCGGGCCGCGACCAGCACGCCGCGGCCCGCCGTTCATGACAAGTTGCCCAATAATCGTCTTGTATCCTTGTAGATGTATGTAGATTTTCATCTACAATTGGATCAACATTCCCCGAGGGCCTTCATGTTTCACCACCTCTCGCACCCCCGTATGCACAACGTGCACGAGTCCTACGGAAGCCCCATCGCGGCGCCCGTCCGAAGCCCTGCGGAGAACGTTCGCAGCCACTGGACCGCACGCTTCGGGCGCTGCGAGGTCCGCGCCGCACATCGCGAAGTCCGGGTCGACGATCAGGTGCGGGCGTTGCAACCTCGGCCCTTCGACGTGCTGATCTACCTGATCGAGAATCGCGAGCGGGTCATCACGGCGGATGAACTGCTGGATCAAGTCTGGCGCGACGAGATCGTGCAGCCGGGATCCCTGGCCGCGGCCATCATGCGCGTCCGCAAGGCCGTGGGCGAAGGCGAACCGGGCATCGGCCAGGTCATACGCACCTACCAGCGCGTCGGCTACCGCTTCGTCGCGGCGATGGACGGCGCGATCGCCACCCCCTGAGGCGCGCGGCCGCAGCCGCCGCGACGTCGGGTGCGGCAGGCGCCCCGCGTCATCCCTCGCCAGCCAGGCGCTGGTCCCACAGCCGATCGATGGTCATGAAATCGGTCATGCTGCCATCCTGCACCTGCGCCTCGAAAGGGCGCTCCGCGCGCACCGCCACATAGGCGGGAACCTCCCCATGCACCGTGCGCAGCACGAGCAGGACGTGCTCGTACAAGGCGACGATCCCCGGCTCGCACCAGTCGTCGACCAGCCGGCCCAGCACCTTCGCCGCGTCCCGCAGCACGGCTGCCGACATGCGGGCGAAACTGGATCCGCCGTGCTTGTTCAATCCTCGCTCCATGACAGCCAGCGACGGCCACAGCGCGCGGGCGGCCGGATGCCGATCGAGGATCGCCGTCAGATCGATCCGCGCATTCGCCAGGTCGGCGGCATGGATCGCCGGCAGGCTCGGTGAGCCGATCTCGCGGCTCGCCAAGACCTGCGCCGCAGCATCGATCGACGGCCAGGCCGGATCCACCACCAACCGCAGGTGACGGCCCCGGCCCTCCACACGCAATCGGCCGCCCAGCAGGCGCCGCAGCGTCCGGATGCGGCACCGCAACCACGCGCCTGCGCCACGCGGGCCACCGTCGTCCGACAGGCGGCCTCCACGGGCAGGCGATCCGTCGCCAGCGCGACCGGTTCCGGCACGGTGAAGGGGCGCCAGGCGCCCACCAGGGGAGCGGTGTTCGAGCATGGGGGGTTCTCCGATTCGGCACGCGTTGAATCAGGCCGCGGCATCCTGGTTGCAGCTGGGCGAACCGGACTCCAACGGCGACACAACCAATCTACCGGCGATGCGGCGCGAAGTCATGATCTGGCGATGACGACCCGACAACCTCATCGCGCGTGCCGGCGCCCAGGGTGGCTCGCCGGCGGGGCGGCGGACCAAGCGCTCCGTCTCGATGCCGAAAGGTCAGGAAACGATCACGCGTTCGTCATGTCTCGCGAGGACCCGACACCTACGATAGGACGCACAGCCGGAGGATTGCGGCGACCCGGGCGATCGGAGCCATGCGATCTCGTCGGGCGCATTCGAAGCGCGGCTCGTGCCGCCACGAGGATCTCCTGGCCGGACACCCGACATTTCCAGCGCCAGGTTCCACTGATGAATGACATTTGCTCGCGGGGTCATCGCACGCACGCCAAGCCACCTGGCCGCGGGCTGCTGTTCGCGCTCCTCATCGCGGCGGCGGCGCCTGCGCAGGCGGGCAGCGTGCTCGATCGCATCAAGCACAGCGGTCGCATCGTGCTCGCGCATCGCGAATCGTCCGTGCCATTCTCCTACCTCGACGCGGACGGACGGCCGGTCGGCTATGCCATCGACCTGTGCCTGCGGCTGGCCGACGCGGTGCGCAGGAAGCTCGACATGCCGACGCTGACGCCGACGTACCTTGCAGTGACCCCGGCCACGCGGATTGCCGCCGTCGTCGACGGCAAGGCCGACCTGGAGTGCGGCGCCACCACGAACAACGCCGAGCGGCGCCAGAAGGTCGCTTTCACCATCCCGCACTACATCACCGGCACGCGCTACCTCGTTCGGTCCTCGAGCAAGGTGGAAGACCTGGCCATGTTCGAGGGCAAGAAGCTCGTCTCCACGAAGGGCGGCACGCCGTTGAAGGCCATCGACCAGGTCAATCGCGACCGCCTGCTGCACATCCAGATTCTCGAGGTGCAGGACAACGCCAGGGCCGTCGACCTGGTGGAGAGCGGCGAGGCCGACGGATTCGCCATGGACGACGTGCAGTTGTATGGCCTGATATCGGGCAGGCCGGATCCGGGCAAGCTGAAAGTCGTCGGCAAGTTCCTGAACATCGAGGCCCTCGCGATCATGATGAGCAAGGATGATCCCGAGCTCAAGCACATCGTCGACGACGAGATGCGGCGACTCATCTTCACGCATGAGGCCGACGGGATCTACGAACGCTGGTTCAGCAAGCCCATCCCGCCGAAGAACCGCGTGCTCGCGGTGCCGATGAACTATCTGTTGAAGGACTCCTGGAAGTTCCCCACGGATTGGGTTCCCAACTGACGAGGAGCGATCTGCGCCATGACAAAAACGTTCGCCGCCCGGTCGTCGGATGCGAGAAGCGAGGGGTTCACGCCGGGCGGAGGTCCTTTGCCGCGGAGCGCTTCGGGTGACCTGGACGACGCGCAACGGCCGCACGCGCCGGGATTGCCCAGCTGGCCTGCGCCTGCCGCTGCGGGCACCCCGATGGACCGGGCGCTCGCGCGGTTCGAGGCGGCCGCCGTGGCGTTCGTGGAGGTCGCGCGGGCGGCCGGCGTTGCGCCCCTCGAGCGCCCCGCCAGGCCGTTGGCGCCGGACATCGCCGGGACGGTCCCGGACCCCGGCCATCGCGCGTCCGCGACCGCGGCGCCTCGCGCAGTCGCGCAGGCGTCGCTGGAGCCCGCGAGAAACGTGACCGCGGCCACGCAAAGGCTCGAACCGAGCCGGGAGATGCACGTGAACGCCCGGCCGGAGCGGACCGTCACCGTCGGGCCAGCGTCCGGATCGCGCGGCTTTGCCGCGCTTCGGCACCACGCGGTCGCCTTTGGCGTGCTGTTGCTGGCGACCGGGCTGGCCGCAGTGCTCACGCCATGGGTCCTGCACCGGCCTGGATCAGGCCGGACGCCGACGCTTGCACCGCTGTCGCCGGCCGTCGCGGCCCCTGCACAGGCACCGCCACCGAGCGACGCGGCACCCGCGCGCGACACCCGCACAGCCCCGATCACCACGCGGGACACCCATCCCCTGCATCCGCCGTCCCTGCCGATGCCCGGCCTGCCGTCGGAGTCGGTTGCGGCGAAGGCAACGCCACCCTCGTCGAGGACGCGACCGCGAAGCACGGCCGTCGAACCGGTGGACGTCGCAGCCGCGATCGCCGCCGCACAGGCGCGCGCCGACAGGTTCCTGGCCGCGGGCGACGCCCGAGCGAACACGGTGGACGATCCGATCCACGCGAAGTGACGTTCGATCGCGGGGTTCGTCGAGCTCAGCGGCACAGCCCCGGCTGGCGTGGCCCCGCTTGCCCGTGATCCTGCATGGCTCGAATGAAGCGCGTCCAGCAGGCTCGATAGCGCCGTCGACCCGCATCCAATGCGGGGCGAGGGGCAGCTTTCGGCGCCAACAAGCCCTGGCAGACATGCCGGCCGCCGCGCAGCGGTTCAGGACGGAAAGAGCTGCTCGAGCAGGCTTTGACTGGGCGCACCGTCCGGCTGGGCCAGCCAATTCAAGACGTTGCCATCGGCGCACGAGGCTCCGTCGGTGAACGACGCGAGCGCATTCAGCGCCGTGGCGATGCTTCGCTTGTAGCAACTGCCGAGGCTGTCGGTGTAGGTGATCGCCTGCGTGCCTTGTTCACCGACGTGCTGGGTGGCGCCGCCCGTCGCGCTGAAGACCAGGCCGGACTTGGCGTTGACCACGTTCTCGAAGGAGCTGCTGAACGCGCGACGGCCGTTGACCTGCCGCTCGACGGCCTGGGTGAAGTCCTGCGCGATGGTACTGTCCTGGGTATTCGCTCCGCTGTCGAAGACGTAGCTGAGGGTGAGCGGGTAGCTGAGGGACACCGTGTCGATCGTCTTGTCCCCGCCGCGCGTCGTCGTCACGGTGCTGGCGACGGTGGACGTCTGGGTCACCGCCTGCGAGTACAGCGTGCTCGTGATCGCGAAGCTTTGCTGGTTGCTGAAGGCCAGGCTCTGCTGCACCATCGTGGTCACGCGCCCTTTCGACGTGTCGACGTAGCCGGCCACTGCGTAGCCATGCGTCGCGGTCACGCCCACGGGACCGCTGGCGCTGCCGTCTGCCGCAACGACGACGCCGTTGGTCACGACCGGCGCGGTCAATGCGGCGTTCGTCAGCGTGTTGCTGCTGACTTGGCCGGATGTCGTGAGTGCCCCCGAGTCTCGATAGACGAGCAGGTTGCCGACGACCGCGAAATGGTCCTGCGCCCCTTCGACCGCGATCGCGATCGTGTGCGGAGCGCCGTCGCTCAACGCGCCCGCGAACGGCGTGAGGTCGACCCGCGACGGCATGAAGTCGAGCGTTTCGGCGCCGGGTGTCGGACGCCAGAGACCCGGGTCGATGCCGCCGGTGTAGACGCGCGGAACCACCGCGGCCAGCCCTGCCGCCTGGCCGTCGACCGAGACCAGCACTTCGCGGAAGCTGCCGCCGCCACAGCTCTGCAAGGCAGCGGCCAGCGAGTCGGGCACGCAGGTCTGCCAGAACTCGTCGCCGCCCTGGCTTTCGGCGTGCACGTCGAGGTAGAGCCGTACCATGTTCTTCGGCAGCGTCAGGGTTCGTTCAAGCGCGTCGGACGACGATGCGAGGCTGGCCGGGTCGCCGGTCGTCAGGTCGCCCGCGAACGGAATCACGGCGTCGGCCACGCGGGAGGTGGCGGCGTCCGCGGAGTTCGCCGGCGGATAGAACACGAGCTTCGCCGAGCCCGTCGGGATGCCGGTGTACGTGGTGTCGACGACGTTGTCGAGCCGGACGTAGCCGGTGGCCGGCGCTGTCAACGCATTGGCGTAGTCGGTCAGGTCCCGCTCGACGTGCCAACTCGGTGCCACCGCTGCGGACGGCTCCTGCGTGGTGCCGAAATACAGGTTGACGCCGCCGATCGAGATCAGCGCCGTGCGGTCGAACTGGCGCCCCGCGTTGACCGAGAAGTCGACTTCGAGCACCACCTTGGCGAACTTGCCGGGGCAGGCGCCCGAGCCGGGATAGGCGAACGGATGCGCGTCGAAGCCGCTGTACGACATGGCGCTGTACAACGGGATCGTGCAGGCGGCGGTCTGCGGTCGCGGCACGGACGCATCGGCCACCACCACGCCCGTCGCCCCGACCTGCTGGGCGAACGCGGCGACGGGCACCACGGCGCCGGGCACCGCGCTTTTCGAGTCGTCGCCTCCGCATCCGCTGAGCGCCAAAGCGGCTGCGCCTATCGCGAAAGCGATGGATGCTTTCGGCCTCGAGGAGATTTGAAGTTTCGTCATGGGCAAGTTCAAGGTGGGTTCAAGAATGCGCGCGGGAGTGCGCTGCTTTGGGACGATGCAAGGGGTGTGCCATTGGGCGACGTCCCCAGGGTGGCTTCACGCGGCGTCGATGCAGTCGGGCGGCCGCACCGGGTGACGCGGTGGGGCGAAGAAGCACCGCCAAGCTGCGCCCGTCGCGCAAGAGATCAGCGTCGATCGTCGTTCAGCAAGGCGCGGGCGCCTTGACCGAGTTCCGCGGTGAATTGCAGGCCCCATGTCTGCGCCAGCGTCCGCCAGTTCTGCGGCAACGTTCGGGCAACCACATGCAAGGCATCCACGCAGTCCGGATCGAATTGCAAGGCGCGCTTCGCCGTGATCTCCTCGAGCGCCGCCGCCAGGCTCCATGCAGGCTTGTAGGGTCGAATGCTGGTCAGCGCATCCAGGACATCGGCCACCGCGACGACACGCGCGCACTGCGGAATCGTCGTACCGATCAAGCCGAAGGGATAGCCGGCGCCGTTCCACCATTCATGATGAGACATCGCGACCGCAATAGCCGCCGTGGTCGTCTCCTCGCCGTCGGGCCTCGCGCGCGTCAGGAGACGCTTGACCCCGGAAATGCAATGCCGCTCGACGATGCTGCGTTCGTCTCCCGTGAGCGCGCCCGGCTTGTTCAGAAGGCCCGCAGGCAGATCCAGCTTTCCGATGTCGTGCGTCAGCGCGGCCATCGTCCAGTCCCGCGACTCGTTGCGCGCGACGTCCAGCTCCATGCAGAGATGAGTCGTCAACCATGCAGCGCGCCTCCCGTGCAGATCCAGTTCGATACTCATCTCGGTATTCCCCGACCACGTGCCAGGCTTCAATGTACGCAGCCCCGTCCGGCAACACATGACCTGCCTGTTATCGACCCATGATGGACTCATCCGCGCGTGGCGTGCGCCGCACCAGTCACGGGTTGCCACCACTTTTTTGAAGCGAGATGTACGGGCTGAATGCAGGCTTGCGGCAGCGCTCGACGCACCAAGCGGGATCACGGCCAGGCCGCGCGCGCGTCGCGGTCATAAGTCGGTCATCGCTTGGACAGGTCATGGTCAGAAAAGCACCGTTCGCCGGAGGATGCAAGCACGGTGCTGGTGCGCGACCTCGCCAACGAGCATTCCGGCAGGCCATGGCCATGCCGTGATCGACCCGATTCCGGCTCGTCTTGTTACGTGCATCGGCAGGTCGGCAGATACATTCCATTGATGAGTGGGCCGACCAGCGCCGCCGCATCCAGCGGCGTTTCGGCGGTCTCGCCGGAACAAGGGGCGACGCATGTCGGGCGGCAACGGCGCCGGCACCGCGTCCTGGCATGCGTTCGAGGTCGTCGAGGTAGCCGGCAGCGATTGCCCCCACCTCTACATGACGGCTCGCGCGCTGCAGTCATCCGGTGGCGACCTGACGGTTCCTCCTCGGCATGAGCCCTCTGGCCGCTGGTGGCCCCTCGCCTGAAATGACAACGATGACCGAAGGACCTTGATGATGCAGATCCAAGCTGCGCTGAAATTCCAGCACTCTCCCGCAGGCAGGGCGATGACCCGGTTCGGATGGAGACGGCCCTCCTTCTGGATCGCGGGTCTGTTCATCATGCTGCTTGCCGCATGCGGAAGCGGTGGGTCCTCGGACGACACCCCGGCGCCCTTGGCGCCGACTGGCATCGTGGTGACCGCGGGGAACAACGAGGCGACCGTTTCGTGGAGCGCCGTCGCCGGCGCGAATTCATACAACGTCTATCGCTCGACGAGTCCGGGGCAACAAGGCACGAAAGTGGGGGCGAGTTCCAACACCACCTACGTCGATGGCACCGCGCTCAACGGCGTCGTCTACTACTATGAAGTCACGGCGGACGCCGCCGCCGCGGAAGGACCCGTCTCCGCTCAATCGGCGGGCGTGACGCCGGCGGTTCCGGCCGTCTCTCCGGCGGCACCCACGGGCCTGGCGGTCGTTGCAGGCAACGCCCAGGTGACGGTGAACTGGACGGCCGTCGTGGGTGCCACGTCCTACAACGTCTATCGCTCTACCCACCCGGGATCCCAGGGCGTGAAGGTCGGAGCGAGCTCGACGACGACGTTCAATGACACGACCGCGGTCAATGGCACGGACTACTTCTACGAGGTTACGGCGGCCAACGCCGCCGGCGAGGGACCGTCGTCCAGCCAGTCATCCGCTGCGACGCCGGCGATACCCGTCACCGTACCTGCCGCACCGACGGCCGTGAACGCGACCGCCGGCAACGCACAGGTGACCGTGAGCTGGACAGCCGCGGTGGGCGCCACGTCATACAACATCTATCGCTTCACGTCCCAGGACGCCCCCGGGGTCAAGATCGGGTCGAGCGCCGGCACGACCTATCTGGATTCCACCGCGACCAATGGAACAACTTATTCCTACGCCGTCACGGCAAGCAACGCCGCCGGCGAAAGCCCGGCGTCGACGCCGTCCGCGGGTGTGACCCCGGCCGTTCCCGTGTCGGTGCCGCCGCGCGCGACAGGCGTGAATGCGACGGCCGGCAATGCGCAAGTGACCGTGACCTGGACGGCGTCCGCAAGCGCGACGTCGTACAACATCTATCGGTCGACGAGCCAGGGTTCGCAGGGCAGCAAGATCGGCTCGAGTCCCACCACCTCGTATGCCGATGCCACGGTGGTCAATGGCACGACCTACTACTACGAGGTCACTGCCGCGAATGCTGCCGGCGAGAGCCCGGCGTCCACACAGTCGGCCGCGGCGACGCCCGCGATTCCGTTGCCCAGCGGCCCCGCTGCTGCGCTCGCGAAGCGCCTCGGACTGCCCAACCGGCTACTGATCGGACTCGGCTCGGGCGGGGCGGACACCAGCCTGATCAAGTCGCAGGGACTGAAACCCGACTTCTACGAACGCTACCTGGTCGGCATCGACACCCAAGGCGGATGGACGACCTGGAACTCGCCCGCGGGCGCTTACGCGGGCTTCGTGATGTCAGACGCCGATTCCGTGGGCGCGGTGCCCATGTTCACGCTCTTCCAGTTTTCCGCCGACAACCTGACGGACATGACGTCCCTCGCCTCGACGAGCTACATGCAGGCCTATTGGGCCGACCTCGTCACCCTGTTCAACCAGATGAACCAGTTCGGCAAGCCGGTGATGCTCAGCGTCGAGCCGGATTTCTGGGGCTTCGCGCAGAGCGTGACCAACAACACCTACGGCGGCGATCCCACCAAGGCACCTGCGGTGCTGTCGACGGACGGTGCTTGCAGCGGGCTGCCGGCCAACCTGACCGGATTCGCGCCGTGCCTGCTGAAGCTCGCCCACAAGTACGCCCCGAAGGCGGTCATCGGCTTTCCGCCGTCCGACTGGGGCGGGTCTTCGACGGCCTCGGTCGTCGCGTTCATGAACCAGCTCGGTACGGCCCAGGGCGATTTCATCGTGATGCAGACCCTCGACCGCGACGCCGGCTGTCCCGAACAGGCCGCGCTGACGCCTTCGACGGCGCAGGCGGATTGCGTCCGCGGCCAAGGAAGCTGGTACTGGGACGAGACCAACCAGACTCACCCGAACTTCCACGACAACTTCGCGATGGCGTCCACGTTCCACGCGGGAATCGGTGGGCTGCCGATCGTGTGGTGGCAGACGCCGTTCGGCGTGCCCTCCAGCGCCGCGGGGGGCACGGCCGGGCATTTCCGGGATAACCGGGTGGACTACTTCCTGAAGCATCCGTCGGAGCTGGTTGCCGTCGGAGGGCTGGGCGTCGTGTTCGGTGCGGGCGCGGAGAACCAGACCACGCCGGCGACCGACGGCGGGCAGTACCAGACCTTGTCGGCGAAGTACCTGGCCAGTCCGGCGGCGTTGCCCTGAGGGCGTCGGCGCGCCGGGCCCACACGGAACCCGGCTCCCTTCGGAGGTCGTGGCCGAAAAGGATGCGTCGCCGTTCCATGAGCCACCCGTCGATCGAGCGTTCACCTGAACGCTCGAGGACGCCCTCGAAGCATGCGTCGGGCACTTGTCCGGCGACATGCCCGATCGTTGTCTCTGCATGACTGCCAGTGGTCGCGGCATCCGCCTCAGTCGTTGAAGGCGCCGATTCGCGCACCGCATCAGTCCTCACCGGAAGATCCTTCAACCCGTGCCCCAACTCGCGAGCCTTGTCAAACCCGCGAGACGTTGATCTGGCGTCAGAATCGCGCAATCAGTGCATCAGCAAAGGCTCGCATGAACCAGGATTCGACACGAGACCGCAGGCGACCGATCCGTCTGCCGGGTTCGGTCTCTCGCTTCGGCGGGCAGCGCGCCTGACCGTGCCGGTGATCGCCATCCTGCGACGATTCGTCCTGCTGCTGTTGCTCTGGGCAGGCGGGACGCCCGCATGGTGTTCCAACCCGGGGGCGGAGGAATGGGCGCATGGATCCGGTCGCGTCTTCCGCCATGCCGTCGCGCTGTCCCTGGAGTCCGGCTATTCGCTGGCGCAGGACCAGGACGGTTTCATCTGGCTGGGAACGCAGTCGGGCCTGGTGCGCTGGGACGGCTACAGCGCCCATGAATACCTCGCCGACGTCACCGCGGCAGGCAGCCTGCCCGACTCGTACGTGCGGACCTTGCTGGTCGACAGCGCCGGTACATTGTGGGTCGGCACCAAGTCGGGCGGCCTCTCACGCTACGAGCCACGCACCGACTCGTTCAATGCGCTGGCCGACCAGGCGGGCATCGTGGGGCAGGACATCGCCGCGATGGCGCAAGGCGGCCCGGACCTCTGGATCGCGTCCAACCGCGGACTGGCGAGGTTGGATCGGACCACAGGACGCATCGCACCCGAACGCTTGCCGGCGACCGTCGGTACGCTTTATTCCGTGGTGGTCACGCGCGACGGTACGGTCTGGCTGGGCAGCGACCACGGGCTGTGGGCGCGGCGAACATCGCAGGCGGATTTCGTTCAAGTGCCTCTCGAATCCTCGCCCGGAGGGGCTCCCGTCAGCGTCTTCCGCCTGCTCGAAGATCACACCGGCAATCTCTGGATCGGAACGCATCTCCATGGCATGTTCACCATCTCGCAGGGCTCGCCTGCCGGCACACCGCGGCGCGTCGTGGGCGACGCCGACCTGGCCGGCGATACCGTGTATGCGCTGGTCGACGCGGGAAATGGGGAGATCTGGATCGGCACCTACGGCGGAGGGCTCGTCCGGCTGGATGCCGAAGGTCGAGAGCAGATGCGGGAGCGCCACGATCCCGCCCGATCGACGAGCCTGCTCGACAACGACGTCGCGGCTCTCCTGCGGGATCGGGCCGGCATCGTCTGGGTCGCCACCGCCTACGGCCTGTCCAGGTACGACACCCGGTATGACGACGTCAAGACGCTTCATGGTGGCCCGGGGCGCCTCATTCCCGACGCGAACGTGCCCGCCGTCCTGGCGACGGCCGGGGGCCGCGTATTCGTGGCTACCGGCGCCCATGGCCTCGAGATCATCGATGTCGGCAGCGGTGCCACCAAGGTGCTGCATGCCGACCCGGCGCACCCCGAGACCTCGTTGTCCCGGGCGCGCGTGGTCTCGATGGCCGAGGCCTCGAATGGGGACGTCTGGGTCGGTACCCAGGGCGGGCTGTACCGAAGTTCGGCGGACGGAAGCCGCGTGGAGCGAATCTCCGTGCCGGGACGCGTCCCCACCGGCGACGTCTGGACGTTGCTGGTCGATGGATCCACGCTCTGGCTGGGCGGCACCGACGGCTTGTGGGAGCTGGACGCATCCGGCGCTCCGCTGCTCGCGGTCCGGCGCCACCTCGACACCGAATTGAGGCAGACCCAAGTCCGCGCATTGGCGTTGGGGCCTGACCACGCGTTGTGGATCGGGACCAGCGGACGCGTCTTCCGCCTCGAACGCCCGGGCGTGGCGCTCGTGCAACTACCCGTCGATCCGCACGACGCCACGGCGCTGCCAGGCGGACTGACAAGCGGCCTTCTCGTCGACGAGCAGGGGCGGCTTTGGGTCGGCACGCTGGGCCAGGGGCTGCAAGTGCAGACCGGGCGCAGGCCGGACGGGCTGCCGCTCTTCCGCCGGATCACGGTCCGGGATGGATTGCCGAACAATGGCGTCGACGCACTGGTGCGCGACGCCGACGGTCAGGTCTGGGCGAGCACGGACGACGGCCTGGCCAGGATCGACCCCTCGACACTGGCCATCACGTCCCTGCGGGCCGCCCAGGGGGCGGGCATCACGACGTTCTGGACAGGTTCGGCGACGAGGTCGCCCGACGGCAGCCTGATGTTCGGCGGCGAAGGCGGGTTGCTGGTCATCGACCCGCGACGGCTTCACTGGCCGGAAGGCAAGCTGGCGCCACCGGCCGTGACAGCGGCGATCATCGGTGACGGGCCGATCGCGGCGGCCAGGCTGGCGGCTGCCGAGGAACTGCAGGTTCCGGCCACGTCGCCGCGGCTCCAGGTCGAGTTCGCCTCGCTCGCCTTCGGCGAGCAAGACCTGTTGCGCTACGCCTATCGACTCCAGGGATTCGACAGCACCTGGAACGACGTTCCGGCGCACAGTCGCCTGGCCAGCTACACGAAGTTGCCTCCGGGCCACTACCGCTTGCAATTGCGTGCCGGCAGGCCCGATGGCACCTGGTCAGCCGCCCGCGAGATCGCACTGCGGGTGGAACCCCGCTGGTTCGAACGTCCCGAGCTGCATGGCGCCGCAGTGGTGGCGGCCCTGGCGCTGGCCTGGACGCTGCATTTGTGGCGCCTGAGGCACGCCGCACGGCGCCAGGCGCAGCTGGAACACCGGGTACAGCAGCGCACGGCCGAACTGGAACACTCGCGTTCGCAGATCCAGCTCCTGAGCAGTCACAACGCACGCTCGCTGGAGCAGGAACGCACCCGGATATCGCGTGAGCTTCACGACGAGATGGCCCAGCAACTGGCGGCACTGCGAATGGAAGTGTCGGTGATGCGTCTGTCCGCCGACCCGGCGCGGGGCGGCGAGCAACTCCCGCTCCAGGCACTCGTCGACCGCGTCGATGCCATCATCCGCAGCATCCGGGAACTCGTCACCCAGCTGAGGCCGCCGGCCCTGGACGGCGGACTTTGCGCAGCCATCGAGTGGATGTCGGCCAGGTTCGAACAGCAGAGCGGCATCCGCTGCGGACTCGAACTGGAGGAATGCGCCGCATTCGCGGGTCAGGACGCTGCCACCATGGCGTTCCGCGTCGTGCAGGAATCCCTGACGAACGTGCGGCGACATTCCGGCGCCACGGCCGTGCGCATCGTCCTGAAGACCCAAGGAGGCGTGTCCTGCCTGGAGATCATGGACAACGGGGTGGGCTTCGAGGTCGGGAGCGAGCAGACGGGCTACGGCCTGCTCGGAATGCAGGAGCGCGTGGCTGCGCTCGGTGGACGCCTCGCGATCATCTGCGCCCCGGGACAAGGCACCGTCGTGCGCGTCACCCTGGACGCGCCGGCCGACCGCGATCCTTCATCGCCGAGCCCGCGCCGCTGACCGACG
>FTJN01000065.1_pt3 | contig 42476 bp, 40 predicted proteins | sample 1658361 | NCBI WGS metagenome assembly FTJN01 (sample SAMEA3914819, study PRJEB12502) | metagenome | biome: forest; material: soil | place: Canada | collected 2010-06-26 | depth 0.3 m
CCGAGATCGCGACCGGCAACCATGACCTCAGCGTGCGAACGGAAGAGACGGCCTCGCAGCTGCAGCAGGCGGCCGCGTCGATGATGCAGCTCACGGGCACCGTGAACCAGTCCGCCGATTCGGCGCGCCAGGCCAACCAGCTCGCCGCCTCGGCGGCCGCGGTGGCCCAGCGCGGCGGCCAGGTCATCTCCGAGGTGGTCTCCACCATGGAACAGATCAACGACAGCTCGAAGAAGATCTCCGACATCATCGGCGTGATCGACGGCATCGCCTTCCAGACCAACATCCTCGCGCTGAACGCCGCGGTGGAGGCCGCGCGTGCCGGCGAACAGGGCCGCGGCTTCGCGGTGGTCGCCTCGGAAGTGCGCAGCCTGGCGCAGCGCAGCGCCGGTGCCGCCAGGGAGATCAAGGGCCTGATCGGCTCCAGCGTCGATCGCGTCGGCGAAGGCTCGCGCCTGGTCGCTCATGCCGGCTCGACGATGCGCGAGATCGTCGCCTCCGTGCAGCGGGTGAGCGACATCATCGGCGAGATCACCGCCGCCTCCTCCGAGCAGTCGGACGGCATCGTCCAGATCAACCAGGCGGTCGCGCAACTGGACCAGATGACGCAGCAGAACGCCGCGCTGGTCGAACAGTCCGCGGCGGCGGCCGAGTCCCTGAAGGACCAGGCGGCGTCGCTGTCGAATGCGGTCTCGACGTTCAAGATGAGTTGAGCCTTCGATGCCCGGAACCAATGTACTGACTTCTTCGCTGCAGGCCTTGGTCGGCACTGACGTCGAGTCGGTCATGATGCTGGGCCTGGCGGCACTGTTCGGCGGGTTTCGAGTCCGCGACGACGAACGAGGATTCGGGTGGCTGGCAGCGGGGTTCTGCGTTGCCGGGCTCTGGTACTTCTACAGCAAGACCCTCGACTTCTCCGGTCATGTGCTCTCGGAGCGGGCCGTCCAGCTCGCGTTCATGGTGCTTGGTGGGTGGACTCTTTCGATCAATATCGGAATCGCCCACTATCTCGGCAAGATGTCCGCGCGCGAGGCCGCCCTCGTCGCCGCCTGGTTCGCACCGGCGGTACTGCTGTTCATTGCATTGGGACTGGGCGTCGAGGTGCCGCGTCGAGTCTTCCAGGTCGGAACCCTCTTGAGCTACGCAGGCCCGGCCACTTTGGCGCTTGCGCGCAGAGCCAGGGAGCCGCATGCCGGCCACGGGCTGCTCGCGGCAGTCCTGCTGACACTGCCACTGATCCCGCTGATGGCCCTTGCCCTGGGCGTTCCGTCCAGCCGGATTGGAACCGTCGCCGGACTTCCGCCGGTCTTGTTCGGCATGGTCCTGTTGACCATCAGTCTGCGCCGCCGGCGAGTGGCCCTGGAGGAGGAGGTGGCGCGCCGGGTCGCGGCAGAATCTCTGCTTCGAGACACGAACACGAAGCTGGAGCTACGCGTCGCCGAACGGACCGCCGATCTGCAAGAACTGGTAGCCGGCCTCGAGGCCTTCAGTCGCAGTGTTTCCCACGACTTGCAGGGCCCGCTGAGCGGCATTGCGGATCTGGCCAGACTGGCGCACGACGCGCTCGCGAAGGGCAGCCCGGATCTCGCACTGCGCTCGCTGCCGGTCATCGCCAAGCAAGCGGATACCTCGACACGCCTGGTGACCACCTTGCTCGAACTCGCACGCGTCGGCAGCGCGCCGTTGAGGTACAGCAAGACCTGCCTTGGCGATCTCGTCCAGGAGGCGTTCGACACGGTCCGGCTGACGGCCAAGGGACCGCTGCCGGTGTTGACGTTCGGTGCGCTGCCGGAACTGGTCACGGATGCCGACTTGTTGCGTCCTGTATTGGCAAACCTCATCGGCAACGCAGTGAAATTCTCGCGTGGCGTCGCGACGGCGCGAGTGGTGGTCGAAGCCCGAGCCGAGGGCCAGAAGGTGGTCGTACGCGTCAGCGACAACGGCATCGGCCTCAGCGGCGCTGGCGCAGGCAAGCTCTTCGAGCCCTTTGTGCGCCTCCACGGCACCGGCTTCGAGGGTCACGGTCTCGGCCTGAGCATTGCTCGACGAGCCGTGGAACGCCTTGGGGGGCGAGTCTGGGCGACCCCCAACCCGGATGCCGGGTTGTCGTTCAACTTCAGCATCCCCCAAGTCGCGGCTGACGAAACCCCCACGGCCGATATCCCCGCAAGGGGCCGCAAGACGCTACCGCGAGAGTCGGTGTCGAGTTCCACGCAATCCTGACCCGCCATGGCGGCTTGTCGAGGATTCACGAAGGTCGTGAGGAGTTGGTTGAAGGCGGTGCGGCCAGCGCTCGAGAATTGCGGAGACGCTCTCGGACCGGGTTCACGGAATGTCTCTCTCGCGCTCCCGCCGCCCCGACCAAAGAACGGCACAAGCCCGGTATCGAAAGATGCCGGGCTTTTTTGCTCTCTGGTTGAGCTTCGGTTGATCAGCTCACGAGCTGCGCATCCAGCGAGATGTCCGCCTTCAACAGCTTGGACACCGGGCACCCCGCCTTCGCCTTGCCCGCCAGCTCGGCGAACTGTTCGGGAGTCGCGCCCGGGACCTTGGCCTTGAGGGTGAGATGGACCGCCGTGATCGAGAAGCCGCCTTCGACCGACTCGAGCGTCACCTGGGCGGTCGTGTCCATCTGCTCCGCCGTGAACTTGGCCTCGCCCAGGATCAGGCTCAGCGCCATCGTGAAGCAGGCCGCGTGGGCGGCGCCGATGAGCTCCTCGGGATTCGAGCCCGGCATGCCCTCGAAGCGGCTGGCGAAGCCGTAGGGGTAGGCCTTGAGCGCGCCGCTCTGCGTGGAGATGTTGCCCTTGCCATCCTTGATGCCGCCTTGCCAGGCGGCGGATCCGGTGCGATTGATCTTCATCGGTGTTCCTTTCAGTGGGTTGCGTGGAGTGCCTGACGCGCGACGTTTGGCGAAGCGGCGGCGCCGGTCAACTTCTACTCCGGAACGATGACCTTGGCGCGAACGGGGCGCCCAGGTCCCGGCGGACGGCCGCAAGAAGCTGCCGACCCCAGCAGGCAGGTTCGCGTCACTCGCGAGATGGCCGATCCTCAGGGCTTGGGCGTCGGCGCGTTCGCCTCGATCAGTTTTTCCTGCCTCAGCTCGTCCCAGAACTCCGCTGGAATCTTCGCCTGCAGCGAGTTCCAATCCTCCTGGATCTGTTGCGCACTGCCGGCGCCGACGACCAGCGCCACGGCCTCGGACGCGGCCGCCGAGAACTGCAGCGCAGCGGTGCGCAGGTCGACGCCGTGACGGCCCGCGACGGCGCGCAAGGCCTCGCGCTTCGCGATCGCCTCTGGCGGGATCCTGAAGTTGTCCTTGCCGTAGTTGTAGCGCGGACTCCCGGAAATGAATCCTGCGTTCAGCGACGACCCGATCACCAGCGACACCTTCTTGGCCTTCACCGCCGGAAACACCTCGTCGAGCGCGTTCGCGTGATCGATGAGCGAGTACTGCCGCGCGCACAGGCACACGTCGGGATCGGCATCCTCGATCACCTTGAGGATCGCGTACGGCGTATTCACGCCCACGCCCCAGGCCTTGATGACGCCCTCGTCACGCAGCTTCGACAGCGCCGGAAACGCGCCCTTGCGCGCGATCTTGTACTGCTCCTCCCAACCGGTGGGAAACCAGGCGAAGTCGGGCGACAGGTCGTGCACGTAGACGACGTCGAGGTGCGAGACGCCCAGGCGCTGCAGGCTGTCGTCGATCGAGCGGCGCACGCCGTCGGCGGTGTAGTCGACGACGAGGTCGTTGGGCGAGTCGGAGAGCGGGAACATGTCCGCATGGCGGTTGGCGGGCGACGCCTTCAGGAGCTTGCCGACCTTGGAGGACAGCAGGTAGTCCTCGCGCCGCTGGCCGTGGAGGAAGCGGCCGAAGCGGCGCTCCGCCAACCCCAGGCCATACCAGGGGGCGACGTCGTAGTAGCGCACGCCCATGGCCCAGGCGGCCTCCAGCGTCGCCTGGGCGTCGTCGTCGCTGTGCTTGGCGAACTCGTTGCCGAGCGGCACGCCGCCCAGGCCGAACCGGAACTCCGGCTTGAAGAGCTTCTTGGCGATCGTGGACATGGCGCGGTGTCTGCCGGTTGGAGAGGATGCCGCCCGGCGGCAATCGACATACCTCTGGCCAGGCCAGGCGCGCTCAGGCCGGATCCCGCAGCAACGGCGCCCATTCGTCGCCCGGGGTCGACTCGATCACGAGATCCGGGCCGCCGCCGATGCCCGGCAGCTCGAGCCGCGTCGCATGCAGCCAGAGCCGCGCCGTGCCCAGCCAGGGCGCGACCGCGCGGTTGTGCGCGCCCTTGCCGTGCGTCGTGTCGCCCACCAGCGGATGCGCGATGTGCTTGAAGTGGCGGCGGATCTGGTGGCGCCGGCCGGACAGGGGCTCGACGTCCACCAGCGCGTAGCGGCTGGTGGCGTGGCGGCCGTCCGGGAACGGCCATTCGAAGCACGCGCGGCGGCGATAGCGCGTCACCGCCTCGAGGCGTGGCTGGCCGGCGGACGGCAGTTCGGGGTCGCGGGCGAGCGCGTAGTCGATCTCGCCCTCGGCCGGCGGCCATCCACGCACCAGCGCGAGGTAGCGCTTGCGCACGCGGCCCGCCGTGAACGCGTCGCCCAGCTCGCTGGCCACCGCCGCGCTGCGCGCGAACGCCAGCGCGCCCGAGGTCGCCTTGTCGAGGCGATGCAGCATCCACACCGGCGCGCCGAGCTGGGTGCGCAGCAGGTCGGCCGCGCTGCGGGTCTCGTGCGCGTCGAGCGCGGAGCGATGCACGAGCAGGCCCCCGGGCTTGTCGATCACGACGAGCGCGTCGTCGGCGTGGAGGATGCGCAGGGGAACGGCGTCGTCCTGTCCCGTCCCCGCGGTCAACGCGAGGGCTCCTGATCTCCGCGGGCCGCCTGCTGCGTCTTGACGTACTTCATGATGTTGAGGAACGTGTCGGTCCAGTAGACGTCGCGATGCGCCGCCAGGTACGCGAGCAGTTGCTCGTGGGCCTTGTTGGAGGTCGTGATGTAGTCGCCCCCGATGCCGTGGAACGTGAAGTTGATCATCGTGCCCTTCGCGCCGGCCTGCTCGACCAACGCGATCAGCTGCTCGCCGGTGGCGCCGTCCGGCGCGGTCACGGCGACGGCCCAGGGATCGAGCTTGTCCATGTCGGGCACGACGCCGCCCGATCCGGACTTGATCGCCACGAAGTCGCCGCGGATCCGCTTGACGTAGTCCTCGCCGGCGGCCATCACGTCGCCGCAGGGCACCGTGAACGTGCGTTCGTCGCGGCCGTCGATCGCGTGCAGCATCGTGTTGCCGAGGCGCACCTGCGCGACCAGGCGGGCGGCGCTGGTGGTGTCGATGTCGTCCTCGGGCGTCACCCACGACCGGTCGGGCAGCGCCGCCGAGCATTGGTGGAACAGCGTGTGGTTGCCCAGCTCGTGGCCGTGGGCGGCGGCGGCGCGCCATTCGGGCATCCGCCTGGCGAGCGACGGGCTGGCGAGCTTGATGTAGAAGCTGCCCTTCAGGCCCGCCCGATCCAGCGCCGGGATGGCGTTGTCGAGCTGGCTGTCGATGGCATCGTCGTAGGCCAGGCTCACCGCGGCCTTGGCACCGTGGGGCCACGTGAACGCGGCGGCGGCGGCGCCGGCGTGGGTCGCGACGGCGGCCAGGCAGACCGCGGCGATGGATTCGATGAGTGGGCTGCGCTTCATGGTGCGCGAGGATAGGCCAATTCCATGAACTGGGGGGACGATGCGCCATGCCCGCCCCTGCGGCCTAGCATCGGTCTTCATCCAGCCTGCAACCTGAAACGGGAGCGTCCATGCCGAACCAGAACACGCACGCCGGCGGCCACTACGCCCTCGACGTCGACGGCACGCCGGTCGAATCGCTGAAGTCCATCAGCGGGCTGGACATGCTGGCCGATATCGCGGTCGAGTTGCCGGCGCCGGGCGGCACGCCCGGCAAGCATGTCGCCAACGTCCGCTGGACGCCCGGCAAGGCGTCCATCGGCATGGGCATGGGCAAGGGAATGTACGAGTGGCTGAAGAACTCGTTCGACCAGGGCGGGTCGACGGCGAGCGGCACGCTGGCGACAGCCGACTTCAACTTCAAGAAGCGCTCCCTGCTGACGTTCGACGATGCGTTGCTGACCTCGATCACGCTGCCCCGGCTCGATGGCGCCAGCAAGGACGCCGGCGCGTTCGAGATCGAATTCGAGCCCGAACGGGTGCGGGTGGCCAAGGGCGACGGCTCGGACATCCGCAACGCGCCGGGCACGCGCCAACAGCCCTGGCAGTGCGCCAACTTCCGTTTCGAGCTGGGCACGTTGCCCTGCGCCCGCGTCGCGAGCATCGAGTCGTTCACCTGGCGCTGCACGCCCTCGGCCGACACGTCGCGCCATCCGGCCGCCGGGCCGACGATCGCCGTGCCCGACCTGCGCCTGGCCATCTCCGCGGCCGACTACGACGCCTGGGCGCAGGCCGCGCAGCGCTGGTTCGTCGACGGCCAGCATCTCGAGAGCGACGAGATGAGCGGCCTGATCGTCTTGCTCACCCCGGACCTGCAGACGCCCCTGGGCGCGATCACGCTGGGCAACGTCGGCTTCAAGCGCTTCTCGCAGTGGCCGGCGGCGAGCGGCGGCGACGCGTTGTACCGCTTCACGGTCGACCTGTACGTCGAGAAGATGTCGTTGCGACTGCTGCAGTACGAGGGCTGACGCGGCCTTGTCCGACACGCCGTGAACGCGACAGGGCACACCTGTTGCCTGATGGAGGTTCTACCGGCTTCGTCCGCGAAGCCTCTGCCCCACACCCCCACAGGAGTTCACCATGCGTCACCTCAACAAGAAGCTCGTCGCGGCCACTGCCGCCACCGCCCTGATGGCCGCGCTCGGCGTCGCCGTCGCCCAGAACGCCGACAACGATCCGATGGCCACGCCGCAGCAGAACGTCGACGTGAACGCCGCGTCGACCGGCGAGCACATCTATTTCTTCCGCGACCAGGGCAACTCGCCCGAGACCGATCCGGCGGCCCACCTGCTGCTGATCAAGCATGACCAGTGGCGCGCCGTGCCGGTCGCCGAAAGCACCACGACGACGACCACGACCGTGGCGCAGGCCACCACGCCGCCCGCCGACACCGTGACCACGGCCATGCCCGCCGCGAGCGACACCAGCAACACGGAAACGAGCACCGTCGCGGCCCCGGCCGAACCCGTGCTGGCCCCGAAGGCCGATCGCAACTGATCCGTTGTTCGTCCTTGACACGGCGGCCCGCGCTCGCGCGAGGCCGCCGTCGTCGTGGGCGGCGCTCAGTCGAGCGACGGATACCAGTCGGTGCCGCGGCCGCCCGGCGTGAGGTCGAGGATGTTCCATAACGGTGTCGGGTCGGGCGCCCCGCGCGGATCCTGTCCGGGGTCTTGCGTGCCGCCCAGTTCGCCGGCCCAGAAGTGGTGGACGCGGCCGTCGCGCTTGACCCAGACGTCCAGCGCCGGCATTTCCTCGTCCTTGGGTCCGAGCGCCCGGTAGTCGCGGGCGAAGTCGTCGCCGCACTGGAAGAATTCCAGGTGCTGCCAGCCGCGATCGCGCGCGGCCGCCAGCTGGCGCGCGACGGGCGAGCGCCCGAGCACCGCGAAGGCCACGCGTTGCGTGATCGCGCGCGCCGGCTTGTCGAAGGCGTCGAGGAAGGCCGTGCACATGGGGCAGGGACGCGGGCGTTTCGGGCCGAACATCCACGTGTAGGTCACGAGCGTGTCCTTGTCGCCGAACAGGTCGGCCATCTTCAGCGACGCGTCGTTCGCGTCACGGAACGTGAAGTGCCCGAGCTCGCCGCCGAGCGGCATGGCGCGGCGTTGCTCGGCCACGCGCTCGATGTGGCGGCGCAGCTCGATCTCCTCGGCCAGCAGCGCGGTGCGGGCGCGTCGGTAGTCGTTGCTGTCGCCTGGGTAAGGCTTGCTGGCGGCGGCGGCCAGCTCGGCGGCGGGTCTGAGTGCGCTCATGGCGTTTCTTTCGCGTTCGACGGGAAGAGGTCCGCGGCAAACCGGAGGCCGGCCAGGCGTGCTCAGAACGGTTTCATCAGCGCCAGCCAGAGCACGGCCACGATGGCGCCCAATGCGAGCGCCGGTGCGGCGCGCCACGCGCGCGCGGGCACCGCGGCGGCCGGTGCGCAGGCGCGCCGCAGCGACGCGGACAGGGCGCCGTGCAACGCGCTCAGCGCGAGCACCAGCGCCAGCTTGGCGTGCAGCCAGCCGCTGTGGAACCAACCCGCCTGCAGCGCGAGCCAGACGCCGCAGGCCCACGCGATCACGAGCGCCGGCGACGTGACGGCGCGGTGCCAGCGGCGCATGCCGGCGATCAGGGGCCGCTCCCGCGCGAGATCGGGCGCGGCCTGGAAGCCGAGGGCCGCCAGCACCAGCGTCGCTGCGAGCAGCCCGGCGATGAACACGATGTCCGCGCTGACGTGCAGCAGCGTCACCAGGTCGTAGCGCGTGGCAGGGCTCATGGCATCGCGAGCACGAGCGTCGCGCGCGGCGTCCACGGGATGGCGCCCGGCACATGCAGGCTCGGCGCGGCCAGGAACAGCCGGTCGCTCGAGATGCCCTTGGCCACGAGCGCGTCGCGCACGGCGATCGCGCGCGCCAGGGCCTGCTGGCGCATCGCCTCGTCGCTGACCGCCACGTTCTTGCGCAGCAGCGTCTCCATCTCGGCGTCTGGCAGATCCTTGGCCATGCCCACGAGATTGCGGGGCTTGTCGGGCAGGCGCGTCTGCTTGTACAGCGTCTTGAGCAGCGCCGACCGGGTCGCGGGCGCGAGCGTCACGGGTGCGGGCGCGCTCGCGGGCGCGCCTGAGCGCAGCCCCTCGTCGCGGGCCATCGTCCGCAACTGGGCCTCGATGGATTCGCGCTGCCAGTCGTCGTGTTCGGCCTGCGGTTCGGCCGTGCCGGTGATCGTGACCTGCAGCGACGGGCGGTCGGCCAGCGCCGTGGCGATCTTGTCCAGCGAGGCGGCGCTGGCGTCGGTGACGACGGCGGTGCCGGGCTTGAACTCGATCGCGCTCATGTCGCCGCCGTCATTGCCACCACCACCGCCTGTGAGCAGCGAGAACGGCGACGTCACGGCCTTGACGATCAGGTTGACGATCAGCTTCACGACGATGCCGCCGACGCTGAACTGCGGGTCGTTGACGCTGCCGCTGATCGGCAGGTTGATGTTGATGACGCCGTTGCGGTCCTTCAGCAGCGCCACGGCCAGTCGCACCGGCAGCTTGGTGGCGGTCGGCGAGTCGATCGCATTGCCGAAAGTCAGCTGGTTCAGGATCACCTGGTTCCTGGCCTCGAGCCGGCCGTCCGCGGCGATCTTGTAGGCGACGTCCATGCTCAGCTTGCCGCGCTCGATCGCGTAGCCGGCGTACTTGCCCGCGTACGGCGACAGCGGCGCGAGCTCCAGGTCGGTGGCCTTGGCTTCGATGTCGAGCGCGAGCGGGCGCGCCAGCGGATTGACCTGGCCCGTGATGTCCAGGATCGCCGTGCCTTCGGCGCGTCCGTGCAGTTGCAGCGGCGCCATGTCGCGCGACTCCGAGCTGAACCCGCCCAGCGAGCCGTTGAGCTCCGTCAGCGCGGCGCTGTAGTTGGGCCGCACGAAGTGGTCGGTGTAGTCGACCCGCGCGTTGACCAGGCGGATGCCGCCGATGTTGACGACGATGGGCAAGGGGGCCGACGAGGCCGGCGCGGGTGCGGAGGCGGCGACGGCGGCGGGTGCGGGTGCGGGTGCGGAGGCGGCGTCCGTCGGTGCGGCAGCGGCCGCGTCGCCGCCGCCGATGTCCTGCAGGTTCAGCCGGCCCTGTTCCGTGACGAGCACGCGGGCGAACAGGTCGTCGAGTTCCACCTGGCCGACGTCGAGCCGGGGCGTCGTGTTCGGCTTCAACGCGAACTTCAGGCCCTTGAGCGACAGCGACTGCCAGCCCAGCAACTCGTCGGGCGTGCCGGCGGCGGCGGCCGACGCGGCGCTGGCGGGCGTGGCCGCGGCCAGCGTGGTCAGGTGCACGTCGCCCAGCAACGCGTCGCCCGTGGTGTTGACCGCGAGCCCGCCCGGCGCCGATTGCAGGTCCACATGGCCCGTGTAGCCGGCCTCGGCCCGCAACAGGCTGACCGGGAGCCTGTCGGCCACCCAGGGCGTGACGAGCGCTACCGGAAAGCGCACGATGCGCACGCTGCCGTTGGCCGCCAACGGACTGGCGCCCAGCGTGCCTTTCCACGAGAGTTCGCCCCCGCGCGGCGACCTGGTGCCGGCCGGCGAGGGCCGGCCGATGCGCGCGGCCAGCGTCACCTTGGCGGGTGGCGCGGCGTGATCCCCGAACCAGTCGAAGTCCTGCACGTCCAGCTGCAGCTGGCGCAGCTCCGCACGCAGCGGCGGCAGGTGCTGCTCGGGGTGCAGCGAGGCGTCGGCGAACTGCACCAGGCCGTCGTCGAGTGCGATGCTGCGTACCTGGACGTGCCACGGCGTGGCGCTTGCCTGGGCGGCCGATGCGGCGGATGCAGGCGCAGCGGCGGGGGGGGCGGCGCGCAGCCATCCTGCCGCGTCGAGCTTGCCATCGGCATCGCGCGCCAGCTGCACGTCCGGATGCCGCAGCTTCACGGCGCCGATGGCCACCGTGCGGGCCGGAACGTCCAGCTTCAGGTCGGAAACGGCGAGTCGTTCCCAGCTCGCGGCCGGCGCGGCGCCCGCCGGCCGCACGCGCAGCGCGTCCAGCGTCGCGCTGTCGACCGTGATCCTCAGCACCGGAGCCTCCGCCTTGCCGGACCACGTCAGCGCGGCCTTCGCGGCGAGCGTGCCGTCGACGCGCGCGACGACGGACTGGGCGATGTACGGGGCGAGCGTCTGCAGCGAGAGATCCGTCAGCGTGATCGTGACCTGCGCGTCCTGCGTGCCGGCGTTGCCCTCGAACGCGATCCGCCCGGCGGGCGAGGAGGGCGCAGGCGCCGCGCCGCTGGCCGACTGCGCGGCGACGTTGGCCGCCAGCGTGAACGACGCCGGCGCGGTGCCGGGCCATTGCAGCTGCTTCGCGGCGAGCGTCAGGCCGTTGAAGCTCAGCGCTGCGGCGGGCGTCACGGAGGCGTCGTTCCACAGGATCCGGCTGTCGGCGATGGTGATCGCGGCGACGCGCACGTCCCAGGGTGCGGCGGGCGCGCCGTCGGCGGCGCTGGCCGCCGACGGCGGCGCCGCGGCGGCGTGCGCGGCCGCGTTGGCGTTGGCGTTCGCGTTGGCGGGCGCGCCCGCGCGCAACGCGTCGATCGCGCCGCCGGCGTCCCGGTCGAGATGCCATTGCACGCCGTCCAGGCGCACGGCGTCGAACGCGAGCTTGTGCGCCAGCGGCTGCACGTCGGCCAGGCCCACGCGCACCTGCTTCCACGCGACGAGCGGCAGCCCGGCGGCGTTGTTCAACGCGACGTCGCGCGCCGACACCCAGCCCTTCAACGCGACGTGCGGGCTGCCCTGGGCGGCCTGTTCGAAGGCGAGCGTCAGGTCCGCCGACAACGCGCCGTTGGCGAGCCGTACGGGCACGGCGTCGGGCACGTAGCCGAGGTAGGGGCGGATGTCGAGATCGGTCAGCGCGAGCTTCAGCGTCGCGCGGTCGGTGGCGGCGAACGGCGTGGCCTGCGCGGCGCTGTCGAAGGCCGCGCCGTTCAGGCGGAAGGCCAGGTGCGGCTGGACGGTGATGTCCACGTTCGCCGGCAGGTTGGAGAGGAAAGGCAGCGAGAGGTTGAGCTGGTCCACCACGTGGACGTGGCCTTCGGGCCGGTCGTCGAAGCGCAGCGAGAGATCGTGCACCTGCAGGTTGTACAGCGCGAAGCGCGCGGGTTCGGACGGCGCAGCGTCGGGCTGGGGCTTCGGCTTGAAGCGCTCGATCAGGTCATCGACGTCGTAGTGGCCCGCGGCGGTGCGCGCGAGGGCGATGCGGGCCTGGTCGAGGTCGATCGCCTCGATGACCGGCGCGCGCCGCACGATCGACGACAACGCCACGTTGGCGCGCACGCGGGCGATGCGCAGCAGCGGCGCGGCGGGGGCCCCCCGCGCCGGCCCCACGGCGACGTCGTGCAGCACGATCTCCAGCCCCCAGGGATGGAAGTCGACGCCGCCCAGCGTCACCTCGCGTCCGAGCGCGGCCGACAGCCGCGCCGGTGCCTGCCACTTCACCAGCGGCGGCACGGCCAGCCAGGTGACCACCCACAGCGCCACCACCGCTGCGACGGCCATCGCCCCGCGCCGGATCCACTTGCCCATCGTCATCGCCCGTGCTCTCCCGTGCCTCGATCCTGCGGCACCTTGCCGAGTATCGCGGGATTGTCCAGGAAGCAGGTGTATCCGTGTGTCGCCGGCGCTCAGCGTCCCGCGGCCGGCACCACGAACGGGCCCAGGGCGGCGCACGCGGGCGCCGGCACGGCCGTCGAGTACAGGAAGCCCTGGAACTGGTCGCAGCCCATGTCCGCCAGCAGCTCGGCCTGCGCCTGCGTCTCGATGCCTTCCGCGACGACGTGCAAGCCGAGGGCACGCGCGAGCGTCACGATCGTTCGCGCGATGGCCACGGCGTTGGGGTCGCTCTCCAGGTCCCTGACGAATGCCCGGTCGATCTTCATCACGTCGATGGGCAGGGTGCGCAGTTGCGACAGGGAAGAATAGCCGGTTCCGAAGTCGTCCATCGCGATCAGCACGCCCAGGTCGCGCAGCTCGCGCAACTGGCGCCTCACGCTGTCGATGTCGCCGCCGAGGACGCTCTCGGTCACCTCGATCTCGAGGCGGTCGCCCGCGACGCCGTAGCGCTGCAGCAGGTCCCGGACGCTGGCAGGGAGCAGGCCGCTGCCGAACTGGTATTGCGAGACGTTGACCGACACGCGCTCGATGGCGACCGATTCGCGGCCCCATTCGGCGAGTTGCGCGATGGCGCCTTCCATCACCACGAGCCCCAGGGCATCGATCAGGCCGGAGGACTCCGCGAGTTCGATGAAGACGCCGGGCAGGGTCAGCCCGCGCTCGGGGTGTTGCCATCGCACGAGCGCCTCGGCGGCCACCACCGCGCCCGTGGCGGCGTCGAGCCGGGGCTGGTAGTGCAGCACGAACTCGGATCGCTCCAGGGCGCGCGACAGGCCGGACAGGAGGTCGCCGCGCTCGCGCACCCAGGTGTCGAGCGCCGGATGGAACACGGTCGCGCGGCCGCGGCCGTGGCGCTTGGCCTCGTACAGGGCAATGTCCGCGCGCCGCATCAGGTCGTCGCGCTCGAGTCCGTGTTCGGGGTACATCGCGATGCCGATGCTGGCGCCGCTGCGATGCTCGGTCGTCGCGATGATGACGGGCTGGCGCAGGGCGTCCACCACCTGCGCGGCGGCGCGCGAGGCCTCGGCCGTGTCGCTGCGGGGCAGGATCACCACGAATTCGTCGCCGCCGTTGCGTGCCAGCAGGGCACCGGGCGGCACGCTTCGGCGCAGCCGCTTGGCCACGGCCTGGAGCAACCGGTCGCCGATGGCGTGGCCGAAGCAATCGTTCACGTCCTTGAAGTGGTCGAGATCGATGAACAGCACCGCGAAGGGTTCGTCGGCCGCCAGCATCGGCGCCAGCGCGAGCTGGAGCCCGTACGCGTTGCGCAGCCCGGTGAGCTGGTCGTGGGTCGCGCGGTGCTCGAGCTCGTGCTCGCGGTCGCGGGCGACCACGGCGACGGCCAGGCGATCGCGCAGGTCGCGTGCCTGCTGCGCGTCGAATCCGGCCCCGACGATCTCCATCGCGATCAGCGCGCGGTTGACGCCGCCGCCGCGCACCGGGAGGACGAGGAACCGGGTCGCCTCGTCGTCCGGCAGGCCGCTCGCCGAGGCGGGGGCCAGCGGCGCGAGCTGGGCCGCGGTCAGCGTCCCGTCGGACAGGGACTCGAAGGTCTCGTCCGGGTGAACCGCGAGCTCCAGCGGCACGTCCTGCGCAGGCGCCGGATGCCGAACGAGCAGCCAGCGGCCGTCGCCGTGCCGCCAGGCCACGCTGATGCGCGCGAGCGGCTGCAGGGTCGCGAGCCGGGCCAGCACGCCGCGGGCCAGTTCCTCGAATGGCGTGCCGGCCAGGATCCCGGCGTCGATCCGCGCCAGCGCCCGCAGCGCGGCGATGCGCTCCTCGAGCTGCATGGCCATGTCGTTGAAGGACGTGGCGAGCCGGCCCAGCTCGTCGCTGCGCCGGATGTCCACGCGCGTCGGCTCGATGCCCGCGGCGAGGCGGCGCGAGCCTTCCGCCAAGGCCTCCAGCGGGCGCAAGGTGCGCTGGATCGTCCAGCGCGCGAACAGGCCGATCAGCAGCAGCGTCGCCGCGGCCACGCTGAGCAGCCAGGCCACCACCGGGATGCCGTGCCAGTCAATGGCGGGCGCAGGCGCGCTCTGCTCGAAGACCCAGTTGCCCGTTCCGAATTCCGAAGTCAGGAACAGGTGCGCGCTGAAGCGATCGAACGCGCCGGCCGATCCGCCCTTGCGGACGGCGGCGTCGGCGCCGCGCCAGGCGAGCACGCGACTCCCGTCGTCGGCGTGGACGATCCAGCTGCTGTCGTCCGCGGAATCCAGCACCGGCTCCCAGACGCGGTCGGTATTCAGGATCGCGATGCAGTGCGGCGTCGCCATCAGCAGATCGGCGTTGCCGCCGGCCCCCACGCCCAGGCGCAGCACCGCCGGCGGCGCCTTGTCGGCCAGCGGTGCGGCGCTGCCGCTGTGCGCGCCGTCCCAGCGGGCTTTCAGGCCCGCGTAGGCGCTGCCGCCGTCGTCCGCGCAGGACAGGCCTGAAAATGTCGCGCCGGCGCCGACCGCGTTGGACGTCAGTCGTGCGCGCGCCGAGGCCTGCGTCTCGTCGATCGCGCGCAACAGCGCGCTCGACAGCACCAGCCGGTCGAAGACCTGCCGCGTCGCGGCGCGCGTGGCCAGGCTGCCGCGATCATGGGCCAGGCGTTCCGCGATGCCGCCGACGACCGAGGTGGCGATCCAGTCCGAGGTGGCCAGCGGCAGCATGGCTGCGGCCAGGAACACCGCCAGCAGGCGCCATTCGAGCCGACGGCCCAGCCGGGCGCGCAGGCGAGCGGCCAGCGAGGCGGGGTCAGAAGCCGGACGCGATGCCGACATAGCCGCCGTTGCTGGCACGGATGACGTCGTCGACGCTGTCCTTCTGCGTGATCTGCGCCTTGGTGACGCCGTCCGGCCCGACGCTGTACAGGTCGTAGTCCGTGTTCAAGGGGTTGAGCGCGTGATCCTTGCGCGCATGTCCCTTGCCGTTGGCCTCGATGTTGTAGTAGACGTAGGGCCGGCCCCAGGGATCGACCGTCCGGGCGAGCGGGACGTCGGCCCACGAGTTCGGCAACGATCCGGTCATGACGCGGTAGGTCTCGATCACGGCCTCGTTGCCGGCGATCTCGTTGGCCGCCTCGGCGGTCCTGACGCGATTGCGCCAGTCGCCGTAGTAGGGCATCGCGAGGGCCAGCATGATGCCCATCAGCAGGATGACGATCATCATCTCGACGAGCGTGAATCCTGGAACGGACGAGCTGCAGCGGTGGAGGACGTGTGGGCGCTCGATGCGGGATCTCATGTCCATGGCGGATTATTCGGGCTTCCGATCCCTCTCTGAAGGCCTTTGGACGGGCCTGGCGATCCCGGCGGCGGAAATCGGTACGAATCCGCGTTTTTCCGCGCCCGCGTGCACGCGAGGCGACGGCGCGACGCAACCCGACTGTATATCGACGATGACGCAAAGCGGCCAAACGCCGGACATGCGGCTGCGCTCTACTGCAGGGGTACCTTTGATGGGGTATGCCCCGGCAGCGCAACCTTCCTCTTTCCTCCCTGGCTGCCGGCTTCACAGCCCGGACTCACCTCCGGGCTGTTTTCTTTTCCGGCGCACCAGTTGCCGGCCCTATCGCTGGGGATACGGGTTCGTGACCACGTCCGGCTTCTGCCCCGCGGGCTGGTGCTCGCCGCCGGGCATGCCCACGCCGGGACCGGCCGGAAAGCCGTAGGCGCCGTCGCCGCGCTGGTTCGCGGCGTCCACCTCGGCGATGCCGCCCTCGACGGCGGGCAGCGCGCCGCCCATGTAGCCGCCACCCTGGCCCACGTAGGTGCCGTCGTCGGCGCTCGCGTTGGCGCTCTGCATCGGCGCGTCGCCCTCGGGGGCGAGCGCGCGTTCGGCGGGGCTCGCGGTTTCGCGCTTCACGCCGGCGGCGTGGTCGCGGCTCAGCGCGGGATCGTGGGCACTGGGATTCTCGAGATCGAGCGGCATGGCAGCTTCCTGTGGCGCGCCCGGCGTGGCGCGCTCATCAAGGGCAAACCGGATGCCCCCCGTCCCGTCGTCGGTTCTTCAGTTCGTCTGCGCGGACGCGGCCTCCCAGCCGCCGCCGAGCGCCAGGAACAGGCTCACCTGGTCGTCCGCCAACTCGGCGTCCGAAGCCGCCAGCGTGGCCTCGCTGCTGGCGAGGCCGCGTTCGGCGTCGAGCGCCTCCAGGTAGCCGGTGCGCCCGCTCTGGTACAGGCGGCGCGCCTGGTCGGCCACCGTGGCGCTGTCGTCGCGCGCGGCCTGCAGCGCGGCGTGGCGGTCGAGTTCGCGGGCGTAGGCGTCCAGCGCCGTCTCCGTCTCGCGCAGCGCGGTCAGCACCGTGCCGTCGAACTTCGCCAATGCGCCGTCGGCGTTCGCGTTCGCCTGGGCGATGCGCGCGCGCACGGCGCCGGTGTTCGGGATCGTCCACGAGATCAGCGGGCCCAGGCTGTAGCTGAAGGTGTCCTTGCCGAGGAAGTCGTTGCCCAGGCCGACGGAGCCCACGGACAGGCCCAGCGTCACGCGCGGATAGAGGTCGGCCGTGACGACGCCGATGGTGGCGGTGGACGCGGCGAGCTGGCGTTCGGCCTGGCGGATGTCGGGGCGGCGGCGCAGCAGCGCGGCGCCGTCGCCCACGGGAATCGCACCGGCGACGTGCGGCGGCGCGGTGCAGGCGGCGACGTCGGGCGGGAAGTCCTGCGGTAGCTCGCCGGTGAGCGTCGCGAGACGGTACAGCGCGGCCTGGCGGCGTGCCTGCAACGGAGGGATCGCGGCCTTGAGGACGTCGAGCTGGCTGCGGGCGCGCGCGGCGTCGGTGATGCCCACGCGGCCGGCCCGCTCCAGGCGCAGCGAGATGTCGAGGGCCTGCTGCTGCAGCTCGGTGGAACGCTCGGCGCTCGCGATGCGCAGGCCCGTGGCGCACGCGTCGGCGTACGCGCGCGCGGTGCCCGCGGCCACGTTCACGCGCACGAGGTCGAGTCCCGCCTGCGCGGCCTCGGTGTCGTCGCGCGAGGCCTCGATGGCGCGCTGCAGGCGGCCGAACAGGTCGAGGTCGTAGGACAGCGACGCGCCGCCGCCGAACTCCCAGCTGCTGGGCGGTACGTAGTTCTTCGCGAGATAGCTCAGCCCCGAGACGTGGCCGAACGCCGGACCGCCCTCGACGGACAGCGTCGGCTTCTTCCGGTCGGCGACGGCCGCGTCGGCGGCCTCGGCCTGGCGCAGGTTGGCGAGCGCCACGCGCAGGTCGGTGTTGTGGGCGAGCGCCTTCTCGACCAGGGCGTCGAGCCGCGGATCCTGGTACAGGCGCCACCAGTGCGGCGGCAGCGGCGCATCGGCGAACGGCGTGGCCGCGCCGGATGCGGCCGGCGCCTGCGCGAACGGCGCTGCGGCGCCCGGGCGGTTGACCAGCGCCGTCGCCGGCACGCGGTAGTCGGGGCCGACCGGCGCGATGGCGCAGGCGGCCAGCGAGGCCGCGAGTGCGAGGGACCCCAGGCGGGCGGCGAAGGCGAGTGAGCGCATGGTCAGCTCCGTTTCGCCGAGGCGGCGGAGGTGGGCCGCGGCGCCGCGCTGGCGGACGGCGCCGCCTCGACCACCTGCACCGTCACCGTCTCGCCGGCGACCAGGCGGGTGTCGGCGGGGAGCGGGTCGAGCTTCACGCGCACCGGAATGCGTTGCGCGAGGCGCACCCAGTTGAAGGTGGGGTTCACGCTGGGCAACAGGTTGGTGGCGGTGGAGCGATCGCGGTCGGCGATGCCGGCGGCGATGCTCTCGACGGTGCCGTCCAGGCGCGTGCCGCCCATGGGCGTGACGCGCACGCGGTCGCCCACATGGATGCGTGGCAGCTTGGTCTCCTCGAAGTAGCCTTCGACGTAGAACGACTTCGCGTCGACCAGCGCCAACGCGGCGCGGCCGGCCTGCGCGTAGCTGCCGGTGCGCATGTCGAGATTGGTGACGAGGCCGTCGGTCGGTGCACGGACCTGCGCGCGTTCGAGGTTCAGGCGCGCGGCGTCGAGCGCGACGTTCGCCTGTGCCACGTTCGCCTGCGCGGCCTCGACGCGCGACCCGGTCTGCTCGCGCAGCTCCTGCGAGATCAGGTTGCCGAGATCGGTGTTGCGCACGTTCTCGCGCTGCGCCTGCGTCAGCGCCACCTTGCTCGCGACCAGCGACGACTCGGCCTGGCGCAGCGCCAGCGCGTAGCGCGCGCGGTCGACCTCGAACAGCAGCGCGCCGGCGGCCACGGGCTGGTTGTCCTGCACCGGCACGGCGGTGACCAGGCCGGAGACGTCGGGTGCGATCTGGACGACGTTGGCGCGCACGCGGCCGTCGCGCGTCCAGGGCTCGAGTTCGTAGTGATCCCACAGGCGCAGGCCGGCCCAGGTCGCGGCGGCCACCACGGCGAGGGTGACCAGCGGGCGTGCCAGGCGCATCGGCCAGCGGCCGGGGGCGAGAAGGTCGGAGGACATGGGCGGACTCAATGCGGTTGCAACAGGGAGGCGATGCGGCTGACGGCGTACAGCAGCAACACGTAGAGGGCGGTGTCGAACAGCGCCGGATGCCAGACCCAGCGGTAGACGCCGAGGGCGCCGAGCGCGCGGCGGACGAGCCACAGGACGGCGAGCGTGAGGCCGCACAACAGCATCAACCAGGGCACGTACAGCCCGTGGAAACTGGCTTCGCCGATCATGCGGAGGCTCCGGTCAGGGGGGACGAAAGAGGCGACAGCGCCGCGGGGGCGCCAGGGAACAGCGTGCGGCGCAGGCCGACAAGGGCGGTCACGGCGCCGCGGCCGTCCCGGCCGGCGTCCGCCAGCACGCTCTCCAGCGCGCCGTCGATGTCGTCGAGCAACGCGGCCGGCGGCGGATCCTCGCGACCCGCGCCACGTCCGTGGAACAGGCGGGCGACGCCTTGCATCACGGCACCGATGCCCGCCGGCGGCAGGTGCGGACGGGCGCGCTGCAGCGCGACGATGTCCAGACCCGAGCGCAGGTCGCTCAACGCGCGTTCGACCGTCTCGTTGCGCGAGACCGGGTCGGCCTGCACGACGCGCGGTGCGAGCAGCGCGATGCGGTCGACCATGCGCACCGCGTAGGCCTCGTCCACGGACTCGCCGCGCGGCGCCGAGGCCATCGCGCCGAGCTCGCTCCAGGTGGCGCGGCGGATGCGCTGCGCGCTCCAGTCGGCGCCCACGGTGCGCACGAGGCGCGTCACCAGCGCCGCCGCGAAGATGCCCAGCACCTGGGCCAGCGTGGCGTTGACGAAGGCGGGCAGGTCCACGTTGGCGTTGGTGTCGTGCAGCGACAAGGTGCCGGCGATGCCGAAGATCGTCGCCATCGCGGCCGGCGCCGTCGCAGGGCGCGCGCAGTACAGGCCCAGGAGCACGAAGACCGGCGCGCAGACCAGCACCAGCATGCCGAAGTCGTGCACCAGCGGCAGGACCACCAGCACGTAGATGGCCGACACCGGCGTCGACAGGAGCGTGAACTTCATGAAGTTGTTGATCGCCGGGACGGGATCGTCCATCGTCGCGAAGAAGCTGCAGAAGACCGCCGCCATCATCGCGGCGGCCGAGCCGGACGGCCAGGCGGTGGCGATCCAGGCCGCGCAGCACAGGCAGATCGCCAGCACCGCGGCGAACGACGACAGCAACGCCAGGCCGGTGTCCTTGTGCAGCACGCGGTTGTCGAACGAGGCCATGCGCTGCAGCGGCGCGGCGGCACCGGTCAGGCCGGCGTCGATGCGGCGCCGCAGGGTCTCGCAATCGCGCCAGCCGCGCACCAGTTCCTCCAGCCGCACCGCCAGGCCGATGCGCAACGCGCGCGTCCACGGCGTGCAGTCGGTGGCATCGGCGCCCGCCCCGCGCAGCGTCTCGAGCAGCGACTGCATCGCGGCGTCGCGCTCGGACTCGGACGTTTGCGGATCGCGGTCGGCGTGCAGCCACTGCGCGGCCTGCGCGAGCACGGCGGTGACCTCCGGCGCGAGCGTGCCCTCGGCCTCGGCCAGCGCCTGCAGGCGATCCTCCACGGCCGACAGCGCGGGCGTCAGCCCGGCGAGGGCGTCCTGCATCGCGCCGATGGCGCCGGCGGTCCAGCGCAGGTGGCTGGTGTCGAACGGCACGTGGGTGGACAGCAGCCGCAGCTGGGTGATGTCGGCCGCCAGCCGCTGGCGATCGGTGGCCAGCGGCGCCGTGCCCTGCGCGGGGCGCTGCAGCACGTCGGCGAACCACTGGCGCGCGTCGCGCAGCCCGCGATCGAGCAGGCCCAGCACCGTCGGGCCCATGCCCACCGGCAGCACCAGGCTGTGCACGAGGGTCGCGCACAGGATGCCCAGGCCGATCTCCTCGACGCGCGCGACGGCGTTGTCGAACAGGGCCAGCGGCGTCTCCACCGACGGGAAGCCGATCAGCGCCGCGGTGTAGCCGGCCAGCATGAACACGTAGGAGCGCGCGGTGCGGTCCTGCAGCGACAGGTACAGGCAGCCGCCGACCCACAGCGCGAGCGCCAGCGTCAACAGCTCCGGCGCGTTGGCGAGCGCCGGCACCATCAGCACGGTGGCCGTGCAGCCGATCAGCGTGCCGCAGAAGCGGAACAGCGCCTTCGAGCGCACGTTGCCGGCCATCGGCGCGGCCACGATGTAGCAGGTCAGCATGGACCAGAACGGCCGCGGCAGCCCGGCGCGGTTGGCGATGTACATCGCCAGCATCGCGGCCGAGAAGCTCTTGGCCGAGAACAGGAGTTCGGCGCGCGAGAAGCGGGGCAGGGCGAGCCGCTTCATGGCGCGCTCGCCGCCACGCCCGGCAGCAGCGGGCGCGCCGAACGGCCCAGGCGGGCGTCGAGGGCCGCGAAGACGCGCAGGCAGGCCTCGAGGTCGGCGTCGGCGACGCCGTCGAACATCTCGGCGCGCATCGCGTCGAGCGAGGCCTCGATCTTGGCGCGGGCGCGCGACCCCGCGGGCGTGAGGTGGAGCGTCTTGGCGCGGCGGTCCGTCGCGTCATCGCGGCGTTCGACGAGACCGGCCTCGGCCAATTGGTCCAGCTGGCGCACCAGCGACGCGCCCTCGATGGCCAGCACGTCGGCCAGCACCCCGGGCCGGATGCCGCTGCCCAGCCGTCCGATCATCACCAGCGGCCATGCCATGGACTGCGACAGGCCGATGTGGCCGACCGCCTTGTCCGCCGCGGCCTTGTAGGCGCGGGCGACCACCGACAACGTGGCGCCGAAGGCCATGCGGGTCTGCTGGCGGCTGGTGCGGGTCGACTGGGTCATGATGCGGTTGATATTAGTTAGCTTGCTAACTATATCGCCGGAATCGACGCATTGCGGCAGGACGGCGAGAAGGCCCACGCGACGGAAGGCTTTTGGAGAGCTCGTCGTCGACGCCTCGGGGACGGCGCTGCGAGGCCGGCCACGAAGCCTTCACATCGCATGGGTAGACTGGCGCCAAGCCTCCACCCGATCCCATGGACCCCACCGACGCCCTCGAACTCGCCAAGCAAGCCGGACTGACGCTGCCCAGCCCCGCCTGGATCTTCGGCTGCGTCCTGTTCAGCCTGATCGGCTTTGCGGCATGGCGCTACGGCAAGCACGTGAAGTCTCCGCGCATCCGGTGGCTGGGCCTCGCGTTGATGCTTTACGGCTACGTCGCGGGACCGACCTGGCTGCTGTACGGCGTGGGATTCGCGTTGTGCGCGGCGGTCTGGTGGAACCGGCCGCGCCGGGACTGAGGGCCCTTCAGACCAGCAGGTTGAAGCGCGCGGTGTATCCGTGTTGGCCGCGCTCCAGGTGCAGCGCCAGGCGCTGGCCGGTGGCATGCGCCAACACGCGCACGCCGTCTCCCGCGGCGGGCGAACCGAGGGCCTCGAACGCCACGTCGAACTGCTCGGTCGCCGCGCAGCGAGCGACGCGCTGGACGGCCTCGACGACCAGCTGATCCCCGGCGCCGGCGCCCGCGACGACCGCGAAGCTCTCGCCCACATAGGCTTCGAACGCGTCGGCACCCGCGCGCTCGACGAGGTCCGGCAGGCGCTGGGTGCGCGTCAGCAGGCCGTGCAACGGCGCGCGTGCGGCGCCCTCGTCGGCGGACTGCGCCAGTGCCGGCGCCGCGACGACGGCCGCGACGCCACCCGCCACGAATTCACGCTTGTTCATGATGCATCTCCTCGGGATGGTCGGCGGACTGCGCCGAGGGCTTCCAGACCATGGCCTGGCGCACGGCGCCGCGACCGACATGTCGAAAGCCCAGGCGCTCGTACAGGCGCTGCGCGGGATTGCCGTGCACGACCTGCAGCTCGACGTCCAGCCCGGCGGCGGCGGCCCGGCGCTGCACACGCCGCAGGCAGTCGGTGCCGATGCCTTGCCCGCGCAGGTCGGCGACCAGCGAGATGTCGAGCACCGTGACGCTGCGCAGGTCCTGCGCGACCCACAGGCGTCCGACCGGGCAGGCGCGCATTTCCACCACCTGGCACAGCGCGCCCGGGTGGCGCCGTTCGTAGTCGCCGCGCTGCGCCTCGAACTGCATCTTCATGAACGCGCGCTCCATCTCGGCGGGCCAGCCCAGGTGCGCGAACTCCTCGGCGCGCGTGCTGGCGTAGAGCGCGAGCAGGAACGGCCGATCGGACGGCAGCGCGTCGCGCAGCGTGATGGCGCAGGTCATGCGCGCGCCGGAAAGATGCCCTGCAGGGCGATGATGAACGTGACGGCCAGGTAGGGCGGCAGGTTGTTGTGCGCCGCGCCGCCGCCGCTCGCGCCCATGTCGGACGGCGCGGTGTTCAGGTAGGTCGCGTCGGGCGCGCGGTAGAGCGCGCTCCCGTTGGAGGTCGGCGCGAGACTCACCGTGGCGTCCGGCGTGCCCGTCGTGGCGCCGGGCACGGCCTCCATCGCATGGCCGTGTCCCGGCAGCTGCGCCGTGGCGAGCGCGACGCTCTCGCTGCCGCCGGTCTCGCCCACGCTGCGCGGGGTGAGGCCCGGGCCGGCGCTCGAGCCGGCGTGCATGGCGAACGCGCCCTGCAGGTTGGGCAGCGCGAAGGTGCTGCGGCCGTCGCCGCCGTAGTTGGTGCCCAGCAGCGAGAAGAGGGCGGTGTTCTGCGAGATGGGCAGCACCTGCCCGTTGCAGAACGCCCACCCGTTCGGCGCGAAGTTGCCGGAGAACATGCGAACCTCGCCTACGAATTGGTCGGCCATGAGCGCGCTCCTTCAGTTCTGCGAGGGGAAGATGCCGAACAGCGACACGATGTAGCTGAGCGCGACGAAGGGCGGCACGTTGTCGTGCGGCTGGCCGCCGCCGACGTGGGCGATGGCGTTCGGATCCATCGCCATGTTGGGCGTGCCCGTGCCGTACAGCTTCATGGCGGCCGAACTGCCCAGGACCTCCGCCGGTCCGTGCGTGGCGCCGGCGGGCGACGTGCTCGCCAGCATCGCGTGCCGGTGGGCGGGCATCTGGGCCGCCGCGAGGGTGACGTTCTCGGCGCCGCCGGACTCGCCGATGACGTAGTTCGACTGGCCGTTGCTGCCCTGGTGCACGGGCAGGCGCCCGCGCAGGTCGGGCAGCGCGTAGGTGTTCTGGCCGTCGCCGCCATAGGTGGTGCCGATCAGCTCGAACAGCACGGTGTTGTCCGCGATCGACAGCAACTGCCCGTCGCAGAAGGCCCAGCCGAGCGGTGCGAAGTTGCCCGCGAACAGGCGGATCTCGCCGACAAAGGGTTGTGACATGGGACCTCGCTAATTGCGGGACGGGAAGATGCCTTGCAGCGCGATGATGTAGTTCACCGCGAGGAAGGGCGGACGGTTCTCGTGCGGCTGGCCGCCTCCGGTCGCCGCGACGGCCGCGGGATTCAGTGCGACGAGGTTGGCGGCCGCCGCGTACGCGGGCGTGCCGCCGCGCGCCGGCGCCGCGAGCACGCCGCCCGCCGGCGACGAGGACGCCGCCGCCTTGCCCGACGCGCGCAGGGCGTGGACGTGTGCCGGCATCTCGGCCGCCGTGAGCGTGTGCGACTCCTCGCCGGCGGCCTGGCCGATCGGGTGCGCGCCGGAGAAATGCATGGGCGCGCGGCCCTGCAGGTTGGGCAACGCGAAATTGGTGCGGCCGTCGCCACCGTACTGCGTGCCCAGCAGCGCGAACAGCGCCTGGTTCTGGTTGATGGCCAGCAACTGCCCGTTGCACATCGCCCATCCACGGGGCGCGAACGCGAAGCTCGTGAGACGGATCTCGGCAAGGTAGGGCGTCGACATGGCGATCCTTTGCGTGCGTGCGGGCGGGCGGGGCCCCGGCTGGCTGATGCGGATCACATCACCCGACCCCGGCCCTCGCCATCCCCAGGATGAAGGGCTGCGGCGGCCGGCGCTGTGCGCTGGCTGAAGACGGGCGTCGCGCGCTTGCGGCCACCGGCGTTGCGCGCGGCGAGGCACCGGGCCGCCGGTTTCCGGGCGCCGTGAACTAGTTCTCGAAGCCGGAACTTCGCGTCGCTCAGCCGCCGAGTCGCCCTGTCGATAAGACAGCAAGCGCCGCTCGCACGCGTCCTCCGGACCCGGCCGCGGTGAAGACCGAACACCGGACCAGGAGTCGCGAATGAAGTTCAGCAGCACCCCCCTCGGCCTCGCGCTGGCCGCCGCCCTGGCCCTGTCTTCGTCCGGTGTGTACGCCGCCGCGGAGCTGCATGCGTTGAGCGAGACGGAGATGTCGGCGGTCTACGGGCGCGGCCTCAGCGAGCCGACGCTGTCGGCGCTGGGGGCGCTCACCTCGCAGGAGCAAAGCGGCAGCGTCGTCTCGGCCACGGCCATGAACGACGTCCTGGCGTCGCTCGGCGCGTTGTCCAGCGACGGCGCGCGCGACATCGACCGCCAGATGGCGCAACAACGCCTCCAAGGCGCGACCACCGGCATCCAGGCGAGCCTGAAGCTCGCGCAGAACGTGGCGGCCGTGAACGGCGCCCTCGCGCCGATCTCCGGCGGCCTGTCGTTGCCGATGATGCCGTTCCCGCTGCTGTTCACGCTGCCGGCCTTGCCGAGCCTCGACGCGCTGCAGAAGCACCACTGACCCGCGCGCCGCGTGGCGGCGCGCCGGCGAGTCAGGGCAGCACCAGGCTGACGTTGGCCGACGTGGCCGTCGACAGGTCGAGCGGCGCGCCCGCGCGCGTCCAGCGCGCCGTCGTCGTGTCCGACCCGGCGACCCATGTGCGCAACGCGACGCCGTAGACGGCCGCCGCCGGCGCATCGGCCGACGTACCACTGGGCACGCTGATCGTCGTCGAGCCGCCGTGCGTGGCGATCTGCGCCGAGACGTCGGCGACCGCCACCGTGCCGCCGTCGTTGGAGACGATCAGCTCGGCATGGTCGGCCGCGTTGCTGGCCGAGCCCGAGAGGGCGATGGTCAGCGTGCCCGCGGCGAAGCCCGGTCGCGCCACCGGCGCGGGCGCGGCCACCGTGACGGCGCCGGCCGCGAGCGCGGTCGACGCACTGGTCGTCGTGGCGAGCGTGCCCTGCGACCACACCGTCCAGGCACCGAGGCCTTCGGTGGGCGTCACCGTGGTGAAGGCGGGCGGGACGCCGTTGCCGTCCTTGGTGGCGTCGAAGATCGCGTAGTGCACCGGCCCGCCGGGCAAGGTCACCGCCTCCAGGAGGCGACCCGTCGCCGGATCGGCCGCGCCCGACGCGATCGCGTACGGGATGTCGGCGCCGGTGCCGCCGCTGCCCGCCACGGTCTGGCCGAAGAACACGCGGCTGCTGCCTGGGGTGAGCGCGTTGGCGACGGTGACGGCGCGTTCGCTGGTGTCGAGCACCGGCACGAGCGGCGTCGCGGCGCTGCTCAGCGACGTGGGCGCAGGCTTGAGCAGGCCGGTCGGATCGACGAACACGTTGTGCACGACGAGCGTCTGCATGTTGCCGCCGTGGATCACCACGTCGTACAGCGACTGGCTAGGCAAGGGATAGAGCAGAAAGGTGCCGGCGGCGCTCACGTCGACGCTGCGCACCTCGGCGTGGAAGCGGCTGTCGGGGGAGATGCTGGTGGCGCTCGCGACGACGTCGTGGATGCAGCCGGCGTGGCTCGTGCCGGTGCAGAACTGCGTGGTGTCCAGCTGGCCCGAGATCGAGTCGAAGACGCTGCCGTCGATCTGCAGGTTGCCGTCGCCGAGTGCGGTCAGCAACTGCTGGTTGTACATCTGGAGCTCGTTGCGCAGCGTGAAGCGGACGCCGCCGCCGGACGCGGCGCGGCGCACGAGCGCGTTGGCGTTCCACTCCACCGCCAGCGGCGTGGTGGTGTCGGCGCTCAGGTTGAACGGGGTGAGCAGGCGCAGGCCGGCCTGTCCGTCGGGCACCTCCAGCGGCACGACGTGCGCGCCGCCGGCGTCGGTGAATTGCACCTGGTCGTTGTACAGCAGCCCCTTGGCCGAAGCGGACGCCAGCGTCGGGACGGCGGGATCCGACGGGGCCACGACCAGGCGCAACTGGTTGAACGTGCCCAGGACGCTGACGCTCTGCTTGAGCAGCGAGACGGCGCCGCCGTTGGCCAGCGACGGATCCGCGAGATCGACGGTGATCGGCGTGGCGAGGGTCTGCACGACCCAGCCCGGATCGCCGTCGCCGTAGACGCGCGCCGCGTCGACATGCATCGCGATGGAAGTGACGGTGACCCACAGGTGATCGATGCCGGGGCTGGCCCCGCCGGACAAGGACACGCTCAGCACCGCGTTCGACGGCGTGCTGGGCGGCGGGGGCGGTGGCGAGGTGCCTCCGCCGCCGCCGCAGGCGACGAGCGCGAACAGGGCGCCGAGCGAGGCGAGCGAGCGGGTCGACGCCATGATCACTGCAGCGTGGCGGCCACGCGCAACTTGGTGCCGATCGCCTCGGTCATCGTCTTGACGTTCTTGTCGACCGTGGGCGCGATGTCGGCCTGCACCTTCTGGCCGACGGCGCTTTCGAATTGCGGCACCAGCTTCTCGAACTTCGCCTTGACCGGCGATTCGTAGAACGCCACCAGCTGGCGCAACTCCTCGACGGAGAAGTCCTGCAGGAGCAGCGGGCTCACGGCCGGGCCGGTGAACTTCCTGGCGCTGGCGACCGCGACGGGCATCGTCGTGTCGATGTACTTCTGCACGTCGTCGTGGATCTCGGCCAACGTCTTGTCCTTGCGGTCCTGCGGCACGTGCGCGGTCGACAGCGCGATGGCGGACTGCTGCATGGCGTTCAGGCCCTGCTGCTGCACGAGCTGCAGGACGCGCGTCTCCGGATGGAACAGGACGAGCAGGCGGTCGATCAGCTTCTGCTTTTCGGCGTCCGGCGCGGCCGACTGGGCGTGCACCGCGGACGCGACGATCAGGACGGAGGCGACGACGAGATTCGAGAGGGGGCGGAGCAGGGCGTTCATGGCGTTGGGGCGCGAAGGCATCAGAAAGGTTGCGTGATCTTGAGGCCGAAGTAGCGCAGCACGAGGGTGCCGGACACGTCGAGCCCCGCGTACGGGTTGTAGATCACATTGAAGAAATCGGTGCAGTTGAGGTTGCAGTCGGTGTTGGCGGGCACGTTGTAGCGGCCCTTGGCGTAGCTGAAGCCCGACTCGAGCTTCATGCCGTTCTTCATCTCGTAGCTGAGGCCGATGCTCTTGATCGGCAGCTCCGGCATCGGCGCGATCAGGTCGATCTTGTTGGTGGGCACCGAGCTCTTGCGCGGCTCGTAGCCCAGGCGCAGCTTGACGCCGTCCCAGACGTCCAGCTGCATGCCGTAGCCCATGCTCCAGACGCTGCGGTAGCCGCGCGGGATGACCAGCTTGCTGGAATCGGCCTGGCCGAACAGGCGGGCCATGTCGAGGAGGTTGACGTTCTGGTCGAACTGGAACGTCAGCTTGTCCCACTTGGCCCAGTCGGTCCAGCCGGCGTCGACGTTGAATTGCACGCCGTCCAGGGGCTTGGCCTTGAGGCCGAACTGCCAGTGCGCCGGATAGGGCATCACCAGCGTGAAATTGCCGCCCTGGTCGGTCGGGATATGGGTCGGGAAGCCGAACATCGCCGCCACGATCGGACCGAACAGCGAGCTGTACATGTGGCGCACGAACTCCGGCAGCATCGGATTCGCGTGGAAGTTGTAGTCGCCCGTGATGACGGTCTTGGAGCCGGACTGGTACACGGCGCCGAAGCCCAGGGAGGGGCTCGGGGTCCACAGCGCGCCGACGTTGAACGTGACGTCGGCCGGCGAGGTGCCGGAGAACCGCATCTCGCCCACGCTCTGGAACGGCCGCAGGCGGCCGCTCTGCTGGCCGTTCTCGTCGGTGCCGCACAGGCCGAAGCCCAGCGTGTCGAGCGGGTTGCCGCTGTTGCCGCACCAGGCGTCCTGCAGCTTGCCGATGATGCCCAGCAGCTTGTTCGGAAAGCGCATCTCGGTATCGAGCGCGAAGCCCTGGTGCGCGATCGGCACCGCGAAACCGAGGCTGAACTGGTCGTTGACCTGGTAGCCGACGGACGGCGACAGGTAGACCAGGCGCTGGATCACCACCTGCTTGCCGTCGAAGCGCGCCGGATCGTTCGGGTTCTTCGTGCGGTCGATGCCCACCGCCTGCGGCACGTAGGTGCCCGTGGCGAAGGTCCAGGGCGAGCCTTCGTTGTGCCACGACAGCGCGAGGCCCGCGGCCACGGCCAACGGCAGGCGCGGACTGGGGACGCCGGCGATCGGGATGAAGATCGCCTGCTTGTTGTGGTCGGAGTGCGTGCCGGCGAGCGGATCCTCGGTGTAGCCGCCGATGTCGAAGCCGGCCGGCTGGTGGAAGTCGGCGGTGGTGCGCAGCACGGCGCCGAAGATGGTGTCCGAGCGCGTGTCGGCCTTGATCCTGGCGAGGCCCGCGGGATTGAAGTGGATCGAGTCCAGCCCGGGCGGATCGGCGGTGACGGCGTTGCCCAGCGACATCGCCACGGGGCTGACTGCGATGTTCTCGGTGAGCGTGGCGTGCGCGCCGGACGCGGCCAGCGCGCCGGTGGCCGCGAGCGCGGCCAGCGTGGCGCGCGCGAGCGGGGAGCGCCGCGGCTGCGGCTGGTGGCGCGCGGGGCGCGTCGTTGGGAGCGCGTTCATGCGATCAGAACAGGGAGAAGGTCAGCGGAACGTTCAGCCCCAGGCTGAAATCGGGCGAGTCGGCCGTGAGCCCGATGCCGGCGGTCAGGTTGACCGTCGTCTTCGGGCTCAGGCGGATGCCCAGGCCGAAGTTCATGATCGAGGCGACCTGCATCGTCGTGGCGCGCGGGGCGAGCGCGACGTTGTTGCTGTCGACGACCGAGATGTGCGACGACGTCGTGACGCTCTCCTGGAACGACACGCTGGTCGAGACGTTGTACGACAGCGCGTAGGTGAACCCGGCGCCGAAGCCGATGGTCTTGCCGGGGCGCAAGCCGGTCAGCGTGCTGGCGTCGGTCTTGTTGAACTGGTGCAGGTTGTTGACGCTCTTGCCGGCCGTGATGCTCAGCGAGCCGAACAAGGCGACCGGATCGAACACCTGGGACGCGTTGACCCCCAGGCTGGCCGAGGCGTAGCCCTGGCCGGTGGAGGTGTTCTGGCCGATGATCTGGTCGAACGGACTGCGGCCGGTCGGGAGCACCAGCGTGCTCGTGAGTGTGAACGTCGGGCCGGTCGGGTTCTGCACCCACGGCTGGAAGCGGGCGCCCAGCTGCAGGTCGCCGATGCCCGTGGTGATGCCGCCGAACTCGGTGCTCTGCGTGAACTTGCTGACGAACGGGAACGTGCCGCTGAGCGTCAGGTTGTCCATCAGGCCGTAGTCCACCGCCAGCGTGTTGGTGATCGTGTGGGCGCGCGTCGTCTCGATGCGCAGCAGGTCGATGTCGTTGGTGACCTGGGCGAAGCCCACGTCGATCGACTGGCTGCCCACGTAGCTGTAGTTCAGGTCGTAGTTGGCCGCGACGCGGCCCGCGCGCAGCAGCGAGTACTGGCGATCGGTCTTCGTCAGCGTGTCCTTGAGCAGCGTGGCCTGGTCGACGTCGCCGGCCTGCTTCTTCAGCGCATCGGCCGCATTGCCCGTGGTGGGCGTCGCAGGCGCCGCGGGCGCAGGCGCGGGGGCGGGCGCGTCGGCGGCGGCCGGTCCGCCGCCGGCCGGCTGCGTGTCGGGCTGGGCTTGCGCCGCCACGCTCGTCAGGAGTCCGCACACCAGCGCCAGGGCAGCGCCGTTCCAGTTTGCCGTTGTCATGGTCATTGTCGCTTGAAAGAAAGGGTGCCGAGGCCGGACTGCACGGCGTGCATCAGGGCGTCGCGATTGTCCGTGGGGCGCAGCGCCACGTCCTCGCGCACGAGGTCGGGCGAGATGACGCCCAGCTCCTGGTCGTTGAGCGTGAGGCTGGACTGCACCGCGGGGCGCGTCTTGGACGGGTAGATGACGAACAGCGTGCCCTTGTCCCACAGGCCGGCGAATTCCTGGGTGCTGAACGCGATGTTGCCGGCGGCGGGGTCGGCGATGAACACCTTGCCGTCGCGGATGCCCTTGACGACCACGAAGTGCTTGAAGCCGGCGTAGTCGATCGGCACGATCGCCGGCTGGTCGAGCTTGGCGAGGTCGTTCATGTCGGCGCGGAAGCCGCCGCTGTCGCTGCCCAGGGTGGCGACGTAGCGCTTCATGTCCAGCAGCGAGAAGCCGCGGCGCGCGATGATCTTGTCCTTTTCGCCGTGTTCCAGCATGCCTTCCATCGCGTCCTTCTCGGTGACGGCCAGGCCCAGGTGGAACTGCAGCACCGTCGTGAGCGCGGCGGAGCCGCAGCTGTAGTCGAAGGCCTGGTGGACGATGTGCCGGTACTTGAAGTACTGGTTCGGAAAGACCTGCACCGGTTCCGGCGCGATGCCGCCGTTCATCTTCGAGACGTTGATCTCGTATTCGAGCGGCGGGCGGTTCAGCGGTTCGTTGCGCGAGCCGACGCCGGCGCCGATGATGGCGGCGGCGACGACGCCCAGGAGGATCAGCAGCATGGGTGTCTTTCAGTCGTGGGCGATCATTTCGCCCACAGGTTGAGCTGGCCCGTCATCGCGGCCGTGCCGTTGAGCGTCAGCGAGCCCAGGCCGTTGGCGATCGGTGCGGACGCGTCGGTCTGCACGCCGATCGCGTGCACGCCGAAGTCCTGCGCACCCACGAAGCTGGGCATGCCGATCGCGAGGTAGCTGGTGCCGTCGGGCTTGACCGACGGATCGATGGTGATGGAGTACAGCTGCAGTCCGCCGCCGAAGTTCTGCACGATGGCGTAGGTGGTGACGCCGCCGACGTTGAAGCCCGCAGAGACGCGGCTGTCGGCGCCGTTGCCCGCGATCGCGCCGGTGTTGAGCTGCAGGTTGACGGCGATGCTGATGCCCTTGCCCGAGACGGCGCGCAACTCGTCGTCGTCGAGCGACTTCTTCTCGGCGAAGGCGCCGGACGCGGCGAGGCCGAGGGTGCCGGCGAGCAGGAGGCGAGGGAACATGGCGCGGACACGGGGTTGGGACAGGGCGGGCAGCGTGGCGTGGATGTTCATTGGCCGGCCCTGAACTTGATGTCGAGATAGTTGATCTGCAGCGAGGCGATGCTGGCGGAGCCGAGGTTGGTGACCGTCGGCGCGGCGCCGTTGACGCCCGCGGTGGTGAACGTGATGTTGTCGATGCGCAGCGACGCCGCCGGCACCGGGTCGGCCGTCGTCGGCCAGCCCACCTGCAGGTGCAGGTACGACCCGCCGGCATCGGTGGCCGCGTTGAGCAGGCCCGGATGCTTGTCCAGGTCGGCCAGCATCCACGCGCCGCCGGTGTTGGCGTCGGCCAGGTGGATGCCGGTGATGGCGAGCGCGTCGCTCTTGTCGATGACGCCGTCGGCGCCGCGGCCCCGCGAGTAGACCGACAGGCTGCCGATGTCCAGCTGCGTGCCGAGCCCGAACGCGATGCCCTCGGTGTTGGCCACCTGCGGCGTGGAGACATACAGGCCGCCGCCCTTCATCGTGAGATCGAGGACCTGCAGGGTGCCGCCGAGGAAGTTCCTGCCGGTGCACACGCCTGCGGCGACGAGGTCGCAATGGGCGAAATCGGCCGTCAACGACCACTTCTGGTTGCCCGCGACGTTGAGCGGGAAGTCGATCGCGATGACGTCGGCCAGGCCGGGACGCGACCGCACGGTCAGCTGGTACGGGTCGGCGAACTGGTCCGCGTCGTCGGTGCGGGACAGGTCCAGCCCGGACAGCGTCAGCGAGCTGCCGTTGGGCGACAGGTAGGTCAGCGACAGCGGGTTGGTCAGGCTGCTGGTGAGCGAGAAGTTGCTGAGGTTGAACGCGATGCCGTCGGCGCCGCGCACCGCGGCGAGCTCGTCGTCCTGCAGCGGCTGCATCCCGCGCGCGGACGCCGCGGGCGCGTCCGCCGCACCGGCATGCATTGCGCCGATCGAAAGACTGGTTAGGACGACCGCCGGCGCGAGCCGGCGCCATCGCGTCGCGACGGCCAGCAGGGCGGTGCGGACGGTCGTGCCCTGCATCACGGCCCGATCTTGGGCACGTTGGGCGGCACGGTGCCGGTGGTGTTGAGCGCCGCGAGGCGATCGGTCCAATTGAGCCAGAAGCCGGCCTGCGCGGTGGCGGAGGCGCCCACCCCGGTGGTCGCCGGCCAGGTGACGGCCGACTTCAGGACCGACAGGAAGAAGTCGCGGCTGGCGCCGTCGGAGTTGCCCGCGGTCACGCCGCCGATCTGGTTCAGCGCGATGGTGCCGCCGGCGGTGGCGAGCGCGGTCTGCTGCGAGCCGAGTGCCGTGGCCTGGCCCGAGGACGGGGTGCTCAGCGACAGCGAGCCGCTGACGGTGTTCATCGCCAGCCCCACGTCGCCCGCGATGCCGCCGAAGCCCACGCGCATGCCCACGACCTGGCGGTCGCCGGTAGCGGCGCTGCCGGCGTAGACCCATTCGAAATACGGGTTGGTGATGGCGACGGTGCGATGGGCGTCGTCCAGGTCGCTGCGGCCGAAGTTCAGCGTCGTGAAGTCGATGTCGGAGGTGCCGCTCGCCTGCGTGCCGAGCTTCAGGCCCGCGAGCGTCGTCGACATCGTGATGTCGGCGTTGAGCGTCAGGCGCGAGAAGTCGTAGCCGCTGGTCGAAGTGTTGGTGAGGTCTATCAGCGCCTGGCCCCAGACGCCGGACAGCTCGTCGTCCGCCAGCGGCTTCATGGCGGGCTTGACTTGCGCATGCGCGGCGCCGGCGCACAGCGCGAAGGCGAGCGTCACGAGAGGAACGGCGAGGACTTGGCGGGATTGCATGGCGGGATTGTCCGTTGAAGTTCGGGAGATAAATCCCTAGACCGTGGGACGAAGTGCGCGCTTATGAGGAGAAAGGCCCCGTGACGAACATCACGGGGCCTTTCGTGGAATGGCCGTGGCCCTGCGTCAATCAGAGCCGCGAATCATTCAGGCGGATCAGTGAGCCCACATCCACACGGTCGTGCCGCGCAGGTCGATCTGGTTGATCGCGACCGAGCCGAACGAAGCGGTGGAGTTGCCCATCTTGATCGAGCCGACGCTCACGGACGGCAGGGCGGCGGCGGCGACGGTGTCACCGGCCGGGAACGCGAACTGCACGACGTCGCTGGTGTTGCCCGCGCCGTAGTCGACCAGCGTCGCGCCGGCGCCGGTCAGGATGGCGTTGAACGTGGCGGAGTTGATGATGTCAACCGTCATGTGCATCAGGCCCGTGACCTTGATGTTGTTGAAGCTGACGGAGCCGCCGTTGGCGTCGGTGTCCTTGTAGACGAACGAACCGATGTTGATGTTCAGGTTGGCGGCGATCGACACACCGTCCTGGCCGGCAACGGCGCTCAGGTCTTCGTCGGCGATCGTGGTCATGGCCGATGCCGACAGGGACGCGGCGACGAGCGCGGCGGCGGCGGTGAGCTTGAGCATGTTCATTTGTGTCTCTCCAGATTGATGTCGTTGAATTTGAAACCTTGAAAACCCCTCGCGAACAACTCGAGCTTCTGCGCCAGGGGTTTTGCCCCGGGTATCGTCGGCCGCTTTGTGAAGTGGCCCGCCGCCGCTGAAACTGGTACTTGATGCGCGTGCCGCAACTATGGTCGGGATCGCGGGCCGTCGCACTGACTTGCCGAGCCAAGGCCATGGCTTGCGAAACCAGTGTTGGAAAGTATCTACCCTAATTTTGGGGGGTTTCGGTGGCCGCCCGACGGCATTGCAGAAGCGCCGGATGTGCGCTGAAAAGAGAAGCCCGGCAAGCCCTTACGTAGTAACCCCTGTAGTGCTGGCGGCACATGGCTCGCGAAGCCATTCCGGAAATAGTTCGACGGGCCTCCCGGAAAAGAAAATGGAGCCGTTCGGCTCCATTTTCTGCGGCGCTTCAATATATTTTAAGTCGGGTTTCCTGAAATAGTATCGAATGAATATCAGGCGGCGCACCGCAAGGTATTTGGCGTGCGCCCGAACCAGCGTTTGCAGGCACGGTAGAAATTACTCGGATCGGAGAATCCGAGTGCGAAACTCATTTCCGTCGGGCTGTAGGCGCCATTGACGAAATAGCGTTGCGCCAGCTCGCGCCGGGTGTCGTCCACGAGCTCGATGAAGCTGGTGCCTTCCTCGGTGAGGCGGCGTTGCAGCGTGCGCTCGCTCATGCACAGCGTGGCGGCGACGAGCTCGCGGCGCGGATCTCCCTTGGAGATGAGTTGCATCAGCGCCTGGCGCACGCGCGCCGTGATGCAGCCGCCCTGTTCCGCGGCGAGCTGCGCCACCATGCGTTCGCACATCTCGCCGACCGTCGGGTCGGAGGTGGGGAAGGGTTGGTCGAGGGCGGCGAGCGGCAGCTCGATGACGAAGGCGGCGGCGCCGAAGTGCACGGGGCAGCCGAACGCGGTCTCCCACGGCGTGGGGTCGGCCGGCGCGGCGTACGGATGGTGCACGCGCAGCGGCGTCACCTTCTCGCCGATCAGCCAGAACATGCCCTTGAGGAAGGTCGCGGCCATGAAGTCGTAGCGCTGCTGCGGCACGGCCATCTTGCCGGCGGCGATGCGCAGGGTGATCCGGCAGGCGTCCTGGCCGACGTGCATGCCCACGCTGGTGGTGGGCATGTCCATGCCGATGGACGTGGTCGGCGAGATCAGGCTCGTGTAGCGCGCCATGCGCTGCAGGCCGCTGCGCAGGTCCGGCGCCGACAGGATCAGGCTGGACAGCGAGCCCAGGCCGATCAGCGGCTGGCGCGGGCACAGCGCGAGGCCGATGGCCGGATCGCCCGTCTTGGCGACGGCGGCGCCCCAGGCGACGCTGAAGAGGTCGGCGAGGTGTTCGGCGTCGACGGATTCGTTCGGGTCGGGATCGAGGCCGGCCTCGGCGAGGATGCCGGCCAGGTCGAGACCGCGCTGTGCGAAGCCGTCCTTCATCGCCTTGAACGCGCTGAGCTGGGACAGGGGAACGACGACCACGGGGTACTCCGATTCGCTGCGAGAAGCGGCGACTGAGTTCGTCGTCGGCTCTCTTCCAAAAATAGAACGACCGTTCTATTTATTGATTGAAATGTTAGCCAGCAGGGGGGTGCACCGACATAGGAATGAACCCGCACTTTGCCCCAGCAAGGTGCAATCGTGGCTTCAGGTTGGGTGCATTCCCCCCAAACTTGGTGAAGGGTAAACACGGCTTTTCCGAGGGCGGCGAGTCCGCGCGCTCACCGGGCGTCAGGCGCTCGCGCCCCGCCCGCCGCACGCCTCCTCGAGGTGCACGCAGCGCCGTCCGCGAAGCCTGTGCGGGCGGCGATCGCCGGGCGGCGGGACGGTGCCGGCGCCGGGCGCTGCGAGTGGCCGCGAACGACCGTGCGAAAAAAGAGACAGGGTGCGCCTCAGGCGCCTGCCTTGCGGCTGTTGCCGCGCGCGCTTTCGACCGGGTACCGGACCTCGTTCAACGTGATCTTGCGGTCGGCCGCGGCGAGCAGGTCGACGCCCAGCTGGTCGGTCAACTGGATCAGGTACAGCAGGACGTCCGCCGCCTCGAGCGCGATCTCCGCGCGTCGCGCGTCGTCCGGCGCGCGGCTCTGTTCCTCCGTCATCCACTGGAAGTGCTCCAGCAGTTCGGCCGCCTCCACCGACAGCGCGCAGGCGAGGTTCTTGGGCGAATGGAACTGGCCCCAGTCGCGCGCGAGCGCGAAGGCGCGCAGGCGGTCGCGCAAGGCGTGGAGGTCGGTGGTCATGCGCCGGAGCATAGCGCCCGCCGCACGGCGTCGGGCCGGCGGCGGGCGCCCTCGCGGGCCATGACATAGTTGGGGGCTTGACCGCCCCGGCCCCGCGCGACTCACGAGGTCCGCCGGCTCGGCGCTTCGAAACCCGCCGCATCCAAGGATCCCGCCCCATGCCGCTCGCTCTTGCCCGCCACCTCGTGCCGGCCGTCGCCACCGTCTTCATCGCCGGCGTGGCCGCCGCGGCCACGGCCACGGCGCCGCCCGCGGCCTCGGCCCCGCACGGCTACGACCTGCCGCAGAAGAACATCCTGGACGTGCTGCACGCGCCGTCGCCGCCGGCGGCCTACGTCAGCCCGACCCGCCAGGCGATGCTCCTCGTGACGTTGCAGGAATTCCCGCCGATGTCGCGCGTCGCGACGCCTTACCTGAAGCTGGCCGGCACTCGCATCGAGATCGCCAACCACAGCAAGCACGACACCCCGGGCGGCTATGGCGTGACGCCGTGCGCGAGCACGTTCCAGCTGGTGAGCGTGCCGGCCGGCACGACGACGGCCGTGAACCTGCCCGCCGGCGCCTGCGCGGGCCGGCCCTGGTGGTCGGCCGACGGCAAGCGCTTCGCCTTCGCCAACACGGCCCGCGACGCCGTCGAACTGTGGATCGGCGACGCCGCCACCGGCGCGCTGCGCAAGGTGCCGGGCGTGCGCCTGAACCCGATGCTGGACAACGAGTTGCAGTGGATGCCCGACCACCGCGCGCTGCTGGTCAAGCTGGTGCCCGACAAGCTCGGCGCCCCGCCGGCCGAGCCGCTGGTGCCCAGCGGCCCCAGCATCCAGGAGACGGGCTCGGCCAAGGGCGAGAGCAGCACCTACGAGACGCGCGACACGCTCAAGAGCCCGCACGACGAGGATCTGTTCGACTGGTACGCCGCGTCGCAGGTCGCCCTCGTGGACGCGACCACGCTCGCGGTCACCCGCGTGGGCAAGGCGGGCAACATCGAGAACGTGGATCCGTCGCCCGACGGCCAGCACCTGCTCGTGGCCACGCTTCACAAGCCGTACTCCTACGTCACCACCCACGAACGCTTCCCGCGTGAAATCGAGGTGTGGAACATCGGCAAGCGCAACGCCGTCACCTCGACGACGATCGCCTCGATTCCGCTGACCGACCGCGTGCCGGTGGCCGGCGTGCCGGTCGGGCCGCGCGAGTTCGCGTGGCGCGACAGCGATCCGGCCACGCTGGTCTGGGCCGAGGCGCTGGACGGCGGCGACTGGAAGGTGCAGGTGCCCAGGCGCGACAAGGTGATGCTGCAGAAGGCGCCGTTCACGGCGCCGGCCGTGGAGATCGCGCGCACCGAGCAGCGTTTCGTCGGCTTCGCGTGGACCGAACAGCGCGACGTCGCGCTGCTGCGGGAGTACGACGAGAACCGCCACTGGCGTCGCACGTCGCTGATGGACGTCGACCATCCGGAGGCCGCGCCGCGCGTGCTGTGGGACCTGTCCAGCGACGAGAAGTACGCCGACCCGGGCAGCCCCGTCTATCGCCAGCAGGCCGACGGCCGGTACCTGATCCGCATGGAGGGCGACGCGATCTTCCTGGCCGGCACCGGCGCATCGCCCGACGGCGACCGCCCGTTCCTGGATCGCCTGGACCTGAAGACGCGCCAGTCCGATCGGCTGTTCCGCAGCGACCGCGACGCGCTCGAGCGCTTCGTCGCCTTCACCGGCAAGGACGACCGCCAGTTCCTGACCTGGCACCAGTCGACGACCAGCGTGCCCAACGCGTACCTGCGCACGCTCGCGGGCGCGGCGCCCGCCTCCGCCTCCGCGCCCGCAGGCGAGGCCGCGTTCGCGTCCACGCGCGCGGCCGTCACCCACATCGCCGATCCCACGCCGGCGGTGCGCGCGATCAAGAAGCGCCTGGTGACCTACAAGCGCGCCGACGGCGTCGACCTCTCGTTCACGCTCTACACGCCGCCCGGCTACGTGGAGGGCACGCGCGTGCCCACCATCCTGTACGCGTATCCGCTCGACTTCGCCGACGCCTCCAAGGCCGGCCAGGTGACCGGCTCGCAGGCCACGTTCACGCGCCTGCGTCAGTACCAGCTGCTGCTCCTGGCGGGCTACGCGATCATCGACCGCGCGTCGTTCCCGGTGGTCGGCGATCCGAAGAAGGCCTACGACACCTACCTGGAGCAACTCGTGGCCGACGCGAAGGCGGCCGTCGACGAGGCCGTGCGCCAGGGCGTGGCCGACCCCGACCGGATCGGTGTCACCGGCCACAGCCACGGCGCGCTGATGACGGTCAACCTGCTGGCGCACTCCGACCTGTTCCGTGCCGGCGTGGCCACCAGCGGCTCGTACAACAAGACGCTGACGCCGTTCGGCTTCCAGAGCGAGCGCCGCTCGGTGTGGGAGGCGCCGGACGTCTACGCGAAGGTGTCGCCGTTTTTCTCCGCCGACAAGCTCAAGCTGCCGCTGCTGATCATGCACGGCGAGGACGACGCCAACCCCGGCACCACGCCGCTGCAGTCGGTCAAGCTGTACGAAGGCATCCGCGGCAACGGCGGTACCGCGCGCCTGGTGATGCTGCCGCACGAGCCGCACTGGTACTCGGCGATGGAGTCGCAGGAGCAGCAGATCTACGAGATGGTGCGCTGGTTCGACATGTACGTGAAGAACGCGCCGGCGAAGACCGCCGCGAAGTGAGCGAGCAGGGCGCCGGGAGGCGCCCTTCTTCCTGGTCCGCGCCGAATGGCGGGAGGCCGAGGCGTCGTCGAGGCCAACCCTCTCGTCATGTCATTCCGCGCGCAGTCGCGGAATCCACCCCAGCAGCGACGTCATTTGCCAGCGTGGATCCTGCGACTTCGCGCAGGATGACGAGCGCGTCGATGTGCGCCGGGCCCGGCCATCCCCACCAATTGGCGAAGAGCCTCGCGTCACTCCGTCAGCGAGCGCCACGCCGCCGTCGCGAATCGCGGCGCGTGGCTGGCCGGCGTGGCCTGGCGGCGTCCGGCGAGCCAACCACGGGCGTAGAACTCGACGGCGCCCAGCACCAGCGACGGAATGAGGTCGGCCGGCAAGGGCAGGATGCGGCCGGCCTCGGCGTCGCGCGCCAGCGCCTCGTCGATGGGCCGGTAGCGATCCAGCAGGCGTTGATGCAGGTCGGCGCCGTAGGGCCCCTGGGCCACCGTCTCGCGCGCCAGGAACACGAAGCGGGCGCACGCGGGCTGCGCGGTGATCCATTCGGCGGTCGCCTGGATCAGCGCATCGACCGCGGCGCGACCGTGGGCGACGTCCTGGATCCGTTCCGCGATCTCCCGGCTCTGGTCGTCGAACGCCACGAAGAACAGCGCCCCGACCACGCCTTCCTTGTTCTTGAAGTGGTGGTAGATCGTGCCGACGCTCTGGCCGCTGGCGCGCTTCAGGTCGTCGATCGTCGTCGCCTCGACCCCGTTGGCGTTGAACAGGGCCAGCGCATGGCGCAGCACGCTGCGCCGGCTCGCCTGGCGCGCGTCGGGAAACGCGCGCTCGAGCAGCCGGTCCGCCGCGGCGGTCTGGTTTGCCGACAAATTTTTTCGTGCCATGCGTTAACTTTAGCCGAATACTATTCTAGAATAAACTTCTAGTCACTCGATGCCGCGCCGTGGCGCCGAGAGGCCCGCCACCAGGCGGACGCCGTGTGACCGGGCCGTCGGCCCATGCCAATTCGACAATCCCGCTCGCCGCCGTCGGCGCAGCGTTGCTGGCACCTGGCAGCCAGCTCCCGCGAGGCCCGCGCCGACGGCCCCGCCGACTGACTGCACGAGGAAGCCGTGATCGAGACCCGCTACGCGACCATCAACGCCCTGGGCGTTCTGGACAATCCCAACCTGCCCGCTGCCTCGCAGGCCGACGCCGCCGACGCGGATGCCCTCGGCTACGTCAGCAGCCTGCGCCGCATCGACGCGCGCTCGCTCGCGGACGCGCGCAGCGCCGGCCTGTCGGCGGTCAACATCACGCTGGGCCACGTGGCGGGCTCGGGCGACGCGTTCTGCGAGACGGTGCGCGACATCACCGCCTGGAACGCGTTCGTCGCGCAGCGCGCGGGATTGCTGCGCCGGGTGCTGGGCGTGGCCGACCTCGACGCCGCCGCCGAAGCCGGCGAGGTCGGCGTCATCTACGGCTTCCAGAACACCGAGATGCTGGGGCGCGAACTCGATCGCGTGCGCCTGTTCGCCAAGATGGGCGTGCGCGTGATCCAGCTCACCTACAACGGCCGCAACGCGGTCGGCGACGGCGCCACCGTGGCCGACGACCAGGGCCTGACGCGTTTCGGCGCCGAGGTGGTGGAGCGTCTGCAGGCCGAAGGCGTGCTGCTGGACCTGAGCCACAGCAGCGAGAAGACCTGCCTGGACGCGCTGGCGCTCGCGCAGAAGCCGGCGGCCATCACGCATTCGGCCTGCCGCGCCGTCGCCGACCATCCGCGCAACAAGACCGACGCCGAGTTGCGCCTGCTGGCCGAGCGCGGCGGCGTGGTCGGCCTGTACTTCATGCCCTACCTGCGGCTCGCGGGCCAGCCGATGGCCGCCGACCTCATCGCCCATCTCGAGCATGCGATCCAGGTGTGCGGCGAGGATCACGTGGGCCTGGGCACGGACGGCGGCATCACGGAGATCGACGACATGACCGCCTGGCGGCGCCAGCTCGAGGACGAGGTCGCGCAACGCCGCGCGCTGGGCATCGGCGCGCCGGGCGAGACGGCCGACGTCGCCACCTTCCTGCCCGACCTCTGCGGGCCGACCCAGTTCCAGCGCCTGGCCGACCTGCTCGCCGCGCGCGGGCACGCGCAGTCGCGCATCGAGAAGATCCTGGGCGGCAATTTCCGCCGCCTGATGACGCAAGCCTGGGCCCACCATTGAAGCCGCAAGGACGCTCCATGTCGAACGCATCGCGCCACCTCCTGTCGCTTCTCGCGACCCTGGGCCTCATCGTCGGCGGCACGCCGGCGTTCGCCCATGACGACGACGTGCGCATCCACGGCGTGGCCGTCGGCACGCAGAAGCTGCACGCGTTGCCGGGCGGCGCGATGCAGGCCGACTACGGCTTCAGCGAGCGCGGCCGCGGCGACCAGATCCATGCCCGCTGGTCGGTCGACGCGCACGGACTGCCCGCGGCCTACGACGCCGAAGGCAACGACTACTGGAAGGTGCCGCTCGCCGAGCACTTCGACGTGACGGCCGGCAAGGCGACCTGGAAGAACCGCATCGAGGCCGGCACCGCCGACTGGAGCGCCCCGGGCGCGTTCTACCTGCCGGCCAACGCGCCGCCGGAGTTCATGGGCGTGCTGGCCCGCGCGCTGCTCAAGGCGCCGGGGCAACGGCTGAAGCTGCTGCCCGCCGGCGAGGCCTGGCTCGAGCGCGGCACGCACCTGGCGGCCGGCGGCCACGTGCTGACGCTGTACCGCATCGGCGGCATCCAGTTCACGCCGGTGCCGGTGTGGCTGGACGAGAAGGGCGAGACCGCCGCCGTGATCGACGACTGGTTCGAGGTGCTCGGCGAGCGCCTGAAGCCGCTGCTGCCCCGGCTGCAGGCCGCGCAGAACGCGGCCGACCAGGCCTGGAGCGCCGACGTCGCGAAGCGACTCACGCACCGGCCCGCCGGCGCGCTGCTGATCCGCCACGCACGCCTGTTCGATCCGCGCGACCTCGCGGTGCGCGAGAACATGCGCGTGCTGGTGCAGGGCGAGCATGTCGTGCGCGTCGATCCCGACGACGACGGCGCCGCGCCTCCGGCCACCGAGGTGATCGACGCCGCCGGCCGCTTCCTGATGCCGGGCCTGTGGGACGTGCACCAGCACTTCTCCGGCGTCGACGGCACCTTCGACCTGATCGCCGGCGTCACCAGCGCGCGCGACATGGCCAACGACAACGTGCCGCTGCTGGCGCGCGTCAAGCGCTTCGACACCGGCGCCGAGCTGGGCCCGCGCGTCACGCTCGCCGGCATCGTCGAGGGCACGGGCCCGCTCGCCGGGCCGACCGACGTGCGCATCGAGACGCTCGC
>FTJN01003221.1_pt2 | contig 41912 bp, 43 predicted proteins | sample 1658361 | NCBI WGS metagenome assembly FTJN01 (sample SAMEA3914819, study PRJEB12502) | metagenome | biome: forest; material: soil | place: Canada | collected 2010-06-26 | depth 0.3 m
CTCTTCCTGGGCCCGACGGGCGTGGGCAAGACCGAGCTGACCAAGAGCCTGGCCGAGTTCATGTTCGCCGACGAGCATGCGATCACCCGCATGGACATGTCGGAATATATGGAGAAGCACTCGGTCAGCCGCCTGATCGGCGCGCCTCCCGGCTATGTCGGCTACGACGAGGGCGGGGCGCTGACGGAAGCTGTCCGCCGGCGGCCGTACCAGGTGGTGCTGTTCGACGAGGTCGAGAAGGCCCACCCGGACGTCTTCAACGTGCTGCTCCAGGTGCTGGACGACGGTCGCCTGACCGACGGCCAGGGTCGGACGGTCGATTTCAGGAACACCCTGATCATCATGACCTCCAACCTGGGTTCCGAGTTCCTGGCCAACCAGGAAGACGGCGCCGATGTGGAAGAGGTGCGACCCCTGGTGATGAACACGGTGCGCGGCCACTTCCGCCCCGAGTTCCTCAACCGGATCGACGAGATCATCCTGTTCAAGCGCCTGTCGCGCTCGAACATGGGCGACATCGTCCGCATCCAGCTGCAACGGGTCGACAAGATGCTGGCCGAGCGTCGCATGACCGTGGTGCTGGACGCCGCGGCCCTGCAATGGCTGGCCGACAAGGGCTATGACCCGGTCTATGGCGCGCGCCCGCTCAAGCGGGTGATCCAGAAGGACCTGATCGACCCGATCGCCCGGAAGCTGCTGGCCGGTGAGCTGGAAGACGGCGGGGTCATCTCGGTCGGCGCGGGCGACGCCGGCCTGGAGATCGGCAAGGCGACGCTGCAGTAGGCCAAGAGCGCGCGTTCCACGGAAGTGGAACGCGCGTTTTTCTTGTTGCAAGGCGACCGAGGCGATCTCATCTTCGAGTCATGAGCAAGCCGGCCTCGAAATCGAAAACGGCCCCGGTCCGGATCGGGCGTAGCCCGCTGACGGGAACCTACATTTTCGCCCCCTATCCGAAAAAGGGCGGCACCGATCCCAAGATCATTCGCGAGGTTGTCCGCGCCGTGATCGCGAGCCGCAAGGCTTGAGCGAAGCCAACTCGCCCATCGATATCTTCATCAACTGCCCGTTCGACGCGGACTACGCCAAGACCTTTCAGGCCCTGATCTTTGGCGCTCTGATCTGCGGGTTCCGGCCTCGCTCAGCCCGCGAGTTGGACGATGGTGGTCAGACACGGATCGAAAAGCTCTACGGGCTGATCGAGGAATGTCGCTACGGCGTTCACGACCTGTCGCGGACCGAACTCGATCCCGTCAATCAGCTGCCACGGTTCAACATGCCGTTGGAGCTTGGCATCTTCCTCGGCGCCAAGCGGTTTGGCGACGACACGCACAAGGCCAAGCGTTGTTTGGTGCTGGATACACAACAGCACCGCTACCAAAAGTTCATTTCGGACCTAGCGGGCATGGACATCGCCGACCATGGCGGAGACGTCGAGCGGGTGCTCACGCGACTACGGGATTGGCTGGCCAATGTCTCCCGTCGGCGTATGGTGGGGTCGGTGAGGTTGCTGGCCTTGCATAGGCAGTTCGTGGCTGAAGCCCCGGCGATAGCCGAGGGTCTGGGGCATGATCCTGAGCGAATCCCCTATGTGGATTTCGAGCAGATCGTCACCGAGTGGGTCGCGGTCGAGCGCCCCTGACCCCGACAAACGCTCCATATATCGCAAATATTTAATGGGAACCTCTGAGCGGGTTCCGCGTACGCGCGCGTTACTTAGAAGTGGCGCGGAGATGTTCGAAAGCGTGGCCAAGTCTGTCTTGAACAGGCCCAGAAATGGCCTCTTTCCAATGTCGGTTTTCGACTGACGAAGCGCCGCTACTGGACTGTCGAACGGTCCAGCTTGGTGCTCGACGTTGAAACAAGAGGAAGGGTGTCCGATGATTGGCGCTAAATACAAGATGGTGATGGTGAGTGCTCTGGTGGTCGGCGGGCTGTCGCTCAGCGCCTGCGCGACCAAGGGCTTCGTCAACGAACAGGTCGGCGCGGTGAACACGCGGGTCGACAGCACCGACAGCAAGCTGGCCCAGGTCGACCAAACCAGCCAGGAAGCGCTGAAGCGCGCGACCGACGCCGGCAAGCTGGCCCAGGGCAAGTTCCTGTACTCGGTGGTGCTCAGCGACGACTCGGTGAAGTTCCCGCTCGATCGCCACGAACTGTCGCCGGAAGCCGAGCAACGCCTGGCCGACTTCGCCTCCAAGCTGAAGGGCGACAACAAGAACGTCTATCTGGAGATTCAGGGCTTCACCGACGCCTCGGGCGATCCGAAGTACAACGAGACCCTGGGCGACGAGCGCGCCGAGGCCGTGCGCAAGTTCCTGAGCCTGCAAGGCGTGCCGCTGAACCGGATGGCGACCATCTCGTACGGCGAGGAGAACCCGGTGGCCCCCAACGACAACCCCGAAGGCCGCGCTCAGAACCGCCGCGTGGTGATCCAGGTCCTGGCGTAACTTCCGCGCTCTGACGCCCCCTCCGTCCGATTCGCGGCCACCTCCCCCGTTTCACGGGGGAGGAGAAGGTCGGCGCCGCATCTTCCTCACCCGCATCGCGGGGGAGGTGGCGCGATGCGAATACGCATCGTGACGGAGGGGGCGTCTGGCGGCCTAAGCCGGCTGAGCCGCCGCCTGGGCCGCCGCGATCAGCGCGTCATCGATTTCGGCCGCGCGCTTGGCGGCCGGGCGCTGGCTGATCCCGGCCCAATAGGCTTCGAAGGCCGGGCGCTTCTCGATCGAGCCGAACATCATGCCCCAGCCGATCTGCGAGCCCACATAGACGTCGGCCGCCGAGAAGTGGTCGCCGACGATGTACTCACGACCGGTCACGGCCGTCTCCAAGGCGTTCAGCACGTCGTCCAGGCAGCCATAGCCGGCCATGGCCTTGCGGTCGGCCGGGACCTCGAAGCCCAGCGACTTGTTGGTCACCGCCGACTCCACCGGCCCGCAGGCGAAGGCCAGCCAGCGGTAATAGGTCCCGCGCTCGGGCGAGGTGGTCGGCGGGGCCAGGCCCTTCTCCGGGAAGGCGTCGGCCAGGTAGGCGCAGATCGCCGCGCCCTCGGTGACGGTCACGCCGCGATGGGTGATGGCCGGCACCTTGCCCATCGGATTGACCGCCAGATAGTCGGGGGCCTTCATCGACGAGGCATAGTCCAGCGTCACCGTGCGATAGGGCGCGCCGACCTCCTCCAGCATCCAGCGGACGATCCGGCCGCGCGACATCGGGTTGGTGTAGAAAACGAGTTCGTCGCTCATGGCGAGGCCTCCTTGGAGCCTGTCCGGAGGACAGACTCCAAATTCAAACATTGGGAGCGTGACGAGCGCCGAAGCCGGCATCCACCTTCGGCTGTCACGCTCCGTGGGGGAGGCGCGATCCTAGCGTCCCGACCGCGTGGTGCAATCTCGGCAATCGATGTTATTCGAGATGCGCCTAGGCCGAGACCGCCAGCGCCGGAGCCGGCGGCGTGGCCATGGCGGCGTTGAGGGCGTCGACCAGGCCGGCGGCGGTCATCGGCTTGGACACCGCGCCGTCGAAGATGTCGCCGGGGCCGCCGGGGCGGGCATCGGCCGAGAAGGCGATGATCGGCGTGCGGGCGTTGAGGCCGCCTTCTTCGCGGATGCGGATGGCGGCCTGGGCCCCGTCCAGGCGCGGCATGCGCAGGTCCATCAGGATGGCGTCGAACGGATCGGCCTCGGCGGCGGCCACGCCTTCGACGCCATCCACGGCCTCGACGACCTGCGCGCCCATGGCGGTGAGGATGGCGTTGACCAGTTCGCGGTTGGCCGGATTATCGTCGACCACCAGCACTCGGCAGGCGGGCGGCAGCGGGGCGGCGGCATACTCTTCGGCGGGCGCGATCTCGGCCTGGACCGTCGAGGGGGCGGCGACGTCGAAGCTGAAACAGGCGCCTTGACCCAGGGTGCTGACGACGCCGATCTGGCCGCCCATGGCCTCGACCAGGCCCTTGCAGATCGCCAGGCCCAGGCCCGTGCCGCCGTGCTTGCGGGTCAGGCCCGCATCCACTTGCGAGAAGCGGCGGAACAGCAGGTCCGCGTCCTCGGACGCGATGCCGGGGCCGGTGTCGGCGACCGACACGCTCAGGCGCTCATCGGCGGCGTCATAGGCGGCGGTCAGGGTGATGGCGCCGGCCTCGGTGAACTTCACCGCGTTGCCGATCAGGTTCAGCAGCACCTGGCGCAGGCGTCCGCCGTCGAGCAGCAGGTCGCCCGGCAGGTCATCCAGGCCCTCGGCGCGCAGGGCCACGCCCTTGGCGTCGGTCTCCAGCGAGAACAGGGCCAGGGCTTCGTCGATCAGTTGGGCGGGGTCGATGGCCGCCAGCTTCAGTTCAAGCTGGCCGGCTTCCAGTTTCGAGAAATCGAGGATGTCGTTGATCGTGGCCAGCAGCGCCTTGCCGCCGCTCAGCACCCGGCCGATGTAACGCCGGCCGTCGGGCGACAGGTCGGGCTCGTCGTCGACCAGGCGGGCGAAGCCCAGCACCGAGGTCAGGGGCGTGCGCAGCTCGTGGCTCATATTGGCCAGGAACTCGCCCTTGACCGCGGCGGCGGCCTCGGCTTCGTTGCGGGCCTCGCGCAGCTGGCTTTCCATGGCCTTCTGCTCGGTGACGTCGCGAACGATGTCGGTGATGCCGGTGACCTTGCCGGTCATCGGATCGTGCTGGAGGCCGGGGCGGGATTCCAGCCAGACGACCCGGCCGTCCTTGCGCACCGCGCGATATTCGATGCGGCTGGGGCCGTTTTCGTGATTGGCGGCCAGGTGCGCCAGCTGCTCGACCACGATGGCGCGCACGGCTTCGCGATCGTCCTCGTGGACGATCAGCATGCCCTCGCGACCGACCAGTTCCTCGGGCGTGAAGCCGACCATCGCCTGGCAGCCGGGCGAGGCGTACTGGACGATGCCGCGCATGTTGCTGTGGATGATCATGTCCTGGGCGTTCTCGGCCAGTTGGCGGAAACGCGCTTCGCTGCGGGCCACCGCGGCGTTGGCCTCCGTCATGCTCTGCAGCATGTAGCGCCTGTGGCGCTGGATCGAGGCGACCGGCAGGCTGATGAAGATCGCCACGGCCAGGAACAGCTGCAGGACGATGGCCTGATCTTCCGAGCCGCTCTGCAGGATGGTCAGCGGGCCCCGGCCGGCCATGGTGAAGATCACCGCCACCACGGCCACCAGGGTCGCGCTGATCGCCGCGCCCAGCACTTCCAGTCGCCAGGCGACAATCAGCATGACCGGCGGAATGATGAACAGCAGCGGCCGGCTCTGGGAGAAGACGCCGATGGTCACGGCCAGCAGCAGCAGGATGCAGGCCACGCCGTCGGCCGACAGCGGGCGCTCGCGCAGATAGGCGCGCATGCGCGCCAGGGCCAGCAGGCACGGAGTGATGGTCATCAGGCCCAGGATGTCGCCCAGCGACCAGACGCCGATATTGGCCAGCAGCTTGCCGCCGCGCATCCAGGTGTGGATCGAGGCGGCCACCACGCCGGTGGCGATCGGGGCGGCCAGGCCGCAGATCAGGGCGAAGGCGATCATGTCCCGGGCCCGGCCCAGGTCGATCTCCTCGCCGGCCACGCGGCGCATGCCCCAGGCGCAGACGAAGACCTGAATGATGTTGCAGGCGACCAGCACGAAATTGATGGTCACCAGGTCGCCGACATGGGCGCCGGCGGCCAGACCGCCGGCCAGGCAGCCCAGCAGCAGGGCGGGCCAGTGACGGCCTCGGCTGGACAGCAGGCACGCCACGCCGAAGCCGTTGGACAGCCAGATCGGCGCCACCTGGCCATAGTTGCGGGGGAATTCGACGCACAGATAGGCCAGCAGGGCGTAGCCGGCCGCGGCCAGCAGGCCCAGGGCCATGGTCTTGAGAATGTCGCCGCCCGTCCAGGTCGAGGCGGAGGAAGTCGTCTCTGTCATCACCCTGCTTTCGCGGGTCGCCCCGGCCTTCGCTCAAGCTAGGGCGGCCCCTTCCGTACGACTAGGGTGAATGCCTTAAAGAACAGTGGCTTGCGGCGCGGCTCATCGCCGCGCCCTCAGGGTTGCACATACCACCTCACGCTGCGTAACCGGCGGCGACGACCTGCCGCGCGACCTCGGCGATCACGGCGTTGCGGCCGTCGCTGTCGAGGCTGGCGTCCGCCAGATAGGCGGTGATCAGCAGCGGCGGCCGGCCCGGCGGCCAGATCACGGCGATGTCGTTGGTGGTTCCGGTCTTGCCGTCGCCCCAGCTGCCGGTCTTGTCACCGACCTTCCAGCCGCCCTCCTTCCAACCGGGCGGCAGGCCAGCCCGCAGGCGGGCGTCGCCGGTCTGGTTGGCGACCAACCAGGCCACCAATTGCTGGCGCGAGGCCGGCGACAGGGTCGCGCCCAGGGTCAGGGTCCGCAGGGTGGCCAGCATGGCGTTGGGCGAGGTGGTGTCGTGAGTCTCGCCGGGCTTGACCACGTTGATGCCCGGCTCGTAGCCGTCGCAGCGGGTGACCTTGTCGCCCAGGCCGCGCAGAAAGGCGGTCAGGGCCTTTGGGCCGCCGAAGGTGTCGAGCAGCAGGTTGGCGGCGGCGTTGTCGCTTTGGGTGACAGTCGCCTCGCACAATTCGCCCACCGTCATGCCGCCGTCGACATGCTTTTCGGTGACCGGCGAGTGGGTGATCAGCACGCCCTTGCCATAGGTCATCCGGCGATTCAGCCGCTCCTGGCCCTGGTCGACCCGCTTGAGCACGAAGCCCGCGATCAGGGCCTTGAAGGTGCTGCACATGGCGAAGCGCTCGTCGGCGCGATAGCCGAAGGTCTTGCCGTTGGCGGTGTTCAGCACGGCCACGCCCAACCGCCCGCCGCTTCGGGCTTCCAGGGCGACCATACTCCGGCTAATGCCGCTGGTCAGGCGCGCGGTCGCGGCGGCCTGGACCTGGCTGGCGGTCGCCACGCCTACCGCCATGGGGGGCAGGGCGGCCAGGGCCGTTAACACTTGGCGTCGATCGATCATTGGGCTCTCCATGGCCGTTAGAATGGCGCAGGCATGACCCGTGGTTCAAACGATGATACTTGAGTCTAAACCCTAGAAAAATTTGGGTATGGATCATGAGCCGCGCGCAACTGCCCCTCAACGCCCTTCGCGCCTTCGAGGCCTCGGCCCGGCATCTCAGCTTCACCCGCGCCGCCATCGAGCTGTGCGTGACCCAGGCGGCCGTCAGTCACCAGGTCAAGGGACTGGAGCAGCGGCTGGGCGCGAGCCTGTTCCGCCGCCTGCCGCGCGGCCTGGCCCTGACCGACGAGGGCCTGGCCCTGCTGCCGGTGCTGCGCGACAGCTTCGAACGGATGGGTGACGTGCTGGAGCGGTTCTCGGCCGGCAAGGTGATGGAGGTGCTCAGCGTCGGGGTGGTGGGCACCTTCGCGGTCGGCTGGCTGCTACCGCGCCTGCCGGCCTTCCGCGAGGCTCACCCCTTCGTCGATCTGCGGCTGTTCACCAACAACAACCGGATCGACATCGCCGGCGAGGGCCTGGACTGCGCCGTGCGGTTCGGCGACGGGGCCTGGCATGGGACGGAGGCCGTGCCGCTGTTTCCCGCCCCGATGACGCCGCTGTGCGCTCCGGCCGTGGCCGAACGCCTGAAGTCGCCCGAGGCGCTGAGTTCGGCGGTGCTGTTGCGCAGCTACCGCGCCGAGGACTGGCCAGACTGGTTCGACGCCGCGGGCCTCTCCCCGCCGCCGATCCGGGGGCCGGTGTTCGACAGTTCCTGGGTGATGGTCGAGGCGGCGATGCAGGGCGTCGGCGTGGCTCTGGCCCCGTCGATGATGTTCGCCCGCGATCTGGAACAGGGCCGGCTGGTGCGGCCGTTCCCGTTGGAGGTCGGGGCGGGCCAATACTGGCTGACCTGGCTGAAGTCGCGCGCGGTCACGCCGGCGCTGGCGGCGTTCCGGGATTGGTTGGCGGAGGAGGCGGCTTAGGGCCGGGGACATGCACAAGTGCATGTCCCCGGGCGGTCTCTAAGCGATCATTTCCGGATCGTTCCGCTTCAGCCACGCCGCCGCGTAGCCGCACAGCGGCACGATCTTCATACCCTCGCCGCGAGCGGTCTCGGTCACCTTGGCCATCAGCCGCCCGGCCGCGCCGGCGCCGCGCAGGGCGGGGTCGGCCTCGACGTGGGGGATGACCAGGCGGTGGCCGCTGCGCTGGTAGTCGGCGAAGGCGAGCTTGCCGTCGACGTCCAGTTCATAGCGGCTCTTGGCGGGGTTGTGGCTGAAGCTGTCGGTCATGACTCGCATATGGGCTGGACGGCGCGCCGCGCCAGGGGTTTTCTACCGCGCTTGGGGGCTAACGCGCGACGGAGGTGGGCGATGCGGGCTCTAGTGGGATTTGTGGCGTTCGGAACTCTGGCGGCGCTAGCCGCTTGCGGACCCAAGGCACAGACCAAGGCGGGCGACAAGCCGGTGGCTTCGGCGACGACCGAGGCGGCCGCGTCCGCGCCGACGGCGCCGACGCCGACCACCTTGCCCAGGCGCAAGCCGGGCCTGTGGACCCAGACCATGAACCTCAAGGAACAGGGTTTCTCCCGTAGCTTCCGGTTCTGCATCGACGAGGCCACCGACCAGAAGATCGGCGTCAACGCCCAGGGGGCCGACACCCACTGCCAGCAGAAGTCGATGACCCGGAGCCTGGACGGCGGCTGGACCATCGTCTCGTCCTGCGACCTGGGCCCGGCCGGCAAGAGCGACAGCACCATCCGCGTCTCGGGCGACTTTGGCAGTCGCTATGTGATGGATATCACCAGCACCACGACCGGCGCGGCCCAGCCGGCGATGAACGGCGAGCACAAGATGAGCATGACCGCCGAATGGAGCGGGGCGTGTCCGGCCGGCTGGAGCGGCGGCGACGTCGAGATGCCGGGTGGGCGGCGGATCAACCTGCTGACCAAGGCGGTTTCGGGCGGGTAGGGGGCGGGCTGGAAGAAAACCCTAGACCAGCTCGATCGCCATCGCCGTGGCTTCACCCCCGCCGATGCACAATGACGCCAGCCCCTTCTTCCGACCCCGCGCCTGCAGGGCCGAGATCAGGGTGCAGAGAATGCGCGCGCCGGATGCGCCGATCGGATGGCCCAGGGCGCAGGCGCCGCCGTTGACGTTCAGCTTGGCCGGATCGATGCCCAGCTCCTGCTGGGCGATCATGGCGACCACGGCGAAGGCCTCGTTGATCTCGAACAGATCGACGTCGGCGATGTCCCAGCCGGCCTTCTTCAGCGCCTTCTTCATGGCCGGCACGGGCGCGGTGGTGAACAGGGCCGGCTCATGGGCGTGGGCGGCGTGGGCCACGACCCGGGCGACGATCGGCAGGCCCAGGCGCTTGGCGACGCTCTCGCGGGTCATGACCAGGGCGGCGGCGCCGTCGCTGATCGACGACGAATTGGCCGCCGTGATGCCGCCGTCGCGGGCGAAGGCCGGACGCAGGGTCGGGATCTTGGCCGGGTCGGCCTTCAGCGGCTGCTCGTCCTGGGTCACCGTCTCGACGCCCTTGCGGGTGGTGACGGTGACAGGGGTGATCTCGGCGGCGAAGGCGCCCGATTCCACGGCCTTCTTGGCCTTGGCCAGGCCGGCCACGGCATAGGCGTCCATGGCCTCGCGGCCGAACTGGTAGGTGGCGGCGCTGTCCTCGGCGAAGGCCCCCATCAGCTTGCCGGGGGTGTAGGCGTCCTCCAGCCCGTCCAGGTACATGGAGTCCATCATCTGGTCGTGGCCGATGCGGGCGCCCGAGCGGTGTTTGGTCAGCAGGTAGGGGGCGTTGGTCATGCTCTCCATGCCGCCGGCCACGATGATCTCGGCGCTGCCGGCCGCCAGAGCGTCATGAGCCATGATCGCCGCCTGCATGCCGCTGCCGCACATCTTGTTGACCGTGGTGGCCTCGACCGAGAGGGGGAGTCCGGCGCCGACCGCCGCCTGGCGGGCGGGGGCCTGGCCGAGGCCGGCGGGCAGGACGCAACCCATGAAGATCTGCTCGACCAGATCGCCCGAAACGCCGGCCCGCTCGATCGCCGCCTTCACCGCCGTCGCGCCCAGCTCGGTGGCCTTGGCCCCGGCCAGCGCGCCCTGGAAGCCGCCCATCGGGGTGCGGGCGAACGAGACGATGACGACGGGATCGGTGGACATGGAAAGGCTCCGGCCTGGGGAAATCGTGGCGGAATAAACCCCCTCGGGCGCGCTGAGCGCAAGCCTTTCGCGCAAAAAGCGGCCAGTGGCGGAATGCGGATGTTCGCGCCACTGGACCGCAGTGCGCAACCGAGAGAGTCAATTGCTAAAAGAAACCTACACCCTTCGTCTGTAAAAGCAACTGTTGCATTCCCCGGCGGAAGGCCTCACCTTTCGCGCCATGGGCCGCACCGCCGACTACACCAATGAACGCTGCTCGATCGCCGCCACCCTCGAGGTCGTGGGCGATCCGTGGACCTTGCTGATCCTGCGCGACGCCTTCCAGGGCGTGAAGCGGTTCGAGCAGTGGCAGGAGCGGCTGGGCGTCGCCCGCAACGTTCTGGCCGCCCGGCTGAAAAGCCTGGTCGGCCACGGCGTGCTGGAGCCGCGCCGCTATTCGGAACGCCCGCCGCGCCAGGAATATGTGCTCACCGCCAAGGGCCGCGCCCTGTCGCCGGTGCTGCTGACCATGGCCGAATGGGGCGACCAGCACGTCTATGGCGTGGGCAAGGGGCCGGTGCATTTCGTGCACCAGAAATGCGGCCACGACTTCCACCCCAAGCTGGCCTGCGAGGCTTGCGGCGAAGTCATCGAGGGCCGTGACCTGACCCGCGTGGTGCATGAAAATCCCGGCCTGACGGTCGGCGAGGCCCTGGAGGCCTCGGTCAGGATCGCCGCCGAGTGAGCTTTGCCTTCCACGTCCATTGCGCCAAGCCGGCCTACCGGCTGGTGACGGCGGAGGGGGCGGGGTTTCCGGAAGGGGCCGTGGAGGCCGACTGGCGCTTCACCCGGGTCCGCGAACGGGCCGACACCAACCCTGATGTCGCGCGCCTGGTCGACGAGACCGGCTATTGCCTGTTCAAGCTCGGGATGGGCTTCGACGAGATCGCGTGAGGCCGCGCCTTAGCGCAGGATCATCACCACGCCGCCGATCATCGTCGCCCAGAGCGCGAGGCTGCCAAGGATCACGGCCAGCTTGCTGAGCGAAACGCGATGTTCGCTGTGTTGCGGCAGGTAGATGTGGGCGGCGTTTTGCATGATCGTCAGCTCGAATTTACAGATGTGTCAAAATTACTCAGGGGTGACGTACAGTTGGTACGCTCTCCATGACACAAAAGTTCCGCCTGTCACTCGCCTTGATGGTGAAAAATCGCGATTTAACACGATTAATTTTCGTTTTTGACGCGAGTGTCAGTATAATTTGACACATCTGTCAAATATAGACTTTTCCGAGCAGGGCTTGCTGATTTATTGAGCTTGATAATGGCAGGGAATGAACGGCGTTCGTTTTGCGGCCAAGCTTTGCGCATGTCGCGTGGCGGCTAGATCGACCTGGGATTCGTGTCGACGCCGCCAGTCTGGCGTTCCTGGAAAGCCGAGTTTCAAAACGGTTGTCATCCCGGAAGCCTCGTAGAGGCTGTCCGGGACCCAGGGGACTGGGCAAAGGCCTTGCGGTTCACCTGGGTCCCGGACAAGCGCTGCGCGCTTTCCGGGATGACAACTTGGGGGCGGGGAAGCTTCCGCCCAATTGGGTTTAAAGCGCGATGTCCGCTCGCACGGTCGCCACGATGAAGCCGCCGCCCAGCACGCGTTCGGGATCGGCGGGGTCGTAGAGCACGCAGGCCTGCCCGGGGGCGACGCCTTCTTCCAGCACGTCGAACACCAGGCGCGGTTCGCCGTTCACCAGGGCCAGATGGCCCGGGACGGGTTCGCGGGTCGAGCGCACGCGGGCCAGGACCGGCGCGCCGGCGGCGGCGGCGGCTTCCAGGCTGTCTTCCACGCCCAGCCAGTTGGCTTCCTTCAACGACAGGGCCTGGGTCAGCAGGGCCTCGCGCGGGCCGACGATCACCTGGCGCTTGTCGGCGTCGATCTTGACGACGAACAGCGGGTCGCCGACCGCGATGTTGAGGCCCCGGCGCTGGCCGATGGTGTAGCGGGTGACGCCCTCGTGGCGGCCCAGCACGCGGCCGTCCATGTGCACCATGTCGCCGGGGATCGCGCCGTGCGGGCGGATCCTGTCGATCACCGTGGTGTACTTGCCCTCGGGCACGAAACAGATGTCCTGGCTGTCGGGCTTGTCGGCCACGGTCAGGCCCAGGGCGGCGGCGACCTGGCGCACCTGGCTCTTGGGCATGCCGCCCAGCGGGAAGCGCAGGAAGTCCAACTGGTCGGCCGTGGTGGCGAACAGGAAGTAGCTCTGGTCCTTGGAAGGATCGGCGGCGCGACGCAACTGCGGGCGGTTGCCGCCGCCGGTCATGGCGCGTTGCACGTAGTGGCCGGTGGCCATGGCCTCGGCGCCCAGGTCGCGGGCCACGTCCAGCAGGTCGCGGAACTTGACGGTCTGGTTGCAGCGCACGCAGGGGATCGGCGTCTCGCCGCGCAGATAGGCGTCGGCGAACTCCTCGATCACCTGTTCCTTGAAGCGGCTTTCGTAGTCGAGGACGTAGTGCGGGATGCCGATCCGCTCGGCCGCCATGCGGGCGTCCATGATGTCCTGGCCCGCGCAGCAGGCGCCCTTCTTCTGGACGGCCGCGCCGTGATCGTAGAGCTGCAGGGTGACGCCCACCACGTCGTAGCCGGCCTTGGCCAGCAGGGCGGCGGTGACGGTGGAGTCGACGCCGCCGGACATGGCCGCCACGATCCGCGTCCCCACCGGCAGGCCTACAGCCAGGCGCGCCTGCTCGACGGCCCGATCGAGGATGGCGGGGTCGGTCTTGGCGGTGTCGAAGAGAGCGGTGTCGGCGTCCATCGCGGCCATATAGCGGTTCAGGGCCGGTTTTGCGAGGTTTGGGGAATGAGGCGTCGTGACGCCCCCTCCGTCACGATGCGTGTTCGCATCGCGCCACCTCCCCCGCGATGCGGGTGAGGACCATGCGGTGCGGACCTTCTCCTCCCCCGCGAAACGGGGGAGGTGGCCGCGAAGCGGACGGAGGGGGCGTCCCTCCGCCTCACCGCTACTTCAGCACGTTCAGCAGCGACGAGTTCTGCAGGCTGGCGAATACCTGGGCCGAGGCCTGGACGGCCAGCTTGGCGCTCTCCAGGCGGGTGACCGCCTCGGCCATGTCGACGTCGGTGATGCCGCCGACCATGGTGCTCAGGGTGTCGGCCTGGTCGGACAGGTCGGTCTTGGCGGTGTCGAAGCGCTTCTGGTTCAGGCCGTTCTGGGCCTGGGCGGTGACCAGGCCCGTTTTCACGCCGTCGAAGGTCGGCAGCAGACCCTTGAGGAAGTCGCTCTGGACCTGGGTCAGCTTGCCGGTGAACGGGCCGTTGGCGTCGACATAGGCCTGGACCTGCTTGAAGGCGTTGAACACCCCCGTGCCCAGCTTGTCGGCCAGTTGGCCGGTGGCGACCGAGGTCGTGTCGTCGACCCGGTTGGTCGAGACGTACTGATCGTTCTGGAACAGCGAGGCGGTGGTCGCCGCGGCGGTCAGGTCGGCCATGCTGGTGGCGGTGGTCGGCAGGGTGTCGGACTTGGCGCCGGCGAACACGTAGCGGCCGTTGGATTTGCTGTTGAGGCCCTGGACCACGTCGCCGAACGCGCCGCCCAGCGCCTGCATCATCGTCTCGGCGCTACCGGCCGCGATGGCGTTGGCGATGGCGTCGCGGGCGTCCTGGGTGGCGTCCGAGACCTGGCCGATGCCGGTGTCCTGGATGTCCAGGCGGTTGGAGACCAGGGTGGTCTGGTCCAGGAAGCCGGCGACCTTGGCCTGGGCGCTCTTCATGGCCGTCAGGACCTCGGCGTTCTTGGCGTAGCCCTTCAGGTCGGTGGCGTTCTTCTGGCTGGAGACCTGTTCGCCGGCGACGTTCTGCAGCACCTGGGCGCGCATCAGGTTGCTGGTCATCACGCCGAAATTGCCGGAGGTGGAGACGCGGGTCATGGCTTAACCTCAAACGATATTGGTGAGGACATCGAACATGTCCTTCGTCGCCTGGATCAGGCGGGCGGAGGCGTTGAACGCCTGTTGATAGGTGGTCAGGTTGACGAGCTCCTCGTCGAGATTGACGCCCTCCTGCGACTGGCGCTGGGCGTTGACCTCGGTCTGGACGGACTCGGCGGCTTCCTTGCGGCTGGTGGCGGCGGCGGCCTTGCGGGCGATCGAGCCGCTGAAGTCGGCGCCGTAGGTCAGCACGCTTTTCTTGGAGCCGGCGGTGTCGCCGGCGCCGGCGAAGGTGGTGACGGCGTCACCGGCCTTGGCCATGGCCAGGGCGCCGCGGCCGTCGCCCACGGCCAGGGCGGGCGTGCCGGCCGCCGCGGTCAGGTCCAGCTTGGCGAAGGGCAGCTTGGAAGGATCGGCGTCCATGGCCGGATCCACGTGGAAGAGGCCGCCGCGGGTGCTGCGCTCGCTCATGCCCACGCCGAACAGCTGGCTCAGCGAGGGGCCCGAGACGCCGCGCTGGGTGGAGTCCTGCACGACCGACAGCGTCACCGGGGTGGCGGTGTTGGGCGTGAAGCTCAGCTCGCCCTTCGAGCCGAGGCTAAACGAACCGTACAGGCCCACGCCTGAATTGCGCGAGTTCAGGGCGTCGATGGTTTCCTGCATCGAGCCCGTCCCGGTGGGGATGGCCACCTGGATGTCGCGGATGCGGCTGCCGTCGGTGTCGGTCAGGCGCAGGGTGATGGTCTGGCCGGGGGTGAAGCCGCTGGGATCGGTGGCGACCATGCCGGTCTCGTAGGGCGAGTAGCCGTCCGAGCGGATCACGTCATTGAGGCCGAAGAACTGGCTGAAGCCCTTGCCGGCCTTGGTCGAGGGCGTGGTGGCGTCGTCGACGATGGCGATGCCGTTGGTCGAGGTCGTGGTGTTCAGGCTCAGCTCGCCGTTGGCGAAGGACCCCGTGGCCGTGCCGCCCAGGGCGGTGTTCAGCTGGGTCAGGAAGTTGGTGTTGGTGAAGGTCGGGCCGGCGGCGCCGTTGACGGTCATGGTTCCGGCGCCGGGGCCGGGGCCGAAGTCGACATCCACGCGCTGGACGATGGCGCCGGCGGCGTTGGTGATGGCGATCGTCGTCTTGCCGGTGAAGTTGGCGAAGGCGGTGTTGGCGTCCAGGCCGGTGTCCTTGCCGGTCATGCTGTTCGGCGCGGGCACCGAGCTGGAGGCGTTGGACGCGCGGTTCAGCTCCTCGGCGGCGCGGGTGACGAACTCGCCCAGCTGGTCGGAGAGGTTGGGCAGCTCCTGGTTACGCAGTTCCAGCAGGCCCTGCAGTTCGCCGTTGGAGACATAGAAAGGCGCGACCTCGCCGCCGCTGTTGGCGGTGACCACGGTCAGGTAGCCGTTGGCCGGGCCGGACTGGTTGTAGGTGAGCGTGGCCGGGCCGCTGCCGGCCAGGCTGACGCCCTCGGCCGAACGCACCGTGACGCCGCCGTTGGCCCGGTCGCTGACCTGGATGTTCATATAGGTCGACAGCTCGTCGATCAGGCCGCTCTGGACGTTCTCCGAGCCGGTGCCGTCGGCCCCGGACATCTTGGCGCGGGTGATATCGACATTGAGGCTGTCGATCTGCTTGAGCAGGTCGTTGACGCGGCTGACGTCGGCGCCGATGCGGTTGTCGGTGTCGGTGATCTGGCTCGACAGCGTGGCGGTGATGCGCTTGCTCTCGCTGAGGAAGTCTTCGACCTTGGTGACGGCGCTGCTGCGCAGCAGGGTCGAGGACGGATCGTCCACCGCCATGGAGAAGGACGCGTAGACATCGTCCAGGGTGGCGAAGAAGTTGGTCTTGGCGCTGGGGTCGCCGAACAGCTTCTGGGCGTTGTCCATGGCCGTGGCGATCGCGGCCGTGCGGCCGCTGTCGGACGCGCCGTTCAGGCTGGCGGCGGCCATGAACTTGTCGGTGGCCCGCTTGATGGCGTCGATATTGACGCCCACGCCCATGCCGTTCGACACGAGGTTGGACTGCGACATCGTCTTGCGGACGTAGCCGGCGGTATTGATGTTGGCGACGTTGTCGGAAGTGACGCGCAGGCCCGTCTGAGCCGCCATCATCCCCGAGGTCGCGATATTCAAGATGCTGTTCAGCGACATCGATTATTCTCCAGCCCGCTCGGCAAACCACGAACGGCACGACGCGACCTTGCCCGGCGAAAACTGCCGGGCGTTGTGGGGTTCGACCCCTTCAGCGATGTGCAAGCCATTGAATTTCAAGGCATTCGGTTCCTGGCGTCGAGCAAGCGACAGGACCCTATGCGCAAGGAGGGCGCCAACTCAGGGTGGGGCGCGGTGACGCGGCAACCTCGGTCGCATTAACCTTGTTTGACTCGGCAAAAAGCGCCGTGGTCGGCCCATTTCAAGTTGTAAATGCAAGATTAATATCAAATAAAACAATGGGTTAGTGGAAGATCGCGAGTTGGCCCGACGGTTGCTGAGGGAATGACGGATCAAGGCGCGCCCTTTTCGGGTCGCCATCCGCCGTGGACTTCATCGACGCATGACCGCGATCGCCGCCCCCGCTTCCGTTCTTCCCTCGGCCCCGGCGCCCGCCGCGGGCTACGACAAGGACGCGGCCGAAGGTTTCGGCGCGCTGCTGGCTCAGGCCGGGGGCGCCAACGCCGCGAACGACAAGACGTCCACGCGGGACAGCAAGTCGGCCGATGCCAAGGCCGCCGATCGGGCCGCCGACGCCAAGGCGCAAGGCAATAGAGCGTCCAGCGCCCAAGCCGCCCAAGCCAAGGCCGCCGACAAAGCCGCCGACGCCAAGGCCGCCGACAAGGCCTCCAGCGCCGACGCCTCGGACAAGGCCGACGCCAAGGCCGCGACCAAGGCCGCCGACGCCGGCAAGGCTTCGGACAAGGTCGACGACAGCAAGGACCAGGCCGCCGCCGATACGGGCGCCGCCGAGGGCTCTAAAGACTCTCAAGCCGCCGACGCGACCACCGGCAAGACCGCCGCCGCCCAGACCGACGCGGCCCAAGCCGCCGCCGCCCTGATCGCCGCCATGCAGGCCCCGGTGGTCGAGGCGCCCAAGACGGTGGCCGACGCCGACACGGCGACCGCGCCGCAAGCCGTCGCCGCCCAGGCCGCCGTCTTCGCCCCGGTCGTCGCCGAGGTCGCCGCGCCCTTGCAGGAAGAGGCCGTCCCCGCCGCCGCCCTGGCGAGCGACGCCGCCGCGACCGCGCCGGCCGCCGATCTGCCCGAAATCCCGACGCTCTCGGCCGCCGACCTGGCCGCCGCCGCCGCCGCGTCCAAGGCATCCGAAACCACGACCGCTCCGGCCGCCAAGGCCGAGGTCGCCGCGCCGGCTCAGGCCGCCCAGGCGACCCCCGCCGCCGCCGCCGCCCTGGCCGTCACCGCCCAGGCGACGGAGCAGGTCGCCGACGCCGCGCCGCCCGCCCCCGAGACCCCGGCCGCCGCCGCTCAGCTGGCCGCTCCGGAAGTCGCCTCGGTCGTCGCCAAGGTCGTCAAGGCCAGCGAGCTGAAGCCCCTGAGCACCACGGCCGCCGCCAACGCCAGCGTCGCGGCCGCCGTGGCCGACGCCGAGCCCGTCAGCGCCCAGGCGGTCCAGTCCGCCCATGCCGCCACCACCGGCCAGGGCGAGGCCCAGACCGGCGACCAGCCCGCCTCGCAAGGCAAGGCCCTGGCCGACGCCGCGCCGGTCGTCGCCGCCGCGGACGCCTCGACGACCGCCCCGACCTTCATCGCCCAAGGCACGTCGGCCGCCCCGGCCCCGATCGTCGCCGCCCAGCTGCCCAAGGCCGGCCCCGAGACGGTCAGCCACCTGACGACCGAGATCGCCAGCAAGGCGGTGGTCGGCAAGACCAGCCGCTTCGACGTCGTGCTGCAGCCCGAAGGCCTGGGCCGCGTCGACGTGCGCATCGAGATCGCCAAGGACGGCAAGCTGACGGCCGCCCTGAACTTCGACAATCCGGCCGCCGCCGCCGACATGCGCGGCAAGTCGGCCGAGCTGCGCCAGGCCCTGGCCGCGGCCGGCTTCAATGTCGCTGACAATGCGCTGAGCTTCGACAGCTCCAGCCAGCAGAACGGCGGCCAGAACCAGAACGCCTTCTTCAACTTCCAGGGCGGCGAGAACGGCCGTCAGGCCTTCCAGGGCCGCGCCTTCCAGTCGGCGCTGGCCGAAGACCTCCCCACCCTGTCCCCGTCCGCCCTGCTGCCCGGCCTGCGTGTCGCCGAGCGCAGCGGTGTCGACGTGAAAATCTAGGAGAGACCGCCATGGCCGCCGTCGCCGCCACCAGCAACGCCACCACCGACAAGATCAACAATTCGCGGACGTCGCTCGCCACCAACGAGCAGACCTTCCTGAAGCTGTTGACCACCCAGTTGAAGAACCAGGATCCGCTGTCGCCCACCGACACGGCCCAGATGACCAGCCAGATCACCCAGATGACCGGCGTCGAGCAGCAACTGGTCACCAACGACCTGCTGTCGGCCCTGGTCGGCATGAGCACGGGCGGCGGCATCAGCGAGGGCGTCAACCTGATGGGCAAGCAGGTCACCGCCGAGACCGACAAGTCGGTGCTCAAGGATAAGGAGGCGACCTGGAGCTATACCCAGGGCCGCGCGGCGACCTCGGTCAAGATCGAGGTCCTGGACAAGTACGGCGCCACCATCGCCACCGTCCTGCCCGACGACATGAGCGGCGGCGACCACACCTTCAAGTGGGACGGCAAGAGCAAGGACGGCGTCCAGCAGCCCGAAGGCGGCGAATACACCATCAAGGTGACCGCCACCGACGGCAACGACACCAACATCACCACCACGTCCAAGGGGCGCATCGACGGCATCGTCACCAAGGTCACCAACGAGAGCGGGACCAACATGGTCTGGATCGGCGACACCAAAGTGCCGCTGGACTCGGTCATCGGCGTCACCAACCCCCCCGCCACACCCACGACGACGACCACGTAAAGGCCGTCACGAGATGAACGGGCGTCAGAATGACGCCGTCGCGGTCCCCGCCTCGCCAGGCTCCCGGACCCAAACGCAAACCGCGCTGAACCCTCAAACCCATTTGAACTTCATCGCAGGATCTTAGTCATGAGCATCAACAGCGCCATGCTTGCCGGGGTTTCCGGCCTGATCTCCAACTCGTCGGCCCTGGCCGCGATTTCGGACAACATCGCCAACGTCAACACCGTCGGCTACAAGCGCAGCTCGGCCAACTTCTCGACGCTGGTCACCTCGCAGAGCAAGAGCGCCACCTACAGCGCCGGCGGCGTGAAGGCCCAGACCCACCAGTTCGTCAGCCAACAGGGCCTGACCCAATCGACGACCTCGAACCTCGACCTGTCGATCGCCGGCTCGGGCTTCTTCGTCGGCACCGAAAAGCCGGAAGGCCTGACCGCCACCGACACCCGCTCGTTCACCCGCGCCGGTTCGTTCCAGCTGGACAACCTCGGCTACCTGAAGAACGACGCCGGCCTCTATCTGCAAGGCTGGCTGGCCGACCCGGTGACCGGCACGATCACGCCCGACCCTTCGGACCTGACGCAGCTGTCGTCGATCAATGTCGGCACGGTCGGCGGCACCGCCGAGAAGACCACCCGGATCGGCGTCAACGCCAATCTGCGCTCGGAGCAACCCGTGTCGGCCGCGGCCAACGCCGTCGCGACCAAGACCGCGGTTCTGGAAACCGGCGGCGCGCCGCCCGCGACCAACAACTATTCGGTCTATTACAGCCCCACGGGCACGGGTAACCAGTATCAGGTCGAGGTTCGCCGCGCCGGCGTCTCGGTCGCCACCGGCGTCAACACCTACGATCCGGTCACCGGCGCCCTGGTGTCGACCACCCTGCCGGGCACGGCGCCGAACATCACGGTGGCGCCGGGCATCACCGTCACCCAGACCCAACTGGGCATCAACACCAAGGCCGACGCCGTCGCCAGCGGCGCCTATGACCCGACGACCCGTTCGATGTCGGACTACGCCGCGGACAACACCACGGGCGTCAAACCGGACTTCGAGATCCAGATCCCGGTCTCGGACTCCAAGGGCGGCCAGCGCACGGTCACCCTGTCGCTGCTCAAGGGCCCGGGTCCCAACGAATGGTTCGCCGAACTGCGCGCCAAGCCGGGCGACCTGGACAACAACACCAACGGCCAGATCGCCAGCGGCAAGGTGACCTTCACCACCGACGGCAAGCTGGCCTCGGTCGGCAACCTGTTCGGCGGCGTCACCCCGACCTCGATCAGCATCGGCGCGTCCGACCCGGCCGTGGCCAACCTGGCTCCGCCGGCGGTCACCCCGCCGCGCTGGGCCGACGGCCTGGGCATCGACGCCCAGAACCTGCAGGTCGATCTGGCCAGCGCCGCCGGCGGCCTGACCCAGTTCAACAGCCAATCGGTCGTCCAGTCGGTCAACACCAACGGCACGGCCTTCGGCAACCTGACCAACATCGAAGTCGATGACCAAGGCTATGTTTCGGCGATTTTCGACAACGGCGTGACCCGCCGGATCGCACAGGTAGCGATCGCCACGTTCTCGAACCCCAACGGATTGAAGGGGGTGAACGGAAATGCATATCGCGTCACCAATGAAAGCGGCACCTATAGCCTGAAGACTCCGGGCGGCGGCGGCGCCGGTTCGATTGCTCCGTCCACGCTGGAAGCTTCCACGGTCGACTTGTCGACTGAGTTCACGGGGCTGATCACGACGCAGAGAGCCTATTCGGCTTCATCGAAGATCATCACCACCGCTGACCAGATGCTAGAAGAGCTTCTGAGCATTAAGCGGTAATTACAGGTCTTAACTGATCTTAATTACCCTGTGTCGATTTGATACATCACAGGAGTAGGGGGAAAGTCTCATGTTTCAGCCTTTCTTTACTATTGGAATTAAGCGCCTGTTATTTCCCGGCGCCTATATTGCCCTCCAACAGTGATGGTTGTGGGAAAGGCGTAAAGCCATGTTGCAGCAGCAGCGCACGAACAGCCGGGGTGAGAAGTACGTGATCGGTCCGACCGGCGCGCCGCTTACTCTCTCCGACTTGCCGCCTCCGGAAACCCAACGTTGGGTGATCCGGCGCAAGGCCGAGGTGGTGGCCGCCGTTCGCGGTGGTCTCCTCTCGCTCGACGAGGCGTGCGATCGATATAAATTGACCAACGAGGAATTCCTCGCCTGGCAACAATCGATCGAACGTCACGGCCTGGCGGGTCTTCGGACGACGCGTCTTCAGCAGTACCGCTAGGGCGCGGGACTGAAAGCCTAGGGCGCGCGGGGGTTTCGACCCCGAAGCGGCCTCGTCGAACAGATCAGCGGCCGCGTCCCCCTGGGGCGCGGCCGCGACCTTTTGGCGCCCTTGAACGGCCTTGCGAGGCCCGTTTGTAAACGACCCGTTTACCTTGCACTGGGTAAATCCTGCCTAGCGACGGCGTGCTCCGGCGCGCATCGGTTGGCGTCCCTCGGGGCGCCCTTCAGGGGTAGGGCGTAGGTTGGATAAGTTCCTCAGCGCGATTCAAAGGTTCGGTGTCGGCCGTCTGGCCGCCCTGATCGGCGTCGTGGTGGGCGCGATCGCCGTGATCGCCGCCGTGATGATGATGATGAGCAAGCAGCCCAACGAGCTGCTGCTGTCCAATGTCGACCCCAAGGAATCCGCCGCCGCCACCCAGGCGCTCGACACCGCCGGCATCAAATACGAGACCAAGAGCGACGGTTCGACGATTTATGTCGCCCGCGACAAGGTCAACGCCGCCCGCCAGCTGATCTTCACCAAGGGCTTGGTGACCTCCGGTTCGGTCGGCTACGAAATCTTCGACACCGGCAGCGCCCTGGGCCAGACCGACTTCGTTCAACAGCTGAACCGCCAGCGCGCCCTGCAGGGCGAGCTGGAGCGCACCATCCAGGGCTGGGACGGCGTCAAGGCCGCCCGCGTCCACCTGGTGATGCCCAAGCGCCAGCTGTTCGAGGAAGACGCCGAGAAGCCGACCGCCGCCGTCAGCATCAGCATGGGCCGCGAGCCCTCGGCCGACATGGTCCGCGCCATCCAGAACCTGGTGGCCGGTTCGGTCGCCGGCATGAAGCCCGAAGCCGTCGGCGTCATGGACCAGCACGGCAAGACCCTGTCGTCGGGCAACGACGACACCCTGGCCGGCAAGGCCGCTCAGGACGCCAAGACCGAGGCCGAGGCTCGCATCGCCAAGACCGTGCAAGGCATGATCGACGGCGTGCTCGGCCCGGGCAAGGCGCGCGTCAACGTCACCGCCGACCTCGACCTGAACCGCGTCACCACCCAGGAGCGCAAGTTCGATCCCGACGGCCAGGTGATCCGCTCGGAAAGCACCAACGCCAACGACGCCACCGAGAACAAGAACGACGACACCGGCGGCGTCACCTCGACCCAGAACATCCCCGGCCAGACGCCGAACGGCTTCCAGGGCCTGGGCTCCAAGTCCAACAGCAACGAGAGCGTCACCAACTACGAGATCTCGGAAAGCACCACGACCACCGTCCGCGAGCCGGGCAAGGTGACGAAGGTCAACGTGGCCGTGGCGGTCGACGGGATCGTCGCTCCTCCGGGCAAGGACGGCAAGCCGGGCGCCTACACCCCGCGCAGCGCCGAGGAGATGGCCAAGATCGAGCAGCTGGTGAAGACGGCGGTCGGCTTCGACGCGGCGCGCGGCGACCAGGTCTCGGTGGTCAATGTCCCCTTCGTCCAACCCGAGGACCAGGGCCTGGGCAAGGCCGGCCTGCTGGACGGCATGGACAAGAACGACATCATGCGCTTCGCCGAGCTGGGCGTGCTGGCCATCGTGGCCCTGCTGATCCTGCTGTTCGCGGTGCGCCCGTTCCTCAAGAGCCTGATGAGCCCGCCGCCGACCCCGCTGGGCCTGGCCCTGAGCGCGCCGCAGGTGACTCGCATGGTCACCCTGTCGGACGGTTCGACCCAGGAAGTGATCATCGACCAGTCGGGCGAGCCGATGGCCCTGGCCGGTCCGGGCGACATGGACCAGCGCATCGACATCGCCAAGATCGAGGGCCAGGTGAAGGCCTCGTCGATCAAGCGGGTTTCCGAATTCGTCGACAAGCACCCTGACGAGTCCGTCGCGATCCTGCGCACCTGGCTGCACGAGTCCGAGTGATGGCAAAAGGCTCGATCACCGACGTCAAGAAGCTCTCGGGTCCCGAGAAGGCCGCGATCGTGCTGCTCGCCCTGGGCGAGGATCACACCGCGATCTGGGAAGCGCTGGACGACGAGGAAATCAAGGAAGTCTCCCAGGCCATGGCCGGCCTCGGCTCGATCTCGGCCTCGGTCGTGGAAGAGCTGCTGGTCGAGTTCGTCTCGGGCATGAGCGCCACGGGCGCGATCATGGGCTCCTACGAGCAGACCCAACGCCTGCTGTCGGCCTTCATGCCGCCGGAGAAGGTGGACCAGCTGATGGAAGAGATCCGCGGTCCCGCGGGTCGGACCATGTGGGACAAGCTGGGCAATGTGAACGAGGCGGTGCTCGCCAACTATCTGAAGAACGAATATCCGCAGACCGTCGCGGTGGTGCTGTCCAAGGTGAAGTCCGACCACGCCGCCCGCGTGCTGGCGTCCTTGCCGGAAGACTTCGCCCTGGAATGCGTCACCCGCATGCTGCGGATGGAGCCGGTGCAGCGCGAGATCCTCGACAAGATCGAGCAGACCCTGCGCACCGAATTCATGTCGAACCTGGCGCGCACCTCCAAGCGCGACAGCCACGAGATGATGGCCGAGATCTTCAACAACTTCGACCGCCAGACCGAGGCCCGCTTCATCGCGGCCCTGGAAGAGCGCAACCGCGAGGCCGCCGAGCGCATCCGCGCCCTGATGTTCGTGTTCGAGGACCTTTCCAAGCTCGACCCGGGCGGCGTCCAGACCCTGCTGCGCGCCACCGGCAAGGAACAGCTGGCCCTGGCCCTGAAGGGCGCCTCGGACAAGCTGCGCGAGATGTTCTTCTCCAACATGTCCGAACGCGCCTCGAAGATCATGCGCGAGGACATGGAGAGCATGGGCCCGGTGCGTCTGAAGGACGTCGACCAGGCCCAGGTCGCCATGGTCCAGGTCGCCAAGGACCTGGCCGCCAAGGGCGAGATCATGCTGGCCGGGGCCGGCGCCGAAGACGAACTGATTTACTAGGGAGATGGCTGAATGACCGACATCGCCCACAAGCGCTTCACCTTCGACACCGTGTTCGACGATCACGGCGGCATGAGCGCGCCGCCGCGCGTGAAGAAGAACTTCACCCTGGAAGAGCTGGAGGCCGCCAAGGCCGAGGCCTACGCCGCCGGCGAGCAGTCGGCCGTGGCCCAGGCCGAGCGCGAGGCCGCCATGGCCCTGAATCAGGTCGGGCAGGCGATCCACAGCGCCTTCGCCACCCTGGCCGCCGTCGCCCACGAGCACCGCGAAGGCTCGGCGATGCTGGCCCTGGCCTGCGGCCGGGCGATCGCCGACGCGGCCCTGGACCAGTTCCCCGAGGCCCCGACCCAGGCGGCCCTGGTCGCCCTGGCCCGCGAGGTCGAGGCCAGCCCGAAACTGACCGTCCGGGTCGCCGCCCATCTGGTCGAGCGCACCCAGGCGGCCCTGGAAATCACCGCCGGCGCCATCGGCTTCCCCGGCCAGATCATCGCCCGGGCCGACGCCATCCCGCCCGCCGCCTTCCTCCTCGACTGGGGTGACGGCCGCGCGGCCTTCAATCCCGCCGACGCGGCCGCCCGCGTCACCCAAGCCCTCGAAGCCGCCATCGCGGCCGAGGGTCTCCACGCCGAACCCCTGCTGCCCGCTAGCGAAAGCTGATCGTCATGTCCGAAGACAATCTCACCCTCGACGAATTTGGCGGCTCCATGCTGGCCTCCGAGATGCCGATCGAGCTCAGCGACAAGATCGCCTCCGACCTGGCGCCGGTGTTCGACGTTCCCGTCAACATCTCCGCCGTGCTGGGCCGGGCCCACATGTCGGTGGCCCAGCTGCTGCAGCTGTCGGCCGGCTCGATCCTCGAGCTGGACCGCAAGGTCGGCGAGGCGATCGACATCTATGTCAACAACCGCCTGGTGGCGCGCGGCGAGGTCGTCGTCGTCGACGAACGCCTGGGCGTGACCATGACGGAAATCATCAAGGACGGCGACGCCGCCGGCTAAGCGCCTGCGATGTCGAGTGAAGCTTAACCAGTTGAACTACTGGGGCACGAAGGCCCCAACGGAGAGAAAACGATGCGCCTCCTGGTCGTCGGAAAACTGAACGGACAGCTCTCGGTCGCCGTAAAAATGGCGATGAACACCGGGGCCAAGGTCTCGCACGTCGAAACGTGCGAGGCGGCGACCCACGCGCTGCGCGCCGGGCAGGGGGCCGACCTGATGATGGTCGAGTACACGCTCGACATCGCGGGCCTGATCGCCGCCAACGAGTCCGAGCGGATCCGGGTGCCGGTGGTGGCCTGCGGCGTCGACGCCGACCCGATGCGGGCCGCCGCGGCGATCAAGGCCGGGGCCAAGGAATTCATCCCCCTGCCGCCGGACGCCGAGCTGATCGCCGCCGTCCTGGCCGCCGTCACCGACGACAACCGTCCGATGATCGTTCGCGATCCGGCCATGGGCGACGTCATCCGCCTGGCCGACCAGGTGGCGGCTTCCGAAGCCTCGATCCTGATCACCGGCGAAAGCGGCTCGGGCAAGGAGGTCATGGCCCGTTACGTCCACGCCAAGTCGCGTCGGGCCAAGGCGCCGTTCATCTCGGTCAACTGCGCCGCCATCCCCGAGAACCTGCTGGAAAGCGAACTGTTCGGCCACGAGAAAGGCGCCTTCACCGGCGCCGTGGCCCGCCGGGTCGGCAAGTTCGAGGAAGCCAACGGCGGCACCCTGCTGCTGGACGAAATCAGCGAGATGGACACCCGCCTGCAGGCCAAGCTGCTGCGCGCCATCCAGGAGCGCGAGATCGACCGGGTCGGCGGCTCCAAGCCGGTCAAGGTCGACATCCGTATCCTGGCCACCTCCAACCGCGACCTGATCCAGGCGGTGAAGGACGGCACGTTCCGCGAAGACCTGCTGTACCGCCTCAACGTCGTGAACCTGCGCCTGCCGCCGCTGCGCGAGCGTCCGGGCGACGTCATCACCCTGTGCGAGCACTTCGTGAAGAAGTACTCGGCCGCCAACGGCGTCGCCGAAAAGCCGATCTCGGCCGAGGCCAAGCGCCGGCTGATCGCCCACCGCTGGCCGGGCAATGTCCGCGAGCTGGAAAACGCCATGCACCGCGCGGTGCTGCTGTCGCCGGGCGCGGAGATCGAGGAATTCGCCATCCGCCTGCCCGACGGTCAGCCCCTGGCCCCGGCCCCCGACACCGTCGTCGCCCGCGGCGCCCAGATGGCGGCCGACGCCATCTCGCGCACCTTCGTGGGCTCGACGGTGGCCGAGGTCGAGCAGACCCTGATCATCGACACCCTGGAGCACTGCCTGGGCAACCGCACCCACGCGGCCAACATCCTGGGCATCTCGATCCGCACCCTGCGCAACAAGCTCAAGGAATACGGCGACGCGGGCGTCTCGGTGCCGCCGCCCCAGGGCGGGGTGGCCGCCGCCTGATCGCGCTCAATCCCATGTCCGGCGCCCGCGACCATCGGTCCGGCGCCGGACATGGCTAATTTCGGTTAAGACCCTGGCGACGGCGCGCAAATCGCTCCATCCGAGAAGCCAGGCTACAGGATCGAAGATTTGAATGGCTGACGCCGCCGTCCCCAAGGCCGCGACTTCCCTCCCCAGCGCCAGTTCGCTGTGGGCCGGGATTCTGCGCGGCGAAATGGGACTGGCGCTGGGCGTCGTCGGCATCATCGTCCTGCTGATCATCCCGGTTCCGGCCATGCTGCTGGACCTGCTGCTGGCCATTTCGGTGACCGGCTCGGTGCTGATCCTGATGACGGCGATCCTGATCAAGAAGCCGCTGGAATTCACCTCGTTCCCGACCGTCCTGCTGGTCGCCACCCTCTATCGCCTGGGCCTGAACGTGGCCTCCACGCGCCTGATCCTCGGCCATGGCCAGGAAGGTTCGCACGGGGCCGGCGCGGTCATCGCCGCCTTCGGCAACCTGATGATGCAGGGCAATTTCGTCATCGGGGTGATCGTCTTCATCATCCTGGTGGTGGTGAACTTCATGGTCGTCACCAAGGGTTCGGGCCGGATCGCCGAAGTCGCGGCCCGCTTCACCCTGGACGCCATGCCCGGCAAGCAGATGGCCATCGACGCCGACCTGTCGACCGGCCTGATCGACCAGGACACCGCCAAGCAGCGCCGCAAGGACCTGGAACAGGAAAGCACGTTCTTCGGGGCCATGGACGGCGCGTCGAAGTTCGTGAAGGGCGACGCCGTCGCCGGCCTGATCATCACCGCCATCAACGTGATCGGCGGCATTCTGATCGGCGTCGTCCAGCACAAGATGCCGATCGGCGAGGCCTCGGCCTCCTATACCCTGATGACCATCGGCGACGGCCTGGTCAGCCAGATCCCGGCCCTGATCATCTCGATCGCCGCCGGTATGGTGGTGTCCAAGGCCGGTGTCGAAGGCAGCGCCAACAAGGCCCTGACCACCCAGCTGGCCATGAACCCGGTCGCCCTGGGCATGGTCTCGGCCTCGTCGGGCGTCATCGCCCTGATCCCGGGCATGCCGATCATTCCCTTCGCCGCCTTGGCCGTGGGTTCGGGCTTCCTGGCCTACCGCCGCTCCGTGAAGGCCAAGGAACCGCAGCCCCTCGATCCCGCCGCCCTGGCCGCCCTGGCCGAGGCCTCGGCCGAGCCCGAGGAGGAGCCGATCAGCGCCTCGCTGGCCATCGATGACGTCAAGATCGAGCTGGGCTACGGCCTTCTGACCCTGATCAACGACCTGGACGGCCGCAAGCTGACCGACCAGATCCGCGCCCTGCGCAAGACCCTGGCCACCGAGTTCGGCTTCGTCATGCCGCCAGTGCGCATCCTGGACAACATGCGCCTGGCCAACCAGGGCTACGCGATCCGCATCAAGGAAATGGAAGCCGGAACCGGCGAGGTCCGCCTGGGCTGCCTGATGGCCATGGACCCGCGCGGCGGCCAGGTCGAGCTGCCCGGCGAGCACGTGCGCGAACCGGCCTTCGGCCTCCCCGCGACATGGGTCGAGGAAGCCATGCGCGAGGAAGCCACCTTCCGCGGCTACACCATCGTCGATCCGGCCACCGTGCTGACCACGCACCTGACCGAGATCCTCAAGGAGAACATGGCCGACCTGCTCTCGTACGCCGAGGTGCAGAAGCTGCTGAAGGACCTGCCCGAGGGCCAGAAGAAGCTGGTCGACGACCTGATCCCCGCGGTGATCAGCGCCGCCACCATCCAGCGCGTGCTGCAGGCCCTGCTCAAGGAGCGGGTCTCGATCCGCGACCTGCCGCAGATCCTGGAAGGCATGGGCGAGGCCGCGCCGCACACCGCCTCGGTGGTGCAACTGACCGAGCAGGTCCGCGCCCGCCTGGGCCGCCAGCTGTGCTGGGCCAATCGCGGCGACGACGGGAGCTTGCCGATCATCACCCTGTCGGCCGAATGGGAGCAGGCCTTCGCCGAGGCCCTGGTCGGGCCGGGCGAGGACAAGCAGTTGGCCCTGGCCCCCTCGCGCCTGCAGGACTTCATCCGTGGCGTACGCGAAGCCTTCGACCGCGCCGCCATGGCCGGCGACAGCGCCGTGCTGCTGACCAGCCCCGGCGTTCGCCCCTATGTCCGTTCGATCATCGAGCGCTTCCGCGGCCAGACCGTGGTGATGAGCCAGAACGAGATCCATCCCCGCGCGCGCCTGCGCACGGTGGGGATGGTGTAGGGTTCGCCACGGCCCTCTCCCATCATCGCCAATAGTAAGGTGAATGACGGAGCCACGGTGGAGCTTAGGTCTAGAAAAAGCCCAGAAACGCCCTGAAATGGTCACGGGAGGTTACTGACTATTTCGGAACCGTTGCTGGAAGGTCGCGTTTCGTTTGGCAAGGCGGGGGCCTTCACGACGGAGCGCAAAACCATGAAGACCAAGATCGCTATGTTCGCCGCCGCCGCGACGCTTTCGCTGGCTGGCGCTGCTTTCGCCCAAACCGCCGCCAAGCCGGCTCAGGCTCCGGCGACCACCTCGTCGACCACCACGACGACGACGGCGCCGGCTCAAACCACCCCTTCGGCCACCGCCCCGGCCACCCCGGCTGCGGCCCTGCCGGGCGCGCCGGCCCAGACCACGACCAGCAGCACGACGAGCACCACCTCGACGGCCGCTGACGCCGACGCGGCGGGCACGCCGTCCTCGGCCACCGTGGCCCTGGACCTCAAGGTCGGCTCGGAGATCAAGGACCCCTCGGGCGCCGTGGTCGGCACGATCGCCGGAACCTCGGCGGGCGCCGACGGCTCGACCAACGTGGTCGTGACCAGCGGCGAGAAGAAGTTCGCCCTGCCCAAGGCCAGCTTTAGCGCCGGCGCCGATGGCAGCCTGATCACCACGGCCACCAAGGCCCAGATCGACGCCACCCTGGCCGGCGCCAAGGCCCAATAAGCCAAAGATCGTCCTCGGATCGTCTGGAGCCCGCTCGGCATTGCCGAGCGGGCTTCGCGCTGCTAGCGATGGGACCAGTACCCGGCGGAGCTCCCGCTGACATGAGGGGTGTCGGATGGCTCCGGCCAATAGATCCAAGGCGCGTGGCAACAGCCTGTTCTGGGACATGCTGACGTTCGATCGGCTCGTCACGGGTCCGGTGATTCATCTGATCTACTGGGCGGGCCTGGGCGTCGTGGCCCTGTTCGCCTTCTCCGTGGTCGGGGCCGCCGTCGGCCTGGCGCTGAAGGAACCTGGCCTGCAATCGCTGCTGCTGGCTTGCCCCGTGCTGGTCGCCGGCCTGTTGGTCGCCGCCGCCATGGTGCTGCTGTGGAGGGCCTTCTGCGAGTTCTATGTCGCCATCTTCCGGATCAGCGAAGACCTGCGGGCCTTGCGTCAGGCCAGCGACGCCGACCATGCCGTGGCCGCCGTGACCCGTCCTCCGGCCTCGCAAAAACCCATTGGCTGAACGCGTTACCTGCGACCGAATAACGCGATTTACGAAAATTCACCCTAAAGTTTGAGGGTGATAGCCGTCACCGGCGTCTAACCGGCAGGGGATGTCGGGCGTCCCCACCCGGAGACGCAGCTTGGCCATAGATCAAGAACCCCACCTCGTTGATATCCACGTCGGCGCGCGCGTGCGCATGCGTCGCAAGGCGATGGGCCTCAGCCAGACCCAACTGGCCGACAGCGTGGGCATCACCTTCCAGCAACTGCAGAAATACGAGCGCGGCGCCAACCGCGTCAGCGCCTCCAAGCTCTACGGCATGGCCGTGACCCTGCAGACCTCGGTGGCCTGGTTCTTCGACGGCATGTCGGCCCTGGAGGACGCCAACGCCTCGGCCGATCCCCGGACCCGGTCGGTGCAGCGCTTCATGGCCTCGGAAGAGGGCGTCGAACTGGCCACCCTGGTGCCCCAGCTCCCCGCCCACCAGCGCCGTCAGGTGTTGGCCCTGGCCAAGATCCTCTGCGAGAACGACGAGGGCGAGGAGGACGTCCGGGCGGCGAGCTGAGGTTTAAGTTTTTGATCCGCTCATCCCGGCGAATGCCGGGACCCAGATCCCTTAGCGGTGTGGATGATTGGAGGGGTCTCTGAGCTTTTTGGCGTCAGCCTCAAAGCTAGTCCATCTGGGTCCCGGCATTCGCCGGGATGAGCGGGTTCAATATAGCGGCCCTTACCCCCGAAACGCCTCGACCAGCGCCGCGGCGCCCGCCTTGGGCCGTCCGGCGTCGTCGAATGGGGCCGGGGCGTCGGCGCCGTTCTCCTTCTTCAGCCACGAGTCCCTGTCGCGCAGGCCCCACAGGGTGAAGGCGAAGCGCTGGCGTTGGGGCAGGCTCATGAAGGCCTCGGCGGCCTCGGCATAGACGGCGGTCTGGCGGCGCGACAGTTCGGCGCGGCCCAGCAGCTTGTTCTCCGCGCGGGTCAGCGAGACGTCCAGTTCGGAGACGTGGACGGGCAGGCCCAGACTGGCCAAGTCGCGCATCATCTCGCGGATCTGGCCCGGCGCGATGTCGGCCGCGACATGCATCTGGGTCCCCAGGCCCGTCAGCGGCGCGCCCGAGGCCAGCAGCCGCTCGGCCAGCTTCAGGAAGGTGGCGCGCTTGGTCGGATTGTATTCGAGATTGTAGTCGTTGAGCAGCAGCGGCGCCTGCGGGTCGGCCTCGCGGGCGGTGCGATAGGCCAGGGCGATGTGCTCGAAGTCGCCCAGCTTCCGGGCCCACAGACTATCGCGCCAACCGTGCCCGTCCTCGGCCACCGCCTCGTTGACCACGTCCCAGCCGACCACCTGGCCGCGATAGCGACCGGCCACGGCCAGGATGTAGTTGCGGTAAGCGTCGACGAAGCTGATGCGGCTTTCGTCCAATTGCTCGAAGGCCGGCGGGGCCTGGGCGTACCAGATCAGGGTGTGGCCCAGCAGGCCCATGCCGTGGGCGCGGGCGAAGGCGGCGATGCGGTCGGGGGCGTCGAAGCGGAACGAGCCGTCCGGCTGGACGATGTACTCCATCTTCATTTCCCACTCGGGGGTCAGCTGGTTGACCTCGCGGGCCAGCAGGGCGGCCATGGCGGGGTCGGCCAGGTGCATCGCCTGGACGCAGGTCCCGACCCGGAACGGCGCGACCGTCTTCAGCGGCGGCAGGTCGGCGGGCACGGACTGGCCTTGGGCGTTCTTGGGGCCGCAGGCGGAGAGGGCGAGGGCGCTGGTGATGATGGCGCGGCGGGAAAGACCCCCTCCGGCCCTCTGGGCCACCTCCCCCAAGGGGGGAGGATCTTGTTGGCTGTCGCGAGCATAGATGCTCCCCCTCTGGGGGAGCTGTCGCGAAGCGACCGAGGGGGTGTCGCGAGCGCTACCGCCCACCGGCCGCCATCCGGCGCAGGCCCAGCTCGTCCAGGGCGGCGGTTTCCAGCTTGCCGGCCAGCTTGGCCTTGGCGACCTTGGCGGCCTCGGCGACGTGCTCGTATTTCTTGAGGTTCTCGAAGGCCCCGGCCAGGGCGTCGCGGGCCCCGGCTTCCTCGATCAAGGTCTGGTCGATCTCGACCAGGGCCTGGTCGCGGCGGATCTTGGAGCCCTGGCGAAAGCCGATCATGTACCAGCCGGCCTCGACGTCACCCTCGGCCTGGGTCGCCTCGGCCTCGGACTCGGCGTCCAGGGTCGCGACCTTCATCTCGGCGGCCTGGCGGCGCTCGACGATCTCGGCCAGGCGCTTTTGCAGGGTCTCGACCTCGTGGTTCGAGATGCGGATCAGGGAGTCGGCCCACTTGGTCATTACGCTGCATCACTCTGCAAGATGTGGGCGAGATAGCCGAAGCTGTCGTCGAGGCTGGTGGCCTCGTCGGGGGTCTGGCTGAGGAAGGCCTCGACGGCGGGGTTCAGCCGGATGGCGCGGTCGATCAGCGGATCGGCCCCGGCGCGATAGGCGCCGATGCGGATCAGTTCTTCCATGTTCGAATAGGCGGCCAGGGTCTGGCGGGCGGCCTTGACCACCTCGCGCTCTTCCAGGGTCTGGCAGCCGGGCATGGTCCGGCTGATGGACTTCAGCACGTTGATCGCCGGAAAGCGCCCCCGCTCGGCGATCGAGCGTTCCATGACGATGTGGCCGTCGAGAATGCCTCGGGCGGCGTCGGCGATCGGCTCGTTGTGGTCGTCGCCGTCGACCAGCACCGTGAACAGGGCGGTGATCGGGGCGGCCGTGGTGCCGTCGGGGCGGATCGGGCCGGGACCGGCCCGCTCGAGCAGTTTGGGCAGCTCGGTGAAGACGGTGGGGGTGTAGCCCTTGGTGGTCGGCGGCTCGCCGGCGGCCAGGCCGATCTCGCGCTGGGCCATGGCGAAGCGGGTGACCGAGTCCATCAGGCAGAGGACCTCCAGGTCGTGGTCGCGCAGGAACTCGGCGATGGCCATGGTCATGTAGGCGGCCTGGCGGCGGGTCAGGGCCGGCTCGTCCGAGGTGGCGACCACGACGATGGCGCGCTTGAGGCCGTCCTCGCCCAGGGTCTCCTCGATGAATTCGCGGACCTCGCGGCCCCGCTCGCCGATCAGACCGACCACGACGGCGTCGCAGGTGGCTTCCTTGGCGAGCATGGAGAGCAGGACGGACTTGCCGACACCCGAGCCGGCGAAGATGCCCAGGCGCTGGCCGCGGCAGGTGGTGGTGAAGACGTTCAGCGACCGCACGCCCAGGTCGATGCGCTCGCCGACCCGGCCCCGGGCGTGGGCCGGCGGGGGCGGGGCCTTGAGGGGATAGGGGACATCGCCCTGCGGAAGAGGCCCCAGCCCGTCGATGGGCTCGCCAAAGGCGTTGATGATACGGCCGAGCCACGCCCGGGTCGGACGGACCACGGCGCCTTCGGGCATGATCTTGATCTCGGCGCCGGGGGCCACGCCCTCGACGGGTCCGAACGGCATCAGCAGGGCGCGGGTTTCACGGAAGCCGACCACCTCGGCGGGCAGGACCGGCAGGCCCAGGCGCTCGATCTCGACCCGCGCGCCGACGGCAAGACGGGTCAGCCCGCCGCGCGCCTCGATCAAGAGGCCGTTCACGGCGGCGACGCGACCAAAGATGGTCAGCGGATCGATACGTTCGACGGCGGCGATCAGGCTACGCAAGCACAACTCCCGACGGCTCGAAGCCCAGCTTTGGGCCCCGCGCGTTAATGGGGAGTGAAGTAGACCGACATGGTTAATCGGCTCTTGAGGTTTGCGGTTAAGCCGGGGCCTGCGGCGTTATGACTAGGCCTCCCTTGATCCGCTCATCCCGGCGAATGCCGGGATCCAGATGGAATGGCCGTGGGGTTGACGCCAACGGCTCCGAGCCCTTCCAATCATCCACGCCGCTAAGGGATCTGGGTCCCGGCATTCGCCGGGATGAGCGGGTTTTAGGGGTTAGGGTTTAGCCGCCAGGTTGGCCTTGAAGAACCCCACCACCTCGCGGTCGAAATCCCTGTGGAACGCCGCCCGGTCAAACCCCGGGGCGCTGCCGCAGATGGCGGCGGCGGTGGCGCGGCCTTGGTCGTTGCAGGGCGTCAGGAAGTCGAAATGGCCGGCCTTGGGCACGACATGCCAGTCGGGGGCCTTGGGCAGGTTGGCGCGGACGGCCGAGGCGTAGAACGGGTCGGGCAGGATCTGGTCGTCCGCCGCGCGCCACAGCTGCAGCGGCATGGTCACCTTCGCCAGGCCCGCCTTGCTGAAGCTGTAGCCCATGGCCGGGGCGGCCGAGACCACGGCCTTGATCCGCGTGTCGTGGGTCCAGACCGCCTTCATCGCGTCGGCGGGCGGCGGGTGCGACGCCGTCAGCTTGCAGTCGAAGAAATCGGGATGGGCCTTGCAGTGCGGCGCGACGGTCGTCAGGTCCGGCTCGCCGCCGGCCGCCACCAGCACGGTGAAGCCGCCCGACGAGAAGCCGAAGGCCCCGACGCGCGCGGGATCGATCGCCGCCGCCATCGGCGCGGCGCTCAGCATGTAGTCGATCAGCACCGACATCTGGCGCGGCCGGTTGGGCATGTCGGTGGCGCGGCTCTGATCGGCGTAGTTGTCGCCGGTGTGGGTCAGGGCGGCGACCACGAAGCCGGCCTCCGCCAGGGCCTGGGCCGTGTCGGCATGGCCGCCGAAGAAGCCGCCGTTGCCGTGCGACATGACGATCAGCGGCAGGTGGTCGCCGACCAGCGGCGCGCCGGGAGCGGCGACCTGGTCGCCGATGCCCAACTTCATCGGCGAGGCGGGCGCGTCGGTAGGATACCAGATCCCCACGGTGATCGGCGGACCTTTCGGATCGGGAACCTGGACCACGGTGAAGCCGGCATTGGCGGCCAGGGCTGGCGAGGCCAACGCCAGGCCGAGCGCGGCCAGGGGAGCAAGAAGCAGGGAGCGGATCGACATGAACATCCTCGGGCGGGTTGGAGCAGGGCCCAGGTGATGGCGTTGTCGATCGCGGTTCGCCATCCTGTCTTCGCCAATGGGCGAACGGGTTCGCGAACCGGCGAACCGACGTTATAGCAAGCGGATGACCGCCTTCACGGCCCCCCGGGCCGAGCCGCTTTTGGGAACCGCCCGCGAATGGGCCATCGACTTCGCCGTCGCGATCGCGGTCGGGGTGTTCGTCGGCGTGATCGGTCCCTATGGCAGCTATCTGAACGGCGCGCCGGGACCGCGCGTCTTCCACTTCATCGTCTGCTTCTGCGTGGGAACCCTGATTTTCGGGGTGCTGCAGCGGCTGGCGGTGGCGGGCGCCGAACGGTGGAAACTTCCGGTCTGGCCGGTGATCGGCGTGGCCCTGCTGGTCGGCTGCCTGCCGCTGGCTTTGTTCATCAGCTGGCTGGCCACCACCCTGTGGCCGTTCCTGCGCGAGCGGATCGGGTTTTGGGAATGGTATGGCCAGTGCGTGTTCCTGTCGGGACCGATCCTCAGCTTCGTCATTGTCCGACGCGTGCTGAAGGCGCGGGCGTCGCATCGGCGAGACCCGATCCCGGTCGGCGCCGCGCCGGCGCCGACGACCCCGCCCACGTCCGGCGAGGTGCTGTGCCTGCGGATGGAGGACCACTATGTGCGGGTCCACACCCTGAACGGCTCGCGCCTGGTCGCCGGGCCGTTCGAGCGGGTAATCGCCGGCATGCCGAGCGAGGGGATGCGGGTCCACCGCTCGTGGTGGGTGGCCCGGGCGGCGGTGACCGGGGTGGTCGCCGACGGTCGAAATCTGCGCCTGACCCTGCGCGGAGAGCTCGCCGCGCCCATCTCGCGGGCCTCCGTGGCCAAGCTTCGGGAGGCCGGTTGGCTGGCGCCGGAGCCTGGCGTCGAAAAATAGGGTGAAACCCGCCGCGACCAGGCGTCGCGGGTCGCCCACGGTCACGCTCGCCGAACATCGCGAAAGCCGTGGCCAAGGCCGGAAACGTCTCGCGACAGAACGCCGCAATCTCGCCTCACAGGTGAACGGAAAGACGGTGTTCGCCGGCCGGGGGAGCGTTAACCAGACCCTTTACAGGCCCGGGATTCCACCCATTCGGGCCAAAAGGAATCGTCTTGACGAACCATCCACAGGCCCCTGCGACCAATGTGCCAAACGAGTCGCTGGACGCTTGCACCCGATTCGCAAATCAGATTAACCATTTCCTCAGCGAGATCATTCACCATTAACCAGTCTTAAATTAACTCTCCCGCAGAGTGCAGGACGGGTTTCACCGGCGGTATTCCGCCACGCTGTCGAATAATGCCGCCCAAGGGCGGGGAGGGCTGCATGCGCGTACTGTTGATCGAGGATGACAGCGCCACCGCGCAGACCATCGAGCTGATGCTGAAGTCTGAGGGCTTCAACGTCTACACGACGGATCTTGGCGAAGAGGGCGTGGATCTGGGCAAGATCTATGATTACGACCTCATCCTGCTGGACCTGAATCTGCCGGACATGAGCGGCCTGGATGTTCTGCGCACCCTGCGGGTGGGCAAGGTGAACACCCCGATCATGATCCTGTCGGGTTCGTCGGAGATCGACACGAAGGTCAAGACCTTCTCGGGCGGCGCCGACGACTACATGACCAAGCCGTTCCACAAGGACGAGATGATCGCCCGCATCCACGCGGTGGTCCGTCGTTCCAAGGGTCACGCCCAGTCGGTCATCAAGACCGGCGACATCGTGGTCAATCTGGACGCCAAGACGGTCGAGGTCACGGGCAACCGCGTCCACCTGACCGGCAAGGAATACCAGATGCTGGAGCTGCTCTCCCTGCGCAAGGGCACGACCCTGACCAAGGAAATGTTCCTCAACCACCTGTATGGCGGCATGGACGAGCCGGAACTGAAGATCATCGACGTCTTCATCTGCAAGCTGCGCAAGAAGCTGGCGGCCTCGGCCCAAGGCAAGCACCACATCGAAACCGTCTGGGGCCGGGGCTACGTCCTGCGCGACCCGAACGAGCAAGTCGCCGCGGCCTAAACCGCCTCGACGTCAGAGACCCGAAAGCAGAGCGCCCGCCTCCCCGGAGGCGGGCGTTTTCTTTTGAGAAGACAGGTTCTTAACCCTGTCCGTGACAAATCGCCCGAAGCATCCAATAGTCCTTGCCTGAAGGCAGGGTCGTCGGCCACTTTCCGGCGCGAGGCTTGCTGGGGGGCATCCCAGCCGTGTCATTTTGAACGCACGCGGCATCGCTACCGAACGGGGGCACGATGCAGGAATTCGATCCGAGACGGCCGACCTTGCGTTGGGCCCCGAAAATCTTCACCGCGATCGCCGGTCTGGCCGTGCTTGGCCTGGGCTGGAAGCTGACCGCGACGGACGCGCCGGTGCGGGTGGTCCGCGCGCCGCTGGACGCCACGGCCCTGGCCCTCCTGCAACACGCCGCCTTCGCCAGCGCCGAGGCTCAGCCCGGCTTCGAGCGTCCGGAATCCATCCCCGTCAAGGTTCGCCCCGGCGAGACCCTGGAAGGCGCGGTCCTGCGCGCGGGCGTCGCCCCCAATGACGCCCGCCAGGTGGTGGCCGCCCTGCAGGGCGCGATCGACACCGTCAATATCAAGGCCGGCATGGCCTTCGAGGCGGCGATCGCCGAGCGTCGCAACGGCCGCGGGGGCGCCGCGCGCCTGATCGGCCTGTCGATGCGCACCGGTCCGTCCTCGACCCTGACCGTCTCGCGCACCTTCGACGGCGCGATGAAACTGCGCGAGCTCGAGGAAAAGGTCAGCGACGAGACCAAGGTCGCCTGCGGCCAGATGGAGGGCTCGTTCTATGAGAGCGTCTCCAATGTCGGCGGCACCCCGGCCGTGGTCAGCCAGGCCGCCCAGCTGTTTTCCCACAAGATCGACTTCTCGCGCGACATCCACGAGGGCGACCGGTTCTGTCTGGTGTTCGGCCGCAAGGTCACCGAGAGCGGCCGCACGGTCGAGGCCGGCGACCTGGAATATGCCGAGGTCAAGGGCCAGAAGTTCTACGCCTTCGACCGCGATGGCCCCGACGGCAAGCCGCAGTTCTTCGATGAGCTGGGCAAGAACATCAAGGGCTTCCTGCTGCGCACGCCGGTCGACGGCGCCCGCATCACCTCCACCTTCGGCCCGCGCAAGCACCCGGTGCTGGGCTATACCCGCGCCCACCAGGGCGTGGACTTCGGGGCCGGCACCGGCACCCCGATCCTGGCGGCCGGCGACGGCGTGGTGCTGGAGGCCCGCCGCTGGAGCGGCTATGGCAACTGGCTGCGCATCCGCCATTCGGGTCAGTGGGACACCGGCTACGGCCACATCTCGCGCTATGCCGCCGGCATCCGTCCGGGCGTCCATGTGCGCCAGGGCCAGGTGGTGGCCTATGTCGGGGCGACGGGTCTGGCGACCGGTCCGCACCTGCACTACGAGGTCTGGCTCAACGGCCAACGGGTCAACCCGATCGGCGCCAAGGTGCCCCAGGGCACCATCCTGGCCGGCGGCGAACTGACCCGCTTCAGGGCTCAGCGCGCCCACATCGACCACCTGCTGGCGGCGGGCGGCGACGTCGACGACGACAAGTCGACGCCGAAGCTGGCTTTGGCCTCGGCCGAAAAGGCCAAGGGGCCGACGCTGCGCTGACCCCCTCAGTCGCTTCGCGACAGCTCCCCCAGGGGGGGAGCCTCTAGCGCGGCATGGATCCTCCCCCTCTGGGGGAGGTGGCCCGGAGGGCCGGAGGGGGTTCTCGCGCACGATCAGCAAACTTGACCATCGCCGCCGCCCGCCGCATCCCATGGACCATGAAAGCGCTGCCCGCCCTCAAGCCCGACTCCGAGGACATGCTGCACCTCGACGCCCTGCGCATCGTCGGGGCGCTGATGATCGTGGTCTTCCACTTCAACCGCTACATCAACCTGGATGGGCGCTGGCCGGTGGCGGACGACATGATCAAGGGCTTCAGCCTGATCGTCGACCTGTTCTTCCTGATCTCCGGCTACGTGATGGCGGCGATCTATACCGGCCGGCTGACCACCTGGAACAAGTACGCGACCTTCCTGAAGAAGCGGGTGGCGCGGCTGGGGCCGCTGCACTGGGCCACGATGCTGGTGTTCGTCGGCGTCTGGGTGGCGGGTGTGATGGGCTGGGGCGGCGATCACGACGCCAAGCGCTATGACCTGGCCTGCATCGTTCCCAACATCCTCTTCATCCACGCCTGGCATACCTGCCACAGTCAGACCTGGAACTTCGTCAGCTGGGCGATCAGCGCCGAGATGGGGATGTATCTGGCCCTGCCGCTGCTGTTCTGGATCACCGGGCGCGGGCGGATCGTCACGGCCCTGGTGGCGGTGGCCAGTTTCGTGATCCTGCTGCTCAATCCCGACGGCGAGATGCCCTTCCACCAGTGGACCTGGAACTTCGGCGTGCTGCGCGCCGTGCCGGGCTTCCTGCTGGGCATGCTGGCGTTTCAGTTGCGGCCGTGGCTGGGACGGGTGCCGTTCGCGCGGTTCTGGATGTGGGGGCTGCTGGCGGTGTTCCTGGTCGCCTCTACCTATCGGGTCGAGCGGACCGTTCTGCTGCTGATCGTCTACGCCCTGGGCCTGGCCGGCGTCGCGGCCGACGCGGCCGGCGCGCAGGGCGGGGTCAGCCGCCGCCTGGCGCCGTGGGCCCAGCTGAGTTTCAGCCTCTACCTGCTGCACCCGATCGCCCTGAAGATGGGGATCAACTGGGTGGGCGTGGGCCGCCTGCACCTGGATGGCGACCCCATGCGGCTGTGGGTGCTGCTGTGGGTGCTGGCCCTGATCCCGACGGCCTATCTGTCGCTGGTGCTGTTCGAGCGTCCGGCGCGGGACTGGATCGGCGGGTTGGGCGCCGCGAAAAAGACCCTCTCCCATGGGGAGAGGGAGGGGCCCGCGGCGTAGCGGTGGGAGGGTGAGGGGGATACGCCCTCGCCAGTTTCACACCGACGCTCTGCCGGCACGCCGTCCGACGCCTTACGCCCTCACCCTCCCAAGCTTCGCTTGGGCCCCTCCCTCTCCCCACGGGAGAGGGTTCAAGAAAGGCTGTCCACCCACGCCGGCAGCTCGGCGATCGACCCCAGCTCCACATACCGCCCGTGATCCTTCGGCGCCGTCGCTGCTTCGTGCGCCCAGACCAGCGGATACGGGATCAGCGCCGCCCAGGCGCCGGCGTCGAGCGCCGGGATGATGTCGGACTTCACCGAATTGCCGGCCATCACCGCCTGCTCCGGTCCCGTGCCATGGCGGGCGAACACCCGGCGATAGGTGTCGGCGTCCTTTTCCGAGACGATCTCGACGGCGGCGAACAGGTCGCCCAGGCCCGAGGCGGCCAGCTTCTGCTCCTGGTGCAGCAGGTCGCCCTTGGTGACCAGCACCAGGCGATAGCGCTCCGATAGCGTCGCCAGGGCCTTCTCGACGCCGGGCAGGGGCTCGACGGGCTCGGTCAGCATCTCGCGACCGGCGGCCAGGATCTGGCGGATCACCCCGGTGCTGACCTGGCTGTCGGTCAGGTCCATGGCCGTCTCGATCATCGACAGGGTGAAGCCCTTGGCCCCATAGCCGTAGAGCCGGAGGTTCCGCTTCTCGGTCTCGGCCAGCTTGGCGTCGATCTGGACCTCGTCGCCGTATGGCGCGAGCAGCTCGACGAACCGCTTGTGGGTCAGACGGAAGATGGTCTCGTTGTGCCAGAGGGTGTCGTCGGCATCGACGCCGACGGTGGTGATAGGCATGAGGCGGCGCTCCGGATCGGAGGCGGGTGATACGACGCGGCGTGGCTCGCGAAAAGGCCTCAGCCTGGTGTGTCCTCGCTCTCACCGTCTTCAGCCCGGAAGGTGCGCTCCTCCAGCTTCAGCCGCTCCTCTTCGAAGCGGTTGGTCAGATGCAGCATCTGTTCGGTGAGGCTGGCCGACACGGCGGCGGCGGGCTCTTCGGCGGGGTCGTCGTGGAAATTGGACATGCACAAGCTGGGACTAGGGGCGCCCCCGCCCTGCACGTCCAAACGATGTCGGCCAGCCGACGTTCCTAGGGTGAAGTTTGGTTTTTTTGAGCGAGCCTTAGAAGCTCTGAACCACGAAGATCACCGCGCACACCGGCGCGGTGGCCACGAGCATCACGCGCAAGCTCGTCTCGACCAGGCCGAACCAGCTGGTGTCGATGGACGGGGCGATGCGGGCGACGACGGTGCTCATGGGACCAACTCCTTTGAAGCTCGACCATGAGCTCTAAGGCGTTAACGCGCCGGGTTCTTGGACGGATGCGCCCCCGCGACAAGTTGTTCCAGCTGTGGCGCCGAAGAGACTGTCGGCTCGGCTCGAGGGCGGGTTGGGAGCGAAAACCTCGCCCTTCGACAAGCTCAGGATGAGGTTTTCGACTGCCGACGCCCGCAATGGTCCTCATCCTGAGCTTGTCGAAGGACGAGGGCCACGCACGGCGCTGGAAGATTTGGCTAGGACCTCACGCCCAAGACGGCGGCGGCTGCCGCGTATCGGAGGGCGGCGGCCTCACGCTGGCGCAGGCCGCATGCGCCTTGAACACCCGCTTCAGCGAGGCCGGGAAGCGGTGCAGCGCCGCCTCGGGGCGGATCGGGCGGGCCGACAGGTCGCCGCCGCAGTTGGGGCAGACGCCGGAGAATCGGGCCTCCACGCAGTCGGCGCAGAAGGTGCACTCGAAGGTGCAGATCCGCGCGTCCGGGCTGTCGGGCGGCAGGTCGCGGTCGCAGCACTCGCAATTGGGACGCAACTCGAGCATGGGCCGTCCTCCCTGGTTCTGCGTGTCTTAATGCGCGTTAAGGCTTGCACCATAAGGGCCTATGGCGGGCGAACGCGAGGGGGCAAGTTCGCCGATCACGGGAATGTGGCGA
>FTJN01003196.1_pt4 | contig 41833 bp, 29 predicted proteins | sample 1658361 | NCBI WGS metagenome assembly FTJN01 (sample SAMEA3914819, study PRJEB12502) | metagenome | biome: forest; material: soil | place: Canada | collected 2010-06-26 | depth 0.3 m
CTCGGCGGTCGAGCCCGGCAGGCTTTGCAGTTGGTCGAAGGTCTCGCGCAGTTCGACCAGGTGTTGGTCGACGATGGCGGCGATGATCGCCTCCTTGTTCGCGAAGTAGCGGTAGATCTGGCCAACGCTTTGCCCCGCCAGGCCGGCGATGCTGGCCATGCTGGCGGCGTGAAAGCCCGATTGGCGGAAGCACTGGCCGGCGGCGTCGAGGATCTGCTGACGACGCGACGTCCAGCGCTCGCTCGGCGCCTCATATCCGCAGTCCGTCTGATCCGAAATCAGCGTCGCCGCCATCTCTGCCTGCTCCCCCACGCCAAAACTTTGAATGGCGAGAATACCCTTACTCGTGAGTAGGGTTATTGTCGAACGACCGCAAGTCGCGGTCCCACGTGACCGGTCCTCGCCTCAAGAGCTGACGGCGCGCGAAACTCCAAATTCGACTTAAACCCCTTGACCAGATCCGGTTTAGATATATCTGTAATTCAGATATAACGAAATAGCATCAACAAGCCGCGACCCTGCCCCGGAAAGCCCACACCCCTCCATGCAACGCCACCAACTACAACGCGTCCGCCACGATGTCCGCCGCCGCGTCCTGACCGTCACCAACCTCGAACGGCTGACGCCACACATGCTCCGCGTCGGCTTCGCTTCGCCGGACCTGCACGATTTCGCCAGCGCCGCGCCTGACGACCACATCAAACTGTTCTTCGCCTCGGCCGATGGCGGAACGGTGATGCGAGACTTCACGCCCCGCGCCTTCAACACCGTTCGGGGCGAACTGTGGATCGACTTTGCCCTGCATGACGCCGGGCCGGCCACCGAGTGGGCCGCATCCGCGGCGATCGGCGACACGCTGGAGATCGGCGGGCCGCGCGGCTCGACCGTCGTACCCAACGACTACGACTGGTATCTGCTGGTCGGCGACGAGACCGCCTTCCCGGCCATGGCCCGGCGGGTCGAGGAACTGGACCCCGGCACGCCCGTGGCCACCTACGCGATCGCCCAGGCGGCCGACGAGGTCATGAGCTTCCAATCGCCCGCGGACCTGACCCAGACCTGGCTGGTGCGCGACGGCCAGGGCGATGACGCCGTACAGCTCCGCGCCGCTCTGGACGGGTTCGTCCCGCCGCCGGGCGACGGCTTCGTCTGGATCGCCGCCGAGGGCGTCGTGGCCCGCGCGTTGCGCCAGTACATGATCGACGAGCGTGGCCATCCGCGCGACTGGATGAAGGCAGCCGGCTACTGGGCGCGCGGCAAGGCCGACGGCGGCGGCAAGATCGAGGACTAGGACTTGAGACCCTTGACCGCTTCTCTCACCGCCCGCCCCGCCGCGGTCCCGGTTCCCGACCAGGACGGCCTGCCCACACCGCGACGCTATTGGGCCATCCTCGCCATCTGGCTGGGCATGACCATGGCCGTGCTGGACGGCGCAATCGCCAATGTCGCCCTGCCCACCATCGCCCGCGACCTGGCCGCCGATCCGGCGACCTCGATCTGGGTGATCAACGCCTACCAGCTGGCCATCGTCGTCGCCCTGCTGCCCCTGGCCTCGCTGGGCGACAAGATCGGCTACCGGCGTGTCTACGCCGCCGGGCTGGCGGTGTTCACGGTCGGCTCCCTGGCCTGCGCGCTGTCGCATAACCTTGGCGAGCTGATCACCGCACGGGTATTCCAAGGCCTGGGCGCGGCTGGGATCATGAGCATCAACGGCGCCCTGGTCCGCTTCACCTATCCGCAAAGCAGCCTGGGACGCGGCATCGGCATGAACGCCGTGGTCATCGCGATCTCGGCGGCCGTCGGACCGACCCTGGCCTCGGCCATCCTGGCGACTTCGACCTGGCCCTGGCTGTTCGCGATCAATGTGCCGCTGGGCCTGGCGGCGATCGTGGTGGGTCTGCGCGCGCTTCCCGCCACGCCGGCCTCAGGGGTCAGGCTCAACCTCCCCTCCACGATCCTGAACGCCGTGACGTTCGGCGGACTGTTCCTCGGCGTCGAGGGCCTGGCGCGCGGCGATGGTCCGCGCGCCGTCTTGGTCCTGCTGGTGGGCGTAACGGCGGGCGTGTTGCTGGTGCTGCGCGAGCGGTCGCTGCCCGCGCCGATGATCCCGCTCGACTTGCTGAAGATCCGCGCCCTGCGCCTGGCGCTGACGACGTCCGCCCTCTCCTTCACCGCCCAGATGCTGGCCTTCGTGGCCCTGCCCTTCCATGTGCAGGGACTGTTCGGGCGCAGCGCGGTCGAGACCGGCCTGTTGATGACGCCCTGGCCGATCGCGGTCGGGCTGGCGGCGCCGATCGCCGGCCGGCTCGCCGATCGCTATCCGGCCGGTTTGCTGGGTGGGATCGGCCTCTCCATGTTCGCGACAGGTTTGGCGGTGTTGGCCTTGCTGCCGCACGGCGCCGCCGACGGGTCGATCATCGTGCCGATGGCGCTGTGCGGAGCCGGCTTCGGCGTCTTCCAGTCGCCCAACAACCGCGCCATCCTGACCTCGGCGCCGCGCCAACGCAGCGGCGCGGCCGGCGGCTTGCTGGCCTCGGCGCGGCTGCTGGGCCAGACCACCGGCGCGGTGGCCATGGCGGCCTTCTTCCACCTGGACAGGACTCACCCGACCTCGGCGGCGCTGGGGGCGGCGGCGCTGATCGCCGCCCTGGCGGCCGGGGCCAGCTTCTCGCGGCTACGCGCCGTCCCCGCGCCCTGACGCAAAGAGGCCGAGCGCTCGCGCGCTCGGCCTCGTCCTTGAACGGGCTCGGCTAGAGCTTGAGTCGGGCGCCGATCGTGAAGTAGCGACCCAGCACATCATCGCCGATCGCATAGCCGTCGCGCATGCCGGCCCGCGTGCCGTTGCCCGAATAGGCGCCGCCAGGCGGATCGGCGTCGAACAGGTTCTGGATATTCAGGAAGACCTCGGTCTTGCCGACGCTGGTGTCGGCTTCATAGGTCAGGGTGACGCTGGTGGTCGCGAAGGACGCCAGGTGATTATCGGTCCAGACCTGGGTCGGGTCGCCCCCCAGCTTCATCGAGTCACGCCAGCGTTCCAGGATGTCGACCGTGAGGCGCGGCGCCGGCTGGAACCGGGCCAGGCCGGTCAGACGCACGGCGGGTCCCGCCGCCATGCCGAGCGGACCGAAGGCCACCCCGCCCTGGTCGGTCGTCGGGATGCCGGGCTGGCGATAATAGACATGGGGCTGATAGGCGCCCAGGAAGCGCAGCGACATCGGCCGATCGAACAGGGTGGCCGAATAGTTCACCTCGAGATCGGCGCCATAGGTCTCGATCTCGGCGATGTTGTAGTACTTCGTGTACCAGCGCGTGACGGCGTTAGTGGGCGAGGTGTCGCTGAAGCCGTTGGGCCGGGTCTGCAGCGCGCAGAACGGCGACGTGCCGCCGCTGGCGTAGCAGGTTCTCTGGTAGGCGGCGGTGGAGCCGGCGATCTGGGTAATCGCGTCGCTGACGGTGATATGGTAGGCGTCCAGGGCGACGCTGAGGCGCGGCAGCGGGGTCCAGACGAGGCCGGCCGTGGCGGTCTTGCCGATTTCCGCCGTCAGGTCCGGGTTGGACAGATCGGTGGACGGGACCCGCGGGCTCGTATTGGTCAGCACGTCCAGCGGATTGACGGGAACCGAGTTGATCGGGGCGAACAGCTCGTAAAGGGTCGGCGCGCGGATATCGCGCGACTTGGTGCCGCGGAACCTCAGGCTGTCATTGACCCGCCAGTCGAAGCCGATCTTCCAGGTCCAATAGTTGCCGCTGGTGTCATAGCTGGTGTAGCGCGCCGCGCCGTTCAGGCTCAGCGACCGCATGAACGACACGTCCCTGACCAGCGGCGCGTCGAATTCCAGCGCGGCTTCCTTGACGGTCTGGCTGACCTTGGGACTGCTGGCGTAGGTCTGCGTCCAAAGGGCCCCGCCGGTCGTGCAGTTGTAGCGAAGTCCGGTGCAGTTCACGAGATCGTTGGGCGTGGCGTCGCTGTGGGACTCGAAGCTCAACTTCCGCATTTCACCCGACAGGGCCATGTTGACCTCCCCAGCCCAGGTGCTGAAGGGCGAGCCGGCGATCTGGCCCGAAAGGGCGTCCATCGTGGTGTCGGCCGCGTAGTGGGTGGGTTGGGTGACATAGTTGACCGCTTCCGCGCTCGCGGCAGTCGGTCCAAACACATTCAGCGGCACGCAGTTCGCATAGGCGGAATTCGTCAGGCTGGCGTTGCAGACGATCTTGCCGCTGCCGTCGGTGACCGCGTCGAGCGCGGCGGACAGGCGCTGGTTGTTGACGTTGTTGGCCAGAGTCGTGCGCAGTTCGGTCTTGCCGTGAGTGAAGTCCAGGCCCCACCTGTAGCCGCCGATACCGCCGTCCAGGCCCGCGGTGTAGATCCACTGATCGGACTTGGACCGCGCGGCCAGGCGTCCCGCGTCGGCCGCCAGTTCGCTGAGGGTGAAGGTGGTCACACCGGCCATCTGCGTCCGATAGGCTGGAGCGAGGAAGGCGTTCTGCGAGTTCAGCGTGACCCGGTTCAGGGTCAGGTAGTCCGAATAGTTGCTGTTGGTCTTCCTGTTGCCGCCGACCTGCACATAGGCATGCACGTTGTCGGTGATGTCGTAGTCGAAACGGCCGAAGAGCTGTTGGCCCTTGAGCGACGCCAGCAGCGAGGAGTCGTAATAGGCGCCGTCGCCACCGATCTCGAGCGCGGTGGAACCGGTGGCCGCGCCATGGACGAAGGGGCGAAGGACGCCGTTGGTCCCGAACGTTTGCCCCGATAGCGGGCCGCTGGTGATCAAGCCGCCGAACGAATAGGCCGACTGGTGAACGTCGCTGTAGAGCTGGTAGGGATTGGCGGTCGTCCCCGCGCCCGCCACGCCCCAGAGGTTCATCCAGTCGCGATCCGACCGATAAGGAACGCCCTTCTCGTCGCGGTACTCGTAGCTGGCCTCGAAGTGGCCGCGGTCGTTCAGGATGCGCTTGCCGACCGCGAAACCGACGTCAACCTTCCGGCCGTCGCCCTGTTCCGATACGCCGGTCTGAGCCATGGCCTTCAGGCCGTCGAACTTCTTGTCGATGACATAGTTGACCACGCCGGTGACGGCGTCGGACCCATAGACCGCCGACACGCCGCCGGTGACCGTGTCGACGCGCTGGACCAGCATCTGCGGGATCACGTCGACGTCGACGACCCCGTTGAGCAGAGTCGGCGGAACCCGCAGGCCGTCGAGCAGGATCAAGGTGCGGTTCGGGCCGATATTGCGAAGGTTGAGCTGGTTGGCCGAGGCGTTTCCGGCCCCGACGCTGCCCGTCGACGTCGGGTTGACGCCCGAGCCCCGTGAGCCGGCGAACACCGGCAGGATGGCCAGCGCATCGGCCAGCGTTCCGGGCTGGACGCGCAGGACGTCATCGGTTGCGACGACGGTGACGGGCGACGGGCTGGCGTCGCCGTTCTTGATGACCCGCGACCCGGTGACGATGATTTCTTCGACGGTGGCGGCGTTCTCGACGGCGCCGTCCTTCGGCGCGGCGGTCGGAGCCGGCGTTGTCGTCTGGGCCAACGCCTGCGTGCCAAGCGCGATCAGGCTCGCCCCCGCAAGCAATGCGGCGACCTTATTGAACTGCTTCACTCAATCCCTCCCTGGATTTCAGAGATGGCGCGGATAGCTTTGCGTCAGCTCTGCTTTTTATCGTTGTTTCGCAGCATTCATTGGCGCCGCGATTTGAGCATGTGTCGCAGTGTCGATATTCTGATTATCGGTTTCGTAGACACAGCCATTGGTTTTGCGAAGAGGAACTCGCATTCCCAGGTATCGACCGAGGATGATCTAGGACGCACTGACGGGTATGGAGGCCGCCGCCAGCGCCGGACGCTTTCCGCCTAAGATCAGCGACGCCAAAACGAGGCCCGGCATCGCTGATCAACGGCGCTCTCAGAGGCCGAGCGCCGCCGTGGTGTCGTCGAACAGCTCGTCCACCGACAGTCGGCGGGGGATGATTTTCTGGTCCAGCGACCAGTCGATCGCCAGTTGCAGGCCCTTGCGGTTGGCCTCCAGGCCGATCGGCGGGAAGATCTTTGGCGGGCCGCCTTCTGTCAGTTCGCGGCTCTCCACGATCATCCGGAAGATCTCCTTCACGATGTCGGGACGGTTCTTCGAGATGTCCGCGTGGACCACGAACATGTGGTTGATCGGCACGACACCCTCGCGCTCGAACCACGACTTGGCGGCGTTGTGCGGGTCCGGCACGAGGAATTCGACGCGCGGATCCTTAGGCAGGTCGACACCTTGCAGGGTCGCGGCCAGCTCGCCGTCCAGCATCATCTGGCCGATGTCCGAGCCCTTGGGCAGACGCTCGCAGTTGGACGGATCCTCGTATTCGGCCAGATGCCCGTCGCCCACGGTGCACCAGGTGACCTTGTCCAGGTCCACGCCGTACTCGTGACGCAGGATGCCGCGGATCCACAGGCCGGTGGTTTGGGCGTAGGTGCGCACCCCCACCCGCTTGCCCTCGATATCCTTGGGGTCGAGGTGACCGAGTTCCTTGTTGAAGCCGGCGCAGTGGTGCTGGAAGCGGCCCGAGATCGGCGCGGGCAACATGACGTACGGCTTTCCGTAGGCCTTGGCCTGCAGGTAGGTGACGATCGCCAACTCGCCGGCGTCGAACTTGTTCTCGCGCACCATGGCCTTGAAGCCGTTGTGTGCCTGTTCCGGGCCACGGAAGTCCAGCGTCACCAGGTCGGACGTCACCCGACCGTCCTTCATCGCCTTGGTCACCGGATAGTCGGCCAGGTTGGTCTTCAGCGTGGTCACGGGCGTGGTCGTATCGGTCATTGTTCTAACCCCTTCGTCAGCCCTAGAGGGCGACCTCGATCAGCACCGGACCCGGCTCGCGGACCGAGTTGACCAGGCTGTTGTGGAAGTCTTCGGCCGTGGCGACGCGGTGCGACGGCACGCCCATGCTCGTGCCCATGGCCACCCAGTCGATGCGCGGCTTGTCGATGTCGATCATCGCCAGCGCCTGCGGACCCGGCGCGCCGAAGCCCATATTGGCGAACTCGGTCTTGAGGATCTGATAGCTGTGGTTGGCGAAGATGATCGTCGTGACGCTCAGGCTCTCGCGCGCCTGGGTCCACAGCGACTGGATCGTGTACATGGCGCTGCCGTCGCCCACCATGCAGAACACCCGCCGATCAGGACAGGCCAGAGCCGCGCCGGTGGCCACGGGCGTGCCGTAGCCGATCGAGCCGCCCATGTTCTGGATGGTGTCGTGCGGCAGGGCGCCGGCCGTCAGGCCCATCGACTCCCGGCCGGTGGTCAGCGACTCGTCGACCAGGATGGCGTGCTCGGGCATGGCCGTGGCCAGGGCGTGAGCGATGCTGATCGGCTCCAGCTTGCCCGTGGGCGGCGCCTGATCCGAACGCGGCTGCAGGTGCGGCTCGATGGCCGGTCCGCCCAGGGCGTCCAGCAGCATCTCGAGCCCCAGAATGCTGTCCTCGCCGGTCTCGATCAGGCTGTGGACCACGCAGTCAGCCGGCTTCAGGCGGCTGGGCTTGTCCGGATAGCTGAAGAACGCGATCGGCTCGACGGTCTCGACCGTGATGATGTTCTTGAAGTCGCCCAGGAAGGCCAGGGCCTGGGGCACGGCGTAGGGGATGCGCTCCAGCGGCACGCGACCGGCGCCGCGCTCGATGCGAGCGCTGAAGAACTGGGTGGCGATCCGGCAGCCGGCCTTGGCGGCGACACGGCCGGCCAGTTCCAGCGCCTTGCCACGCATGGCCTTGCCGCCGAACACGATCAGGGTCGGCTCGCCGCTCTTCAGGACCTTGGCGACATGGTCCACGCGGGCCAGGTCGGGGGCCTTGGGTTGGGCCTTGAACCGCTCGATCCTCGGCGGCTCGCCGGCCTCGCTCCAGGAGGTGTTGCCCGGAAGGATCAGGGTGGCGATCTGGCCGGGATGCTCGCTGGCCTTGGCGACAGCGGCGGCGGCGTCGGCGGCGATCGAGCGGGAGGTGTCGGTGCGCCGCACCCAGTGACTGAGCGGACGGGCCAGGCCCTCGATGTCCGAGGTCAGCGGCGCGTCGTACTTCAGGTGCTGGATGGCGTGCTCGCCGATGATGTTGACCATCCCGGAGCCGGCGCGCTTGGCGTTGTGGATGTTGGCCAGGCCGTTGGCGAGCCCCGGGCCCAGGTGCAGCAGGGTCGAGGCCGGCGTGTCGCGCATCCGATACCAGCCGTCGGCGGCCCCGGTGGCCACACCCTCGAACAGGCACAGCACGCTGCGCATCTTGGGGTTTTCCAGCGCCGCCAGGAAATGCATTTCCGACGTGCCGGGATTGGCGAAACAGATATCGACGCCTTGATCGACCAGCGTGCTGACTAGGCTTTCGGCGCCGTTCATTCTCACTCCTCCACGCCGGCCTGTACGCGTCCGGCTCGTGTTGCTTGAGGACGGTGAGACCATTTCTGGAGGGAGCGCTCCAATCCAAACGGGCCGGAAAGCGATAGATTTCCGGCCCTTCCCTGGAGTGCGAGATCAGTAGCCGGCCATCTCCCGGCCCTTGCCGACCACGCCGTACGAGCGCTGCGGCGCGGCCATCAGGAAGCGATAACCCTCCTCCAGCAGGCGCGGCAGGTTGCCGGCGTTGGTGTGGGGGTTGCCGACCGGGATCTTGTACTTGTGACAGGTGGCGACGATCTTGCTCATCGCCTCGATGACCACCGGATGCTCGTACTGCCGGGCGTAGCCCAGCTCCTGGCTCAGATCGCCCTCGCCGATCAGCACGAAGCCGATGCCGGGCACTTCCTTGAGGATCTCGTCGAGGTTCTCGACCCCGTCGACGCTCTCGATCATCAGCCCGACCAGGATCTCGCCGTGTGGGGCCAGCGGCCAGACGTCGGCCTTGGCGTAGTAGTCCGCCTGGGAAAGGCCCCAATAGCGCGCCGCCGTCGCCGGCCCGTCGCCGCGCACGCCGCGCGGTTCATAGAGGGCCGCGCCCTTGGGACGTCCGTAGCGGCACGAGGCGACGGCGTTATAGGCCTGCGCCACGTTATTGATGTGCGGCCAGATCACGCCGTAGACGCCGCGATCCAAGGCCTGCTTGGCATAGGCCTGGTTCATCTCAACGCCGTTGGCGGGCACGCGCACGATCGGGGTCACGGCCGGCGCCAGGGTCTCGGCGCTGTGGATCTGCTTGCGGTTCAGCAGGTACTGCAGGGAGTCTCCCAGGGCGCCCATGTCCCAGGGATTGTGCTCCATCTCGAACACCAGCCCATTATAGGGCGAGTCCGCCAGGTCGATGGCCGACTGCTTGTCGGCCTTGGCGAAGCAGGTGAAGGCGGGTTTGCCCTGTTCCCACGCGCGAATGATGCCGTTGAGGCGGGTGTCGGTCATACGGATCTCGTTCTTTCTCGTCAGGCCGCGTCGAGGATGTCTTGGGGAGTCTTTTCGGGGGTCTCTTCGGGGTTCCAGTACATGAAGCCCATGCCCTCGCCGGTCCCGGCGGCGGTGCGCCAGCACGGCACATAGTCGACCAGCCGCATCTGGGCCCCCGTCTGCTGCAGGGCCATCATGACGATGCTGTAGATCTTCACCTCGGAGGTGCCCGACTGGTAGTAGCCATCGGGAATGGCCGCGAGGCCGTCATAGTCATAGGCCGCCAGCTTGCCGATGACGTCGCGGTCGAATTCCTCGTCATTGACGAAGTGCGACAGGCCGCCCGAGGCGATGACCGCGACGCGGACGTCCTCCGGCCAGGCCTCGATCGCCTCGCGCAGAACGCGTCCGAACTCGATGCAGCGGCTCATCGAGGGCTGGGTCGGCGGATAGAACAGGTTGAACAGCACCGGCACATGCGGCGGCGGCTGGTCGCCCATGATCTGGTGGTAGACGAAGCTGTAGGCGTGCGGCACGACCGGATAGTCCGGCTTCATGCCCTGGCGCTGGGCCATCCAGACGTTCTCGGGCCAGGCCTGCAGGTCGTTGAGGTCGAAGCCCTCCTTCTGAAAGGCCTTGATCAGATAGGTCGCCAGGTCCGGATAGGCCTTGTGCACCACGTGATGGTCGGGCGCATACACCGGGCGCTGCGGCGGTCCGTTGTGAACCTCCTCGCCGGTATAGATGGTGATCGAGGGCGACTGGTCGGGCCAGATCTCCTTCTGGTCCTTGCCCAATACGATCGCGACGTCGATCTTGGCCCGGCCATAGGCGGCTTCCATCTCATCAAGCGCGGCGCGGCAGCGGTTCGCGCGCGCGGTGCGCTCCTCGAGCGTCAGGAAGGGCTCGAAAGCGGCGCCGCGATGGGCTTCCAGTTCCGGATAGGTCCACGTGCGGTTCTGGAACCAGAGTTCGGGGTTCTTGCGGTCCCGCTCGCCGTTCGTCAGCCAGTCCTCGGGCGCCTGCCCCAGCATGCCGCTGTGCGGCACGGCCATTCCAAAGACGATCTTGGCCATGTTTCTTACTCCGCGGACCTGCCCCGCCACTAAAGACGCGGTTGCGGATCCGCCAATTCGTTTTTAGCCCGAGGTGATCGCTTCACCCGGGACAGGCGACCGATGGACCCCGCCAAATTCATGGACGAGTCCGCCGGGGAAAGGCTTCAGGCAAGTGTCGGGTAGAGCGTCTGGGCCGTCTTGCCGAACACCCAGGCCAGGTCCTCTTCGGAAAGCGACGCGAGGCGCTGCTGGGCGGTCGCCAGGATTTCCGCCAGCGTGCCAGGCGATGTCGGGAAGTTCGAGCCCCAGGCCAGACGCTGAGCCCCGAACACCTCGACCAGCTTCGGGAAGAAGGTCTCGGCCGTGGCCGCGCCCTTGACGCTGTCGCCCATGATGCGCGGCGTCAGCTTCAGATAGATCGAGGGGATCTCCGCCAGGTCGAACAGGCTCTGGGCGGCGGCGTAGGGCGGGCCGTCGGCGACCTCGGGGCGGCCTAGGTGGTCGAGGATGATCGGCACGTCGGGGAAACGCTCGGCCAGGGATCGCACCTGCGGCAAGCCGACCGGGCCGGTCTGGATACTCATCGTCAGGCCCAGCTCGCCCAGCAGTTCCCAGGCGGGATAGGCCCCCTCGTCCTCCAGCTCCGTGGGGTCGAAGTCCTTGGTGCTGCCGCCGGTGAAGATACGAAGACCGGCCAGGCCCTTGTCGGTCCAGCTCTTGATCGTCTCGACCGCGTCCGGCGCCCGCACATCCACCGACCCCACCGCGATCAGACGGCCCGGATAGCGGTTACAGGCGTCGACCACATAGCTGTTGTCGAACCCGTAGGTGGTGGAGGAATGGACCACGGCCGCCTTGGCGACGCCCGCCTCGTCCATGGCCGTGATCAGGGTCTCGACCACGCAGGGCCGCTCTTGCGACCAGTCCGAGCGCTTGCCGAACAGCGGCGCGGGCGGATAGCGGACCTCGTCATCCGAAATGACGTGCGGATGGATGTCGATATACGCGGACGCCATGGTCGCTCCCTGTGGTCCTCACGGCCCTTGAGCGCGGGCCGCCTTGTCGAGGCCATGCTTCCCAGAGATCGACCCCGCCGAGCAGTTGAAGGTTTGCGGCGGGCCATAAGTTTAGGCTGCGGCGAAGACTTGGACGCGGATGTGCTTACGCCATCCGGCCGAGGGTCTCGGCTGGATGGCGCAATCGTTCTTCGATTTTCGAGCTACAGGCCGCGCGCCTTCAGTTGCGCGTCGAGGCGCGGATACACGCGGCGGGCGTTGCCTTCATAGATGTTGAAGCGATCTTCGTCGGTCAGGCTGACGCAGGCGTCGACATAGCGCTTGGTGTCGTCGAAATAGTGCCCGGTGTCGGGATCCTTGCCGCGCACGGCGCCGATCATTTCCGAACCGAACAGCACGTTCTTCGACGGGATCACCTTGGTCAGCAGGTCCACGCCCGGATGGTGATAGACGCAGCTGTCGAAGTAGATGTTGTCCAGCAGGCCTTCCAACGGACGATTGGCCATCTCCAGCGACATGCCGCGATAGCGCCCCCAGTGGTAGGGCACCGCGCCGCCGCCGTGCGGAATCACCAGGCGCAGGGTCGGGAAATCCTTGAACAGGTCGCTCTGCAGGATCTGCATGAACACCGAGGTGTCGGCGTTCAGATAGTGCGCGCCGGTGCCGTGGAAGTTCGGATTGCACGACGCCGCCACGTGGACCATGGCCGGTACGTCCAGATCGCACAGGGCCTCGTACAGCGGATACCACTCGCGGTCGGTCATCGGCTTGCCGGTCCAGTAACCGCCGGTCGGGTCGGGGTTCACATTGGCGCCGACGAAGCCCAGCTCCTCGACGCAGCGACGCAGTTCGGGGATCGAGTTGGCGGGGGGCGCGCCGGGCGACTGCGGCAGTTGGCAGACCGGGACGAAGTTCTCCGGATAGAGCTCGGTCACCCGCTTGACCAGGTTGTTGGAGACCTCGGCCCATTGCAGGCTGGTGCGCTCATTGCCCAGGTGATGGCTCATCAGGCCGGCGATCGGCGAGAACAGGGTCAGGTCGCTGCCCCGTTCCTGTTGCAGCTTCAGCTGGCCGTTTCCGACACCTTCGCGGATCTCGTCGTCGCTGACGTGCGCACCCGAAACAGGCGGCGCGTTGGCCGGATCATTGGCGGCGTCCACCTGGGCCTGGCGCCAGTCGCGGAACGATTTGGGGACGGTGGTGAAGTGGCCGTGGCAATCGATAATCATGGTCTGGTCCTACGCTCTCAAAGCTTGTCCGGATCGACGAACAGCTCGTCCATGCTCATCCGGCGGGGCGTCAGCCCCTGGGCGAAGGCCGTCTGTTCCAAGGCCTCGATCGTGGGTCGGTTAGCTTCGATGCCGTAGGGCAGCGGATCAGGCCCGACGATGTCCATCAGCTTGACGTACTTCTGCTCGGTCGCGTTCTGGGGGCCGTTGGCGCGCAGGCGGTCCAGCCATTCGTCCTTCGCCTGCTTGAAGGCGTTGTACAGCGACTGGGCCACCCAGGGATGCTCGGCCAGCACCGAGTCCTTGACGACGATCGTGCCGTGCATCGGATAGACGCCGGTGCGGCGGAAATAGTCGGCCTCCAGCTCGGCGGCGTTCGGCAGCAGGTCGGGGTAGTTCGCCTCAACCTCCTGCCAGCCGCCGGTCGGAGCCCCGGTGCGGCCGATGCCCGCCGCGCCCTCGACGCCGGCCGACAGCTCGCCCGACGCCATCATGTCGGCCAACGAACTTCCCTCCGGCGCGTGGATCACGTTGCCGGGCAGCTTCAGCTCCCTGACATGCTCTTCGTCATCGACCACCCAGGTCACCTTCGAGGGATCCAGGCCGCAGTCGTCCATCAGCGCCTGGCGCAGCCACACGCCGGTGGTCACCGAATAGGCGCGCACCCCGACCTTCTTGCCTTCCAGATCCTTGGGCGTGCGGATGCCCGCGTCCGGACGCACCAGCATGCCTGAATGGTGGAAGCGGCGAACCACGAAGATCGGCAAGGCCACGAACGGCGCGCCATGGGCCCGGGCGATGATGTAGGTCGTGGGCGCGATCTCGCAGACGTCGAACTCCACGTCGCGCACCATCCGGCGGAAGGCCCCGATCTGCGGCTTGACGGTGATGATCTCGGCGTCGACGCCTTCGATGGGGATCGAGCCGTCGCGGATGGCCGACGTATGCGGATGCTCCGCCACGGCGATCTTCAGGGGGACTTTCGCGGCCAATGCCATTCTCCTGGATAACAAATGTCTGGGGGGATGGGCTGGCGATCTTCGCGTCGGCCGGCGTCCCGCTGAGCGCCACTAAGGCCTTCGACACGGGGACGTTCGCAACACGCCGGGATCAAATCCTAGCGTACACGCCTCATTTCCTATCGGCGCTCGCGACAGATGTTCAGGCCCGGAGATCGCCTTGATTGGCGCCCGCCGAAACGATCCGATCGGTCGATGCTATCGACAAGGCCGATAGGTTTGCCGTGCGAGGACATAAGTTTTGCGTCGCATCCAGACATTGATGACGCGCCGCCGCGCTCATTTCTTATGCCTCGCAACGCGATAATAAGCGCGTCGTCTCACGCGTTTCGCCCCGGACGAGGACAAGACCGGCGGAGTCCCTGGGGCGCGCCAAACGCCTGCTGCGCAAGAGGTTTTCGATGGTGTTTTCACGCCGCCAGATCGAATTTCGGCGCTCTTGGGTGACATGGCTTGCGCAAATCCAGGCCATCGGTCGATGCGCCTAGCTATAACTTTTCCAGCAAGGGCGGCGTCAAAGGCGCCACTTGCACCCCGATTGATTCCTGTTACGCCCTCCATATCGGAGGAACAAAAATGATAGACATGGATCCTGAAAACAGGGCCGCGTCGCTCAGCTTTCGCCAGCTGAAGCTGTTCGAAAGCGTCGGCCGCCTCAGCAGTGTCCGCAGGGCTTCGGAGGAGTGCAACCTCTCCCAGCCGGCGGTTACCCAGGCCTTGGCCAAGCTGGAACAGCAGATCGGCGCCACGTTGCTCGAGCGCCGCGCCAGCGGCAGCTATCTCAACGAGTTGGGCGAGATCTTCCACCGCCGCACGACGCGCCTGTTCGAGCAGTTCGAGCAGGCCCTGATCGCCCTGGGCGTGCCCGGCGCGCCGGGCGCCGCGCCGGTGATCGCCAAGCGGATCTCCCGATCCCAGGCCCGCAGCCTCATCGCCATCGTCGAGAGCGGATCCTTCGCTCAAGCCGCCCTCTCGCTCGACCTCTCGCAGGCCTCGCTGCAGCGCGCGGCCCGCGACCTGGAAGGCAACCTCAAGAAGTCGATCTACTACCGCACGGCCCAGGGCGTGATGGTCACCCCGGCCGGCGTCGAGTTCGGCCGCAAGATCAAGCTGGCGACCCAGGAGATCGAGTGGGGCATCCACGAGATCGAGGCCGCGCGCGGCAGCGCCAACAGCCAGATCGCCATCGGCGCCATGCCGTTCGGCGGCAGCGTGTTGCTGGCCTCGGTGCTGGACGAGTTCATCAAGGCCAATCCCAAGGTCGACGTGAAGATCATCAACGAGAGCGCCTCGGAGATGCTCAAGCGCCTGCGCGACGGCGAGGTCGATTTCGTGATCGGCCTGGTCCAGGAGACCATCGCCGAGGGCCTGACCAACGAAGCCCTGGCCAAGACGCCCTATGCCGTGGTCGCGCGTCGCGGCCACAAGCTGCTCAAGCAGGGCTCGGTGACGCTCCAGGACCTGCTGCGGTACGACTGGGTGGTGGGCACGCAGGGCGCCAGTCGCCGGGCCTGTTTCGAGCGGCTGTTCGAGGGCGGCCCTGGGCCTCAGGCCTCGATCGCCACCTGCTCCCTGCCGGTCATCCGCCACCTGTTGGCGCGCAGCGACCGACTGACCCTGATGACCTCGTACGAGCTGACCCACGAGAACGGCGCGCTGATGCCCCTGCCCTTCGGCCCCATCGAGCCGACCCCGGCCATCGGGGTGACCATGCGTTCGGAATGGCTGCCCACCAAGCTCCACGTCGAGTTCATCGACCTGCTGCGCCGGCACATGGCCGACGCCGCCGTTCCGGCCCCTTTGAAGAAAGCGGGCTGACGGAAATTCAATCGCTCGGGCCATCGAACTTGGCGGTGCGCGCCGGGCGGGCGGCTATCATCGCCCGCCCCCTTCGAAGAGCGTGCGCATGACGACGTCGGACACCCAAGACCGCGCAACGCTCTCGCGACGCCGGATCCTGCACCAAGCGGCGGTGGCGGCCACCCTGGCGCTCCTGCCGGCCTCACCCATCGCGGCGAAAGCCAAGGGCAAGGCCACCCCCGTCGCCACCCGCGCCGGACAGCTCGTCTATATCGGAACCCAGGGCGCCGAGCCCGGCCAAGGGATCTTCGCCGCGCGCCTGGATCCCAAGACCGGCAAGCTCACGCCGCTCGGCTTGGCGGCGGAAGCCCAGCGCCCCACCTGGCTGGCCGCCCACCCGACCCTGCCCTTCCTCTACGCGGTCAGCGAAGTCGGCAACGACGGCAGGTCGCACGGCAGCGTCAGCACCCTGCGGGCCGATCCGCGCACCGGCGCGCTGAGCGCCATCGGCACGGTGGATTCCGGCGGCGGAGGCCCCACGCACCTGTCCTTCGACCTGCCGTCCAAGACCCTGCTGGTGGCCAATTACGGCACGGGACAGGTCGCCGCCCTCCCCGTTCTGGCGGACTCCACCCTTGGGCCGCCGGCCTCGGTTCAGGCCGATCAGGGCTCGGGCCCGTCGCCCCGGCAGAAGAGCGCCCATGCCCATGGCGTGGCGCTGGACCCGTCGCGTCGCTTCGCCCTGGTGACCGACCTCGGCGCGGACCGGATCTTCATCTACCGCTACGATCGCAAGGCCCATCGCCTGAGCGCGTCCGAGTCACCGCCCGAGGCGCTGCCGCCCGGTACAGGCCCCCGGCATCTGGCCTTCCATCCGCGCGGCCGCTTCCTGTTCGTGCTGAGCGAACTGATTCCGGAGTTGCGCGCCTACCGCTGGGACGCCCGCCATGGCCGTCTCGCGCTGGTCCAGACCGTCTCCATATTCGCCGATCCGGCCAAGGCCGACGTTGCTCGAGGCGCGGAGGTGGTCGTCAGCCGCGACGGCCGCTTCGTCTATGTTTCCGTGCGTGGTGAGGACGCGCTGGTGGTCCATGCCGTCAACGCACACACCGGCGGCCTGACCGAAGTCCAGCGGGTGGCCGCCAACGGCCAGTCGCCCTGGAGCTTCGGCATCGCCCCCAGCGGCCGCTGGGTGCTGGTGGCCAACCAAGGCTCCAACGCCGTCGTGGTCTTCGCCCGCGATCCAGCCACGGGAAGGCTGAGCCCGACCCCGGAGTCGCTGAGCGTGAACAAACCGGTGAGCGTGGCCTATCTGGCCGCCGGCTCGACCCGCTAGGGCGACGCTCCAGACAGCCTGAACGCAAAGAAGGGAGCAAAGCCGTACGGGCTTCGCTCCCTTGTTCACGTCCAGGGAAAAAGCGGCCGGAGGCGCCAGGGCCGCCTCCGGCCAGGCCGCCTAGAACTTGGCCCCGACGCGCACGCCGAGGGTCCGCGGCGGCAGGTAAGTCCCGTAATAGACACCCGGCGTCGAGGTCGCGAAGGCGTAGGACTTGACCAGTTCGTCGGTGATGTTGTTGGCGTAGGCCGTCACCTGCCACGTGCCGCCAGGGGCTTCGTAGGTGATGTTGGCGTCGGCCGTCGTGTAGCTGTCCTGACGGATGATCGGGCTGCGGATATCGAACAGCAGGTACTGCTTGCCGACCACCCGCGCCCGCGCCGCCGCGGTGATCGTTGCGCCATTGGCCAGGTCGAACCGGTGCGAATAGTCGATCGTCACGGTCGTCTTGGGCGACTTGGGCAGCGGATTACCCGAGAAGTCGCCGCCCGAGGAATAGGGTGTCACCGGCAGCGCGAAGTCGTTGAACTCCGAATGGGTCAGGGCCCCAACCACGCCCAGCCGGTCGGCCGAGGTGATCGCCCACTGCGACTCCAGCTCCAGCCCGTACACCGTGGCCTTGTCGGCATTATAGGTGATGCGGCCCGAAGCCGTGCACGGCGCCAGGTTGGACGGCAGGTTCAGGCAGCCCAACTGACTGGCCTGATAGTTCTTGTAGCCGTAGTGGAACGCCGTGAGGTTCAGTTGCAGGGCGTTGTCCAGCAGGCGGTTCTTCGAACCAGCCTCGAACGACATCACCTTTTCCGGATCGTAGGAGTTGGGCGGCAGGCCGTCATAATTGCCGCCGGCCTTGTAACCCGTCGCCGCCGTCACATAGAGCAGCGAGCGCTCGGCGAGCTGGTATTCGGCCGAGAGCTTCCAGTTGGTCGCCTCCCACTCGGTGTTGGCGAAGTTGGTGATGCGCGACAGCAGGACGCCGTTGGGCAGACGCACCTCCGTCGTGCCGTTCTGCTTCTTCTGGTCGGCCGTGTAGCGCAGGCCGCCGGTGAAGCGCAGCTTGTCGGTGACATGCCAGGTCGCTTGGCCAAACAGCGCGCGCGAATAGGCGTCGATGTCCGGATAACCGAACCGCACCGAGGTCGGCGGGGCCAACAGGGTCTGGTATGAGCTCTGCAGCTCATCCCAGTAATAGGCGCCCAGGATCCAGGTGATGGTCTGGTCGGGATCCGAGGCCAGGCGTACTTCCAATGAGTGCTGCTTGGCCTCCTGGTTCAGCTGGATACGGCGATCGCTGGCGTAGAGGTTATCCAGCGACAGCTCGTGATAGGCCGGCAGCACCGTCAGGGTGACGCCGCCCAGATCCCAGGTGATCTCGCTGTGCGCGCCCCAGTTCTTGTTGTTGATGTGGGCGCCGGGGTTGTTGAGGTTGGTCGAGCGCGGATCGACGCCCGCGACGTTCAGCTTGTAGGCGGCCGGCCCCACACCCTTGCGCAGGTCGTAGTCGGCGGCCAGCAGGATCGACAGGTCGTCGGTGGGCCGCACCAGGACCTCGCCGCGGAAGGCGCGCGAATTCTGGTCTTCGCTCTTGCCGTCGGCGGCGTAGCCGTCACGCTTCAGGGTCCGCATCGCCAGGCGCGCGGCGACCTTGTCGCCGAGCGGCAGGTTGACCATGCCGCTGACGCCGCGCTGGTTATACGAGCCGTATTCGGCGCCCAGCGCCGCCTCGAAGACCGAGCGCGGCCGGTTGGTGATGACATTGACCGCGCCGGCCGTGGCGTTGCGGCCATAGAGCGTGCCCTGCGGTCCACGCAGCACTTCGATCTGCTGGATGTCGTAGATCAGGCCGCCGGTCGATTGCGGGCGGCCCAGATAGACGCCGTCGACGTGGTAGGCCACGGCCGGGTCGCCCTGCGGTCCGTCATTGGTGCTGAAGATGCCGCGAATGGCCACGCCGGTGGCGGCGTTGCTGGAGTTGATCTCGACGTTCGGGGCCGAGCCCTGCAGCGCCTGCAGGTTGGACGCCCCCTGCTTTTCCAGGCTCTCGGCGCTGACCGCCGTGACGGCCACCGGAATCGACTGGACGTTTTCGCTGCGCTTCTGGGCGGTGACGACCACCTCCTCAAGCGCGACCGCGTCGGTCTTCGGGGCGGCGGTTTGAGCCTGGGCCGAGACGGTCCAGGCCGAGGCCAGGCACGCGCCGGCTAGCAATGCGACTCGAAGCGACCGGCAGGCCGTGGACGGCTTGAAGCCCTGTTGAATTTTCATGTTTCCCTCCTTTTATTATTCGAAACCCCATCTTCTTCGAGCGGGGTCCGTTGAATTCTTTGCTGGGCGGCAAGACACACTTGTTCCGCGCCGAACCGCCTAAACGCCGACCTGAACTTCCATGCACATTCGAGCCCGCTTTACTGTTCGCGCGCGGGTCCGAACGACATCGATCACGGAATGCAAAAAGGGTTATACCTCTGGGTCCGACCACGACTTCGGAACGCCAGTCGACGCCCCGAAATCTCCCCTTCGTCACTCGCGCTAGACTGAAGTAGATCAGCCTCCGACTGGAGAAGAGCGATCAAAACCCCGTAGCGTCCGATAGTTTTATCGAACGCCGGTCGATCACCTCGACGGCAGGTAGAGCGGCATGGAGTCTTCCCACAGGCTGTCGGTCAGCAGGCGCTTGCCCGTCCCGTCGGCGTTCATGACCATGATCTGGCCGTAGGGCTGGAAGGTGTTGTCATAGAGCGCCGCCTCCTCCCGGAAGCCGTACATGCCGCTGCTCCACAGGATCCGGCCGTCCGCCGTCCACACCGCATGCCCGTCATTGCCGCGATTGGTGGTCAGCCGCTGCAGGTCGCCGCCGTCCGGGCGGATCGTGAAGATGTCGAAGTTCACGGCGTCCACCTTGCGGGTGAAGACGATGCGCCTTCCGTCTGGCGACCAGAACGGCAGGTTGTCGTACTCCTCGGTCAGCACGCGCACCTCGCGGGTCTCGACGTCGATGATGCGAAGGCCCTTGTCCTGCGCGCCGAAGACCCGGAACACGATCGCCTTGCCGTCGGCCGAATAGCTGGGGAAGCCCGAATGGACCGTGCCGTCGGTCAGCGGCTCCCAGCCCGTGCCGTCGCGGCGCACGCGCATCAGGGTGGCCTTGCCCTTGGCCCGCTCCTGGAACCAGGCGCCGAGCCCGAAGGCGATCCACTGGCTGTCCGGCGACCAGGCGGGTTGAAAGGCCCCGGCCAGGCCCTTCTTGACCAGATCGGGGTCCAACCCCTTGCCGTTGACGTCGAACACCACCCGGCGATTGGAGCCGTCGCGGTTCAGGGTCACGATCGACGAATTGCCCAGCTGCTTCTCGGTGATCGCCAGCGTCCCGTCCTTGGCCAAGACGGGGAAGACGTCGGTATGGCGATAGTCCCAATCCTTGTCCCAGCTGTAGAGCGGCTTGAATTGCGGTCGCGCCTTGAAGCCGACCTTCTCGTAGATCAACGTCTTGCCGTCGGGTGACCAGACCGGCGAGCGGATCGAGCGCTTCACCGCCTCGTGGCCCGTTGTGTAGACGAGGCCTTCGTCCGGCCCGCCCTTGCGGTGATAGGCGATCACCTCGGCGCTGATGAACTGCGGGAACAGCTTCAGGCCCGGCCCCGACGTGTGCTCGACTCGGTCACCGGTCGCGACGTCCACCGAGACGATCTGCGAAGTCACCTTGGCGACGCCCTCGGGACGACGCGAGCCCCAGGTGTCCTCGGTCGCGATCTCGTAGAACACCACCCGCTTGCCGTCCGGCGACCACTTGGGCGAGCCCAGGCAGAAGCCGGGCTTGGAGGCCACGCGCCGGAAGCCCTGCCCATTTGCTCCAATCAGATAGATGCTGAGCTCCTGGGTATGCTCCCAGCCATGGCCGTCATTGTGGCCACGCCAGTCGGTATTGCGATCCGACGAGAAGGCGATCTGCTTGCCATCCGGCGACCAAGCCGGCCGGTAGAAGCCATCGGGATAGGCGGTGTCGCCCTGGACGTTCTCGCCGCCCGTCAGGTTGCGAAGTTTCTTGGTCTTGAGGTCCAGAACCCAGATGTTGGTTCGGTAGCCCTGGCGCGTCGACACGAAGGCCAGGCGAGATCCGTCCGGCGACAACACGCCGGCGTCATCGACGGGCGCGCCCACGACCAGGGGCTGGACACCGGTCCCGTCGAGACGGCAGCGGAACAGGTCCGACTGGCCATCGCCGTTACGCTCGGAGGTGAAGATCACCGACTGGCCGTCGGCGCTGAAGCTGGCATGGTAGTCGAGGACCGAGCTTTGCAGCAGCTTGCGCTCGTTGGAGCCGTCGGCATTGGCGATGTAGAGCTCCGACGACGAAGGCCCGATGCGGTTCATCAGCATCACGCCCTTGCTGGGCTTGGGCGCCGCGGCCAGCGCCTTGCCGGCCAGCAAGACGGCGGGGGCGGCGGCAAGGAAGTGTCGGCGATCCATGGTTCCTCCAGGTGACGCACCGCTCGGTCCACCGGCGGATGTTCTCTTCGTTCGCGTGATCAGAGGCTAGGCGGCCGCTGCTCCAAAGGGTCGATCGAAATTGCGTCCGCCCCTATCCAATTCGCCGTCTGGATCAGGGTTTGGCGTCCTTGCGGGCATGGTCGAAAGTGTGGGCCAGCCGCAGCGCCGGGAACCACCGCGCCCACAGGCCGGTGACGACGATCGCGCCCAACCCGCCGGCGACCACCGCCGCGACGGGTCCGATCAGCGCGGCCAGGAACCCCGACTCCGCCTCGCCCAGTTCGTTGGAGGCCGAGATGAACAGCGACGACACCGCCCCCACCCGGCCCCGCATCGCGTCGGGCGTCGAAAGCTGGATCAGCGACTGGCGCACATAGACCGACAGCATGTCGGCCGCCCCCAGGACGGCCAGGCACACGAGCGATAGCGGCAGCCAGCGCGACAGGCCAAAGCCGACGGTCGCGGCGCCGAACACGCCGACCGCCACCAGCATCTTGATCCCCACGTGATGCTTCAGCGGTCGCCAGGAAAACCAGAAGGCGATCGCCATCGCCCCCACCGCCGGCGCCGCCCGCAGGTGGCCCAGCCCCTCGGGGCCGACGTGCAGGATGTCGCGCGCGAAGATCGGCAGCATTGCGGTCGCGCCGCCCAGCAACACCGCGAACAAGTCCAGCGAAATGGCGCCCAGCACGAGCGTGTTCTCGCGGATATAGCTCAGCCCCTCGACCATCTGCCGCCAGGGATTGCGCGTGGCGTCCATCATCGTCCGAACGAGCGGGCGGATCATCAGCATGCAGGACAGCGACAGGGCGAACAGGCAGGCGCTGGCGAGATAGGGCATGTGCGGCGCCCAGGCATAGAGATATCCGCCCGCCGCCGGCCCCAGGATCGAGCCGACCCGGCCGGCGATGGCGTTGGTGGCGATGGCGTGCGGCAAGACCTCGGGCGGCACCAGATTGGGTCCCAGCGCGCTGAGCGCCGGCATCGAGAACGCCCGGGCCACGCCCAACAGGCCGGCCACGACCAGCAGCGCCGGGATCGAGGCGGCGTGCGTGAAGCTGAGCCAGCCCAGGATCGCCGCGCAGATCAGTTGCAGGGTGGTGGTCAGCTGGATGATGGCCCGCCGATCCAGCCGGTCGGCCGTCCAGCCCGTGACCAGGGTCAGGACGAACAGCGGCACGAACTGCACCAGTCCGACCAGACCCAGTTGCAGCGCCGCCTGCTTGGTGTCCATCGTCAGGCGCGCCAGATCGTAGACCTGCCACCCCACCACGACCACCAGGGTGTTCTGGGCCAGAGTCGAGCACAGCCGCGCGGTCCAGAAGAAGCGAAAGTCCCGAAACGCGAACGGGTGCGGGCGATCGGCCATCTCTTGCTCCATGCCAAGCTCACCCATCGGCGGGATCGCCCGCACCTTTAGCGTTGGTTCGGCCGCCGATCGATAAGAAGCGCGCGCCCGCTGAACCGTTTCGCTGCAAGGCGGATGGCCGCGCCCGAGGCCCCTTCGATACCTATGGACCGAACGGAAGGACGAAGGACCATGATGACGGGAGCGGAAGCCGCGGTGCGGATGCTGCAACACCATGGGGTCAAGCACATCTTCGGACTGTGCGGCGACACCAGCCTGCCGTTCTACGACGCCCTGGCCCGGCTGGACCATGGCATGGACCACATCCTGACCCGCGACGAGCGCAGCGCCGCCTACATGGCCGACGCCTATGCGCGGGTCACCGGCAAGGTCGGTGTGTGCGAAGGCCCCAGCGGCGGCGGGGCGACCTACATCCTGCCCGGCGTGATCGAAGCCAACGAGTCCTCCGTCGCCCTGCTGTCGATCACCTCCGACGTGCCGGTCACCGCGCGCGGCCGCTACCCCCTGACCGAGCTGGACCAGAAGGCGCTGTTTCGACCGCTGACCAAGTGGAACACGGTGTTGGACCACGTCTCGCAGATCCCGCACGTCTTCCGTACCGCCTTCCGGGCGGCGACCACCGGCCGTCCCGGGGCCACCCATATCGGACTGCCCTACGACCTGCAGAAGCAGACGTTCGACTTCGACCTCTGGGCCCAGGCCGAGCACGGCCGCTTTCCGGCGTTCCGTACGGGCCCCGCGCCGGACCTGGTGCTGGCGGCGGCCGAGGTCATCCTGGCCGCCAAGCGCCCAGTGTTCATCTGCGGCGGCGGGGTGATCATCTCCGGGGCCAGCGCGGCGTTAGCCCAGCTCGCCGAATTGCTCGACGCGCCCGTCGCCTCGACCGTCAGCGGTCATGGCGCGATCCCCGACAACCATCCCCTGGCGGTCGGCGTGGTCGGAGCCAATGGCGGCGTGGACCAGACCCGCGACATCGTCGCCTCGGCCGACACCGTGATCTTCGTCGGTTGCCGCGCTGGATCGACCACCACCGAACACGGCACGGTCCCGACTCACGACGTGCCGATCGTCCATATCGACGTCGATCCGATGGTGGTCGGCGCCAACTACCGGGTCGAGGCCGGCCTGGTCGGCGACGCGCGGCTGTGCCTGGCGGCTCTGGGCGCGGAGATCGCCCGACGGCTCGAGAACACGCCCCGTGATCAGGACTCGGCCGAACGCCTGCGCGCCATGCGCCACGCCAAGCGCGAGGGGTTCGAACGCCTCGCGCGCTCGACCGACCAGCCGATCCGCCCCGAGCGGGTGATCGCCGCGGTCCAGGCCGCCCTGCCGCCGGACGGGATCATCGTCGCAGATCCTGGAACCCCCTGCCCCTATTTCTCGGGCTATTTCGACTTCAACAGCGCGGGCCGGCGGTTCATCACCAACCGCGCCCAAGGCGCCCTGGGCTTCGCGCTGCCCGCCTCGATCGGCGCCTGTTACGGCGCGCCGTCCGCCAAGGTCGTGGCCGTGATGGGCGACGGCAGCTTCGGTTTCGCGGTCGGCGAGCTGGAGACCATCGTCCGCAAGCAGTTGCCGATCACCCTGATCGTCTTCTCCAACGCCTCTTACGGCTGGATCAAGGCCAGCCAGAAGGACGGCTACGGCCAGCGCTACTTCTCGGTCGACTTCGGGCGCTCGGACCATGCGCGCATCGCCGAGGCTTTTGGCCTGAAAGCCTGGAAAGTCACCGATCCCGCCGAGCTGGACAGCGTCGTCCGCGCGGCCATCGCCCACGATGGCCCGACCCTGATCGACGTCATCTCCCAGCCCCTGGAAGAGTCGGCCGTGCCGGTGAGCCGCTGGATGGGCTGAGGCAAAAGAAAGGCCCGGCGCAAGCGCCGGGCCCAAGGTGCGAGAACGCCGAGCGCGCTTCGCGGGAGTGCTGGAGCTAGTAGCGAACGCCGATCCGAACCCCGTACATGCGTGGCTCGCTGACCGAGATATTGGCCGAGTTGGGCAAGGTGGCCGAGTAGTTCGACGGCGCGTTCAGCATCTGCAGGTCGTTCTCGATGTTCTTGACGAAGCCGGTCAGCGAGAAGCGGCCGTCGGCGTCGGCATAGGTCAGGCTGGCGTCCGAGCGGGTGAACGAGCCCTGCTTGAACTGGACCGCGTCGACGAACGAGCTGGTCAGGTAGCCGCTGCTGTACTTGGTCGCCACGCGGGCCGTGACCGAGCCGCCGTTGGCCAGGTCCCAGTCGTGCGAATAGGCGCCGGTCAGGGCCGCCTTCGGGGTCTTGTCCAGCCGGTAACCCGACCAGTCGACATTCTGGAACAGTCCGGCCTGCAGGCTCTCATATTCCGAATGCAGGAAGGTCGCGGCCAGGTCGATCTGGTCGTGGGCCGTGGGCCTGAACTTGGCTTCGGCCTCCAGGCCGTAGATCGTGATCGGCACCGAGCGGGTGTAGATCACGAAGTTGCCGGCGATGTTCACCAGGCTCGACACCTGGGCCTTGGAGTAGTCGTAGTAGAAGCCCGTCGCGTTGATCTGCAGGTTCGACAGCGGACGGCCCTTGTAGCCTACCTCGTAGGCGGTCAGGGATTCCGGATCGTAGGCGGCGGTGCCATGGGTGACCGGGTCGAAGTCGTTGAACCCGCCGGCCTTGTAGCCCGAGGCGATCGAGGCGAACACCATCTGGCCCTGAGCGACCTGATAGTCGACCGCCAGTCGGTAGGTCGTCTTCGAGGCGCTCTGATAGCCGTTATTGGGCGGGCCCACGCAGTCGTCCGGCGCGACGCAGACCCCGCCGCTGGGGTTGGGCCAAGGACCAGGACCAGCGGCGAACGTGCCGTGGCGATCCACCTTGTCCGACGAGCGGCGCAGCCCGCCCGTCAGGTTCAATCGATCGGTGACGTGGAAGGTCGCCTGGCCGAACACGCCCTTGGAGGTGTGGACGGTGTTGTTGAGCGGATCGATGCCGTTGCTGCTGCCCGCCAGGGTGGCGTTGCTGGCCGGAGCGCTCCAGTTGTGGTCGCTTTCGTGGATGTCTTCCTTGGTCCAGTTGCCGCCGGCCACCCAGTCGACCCGACCGCTCTCGGCGTTCGACAGCCGCGCCTCGTGGGCGTCGGTGGCGACATCGCCGCGATACTGCCGCCAGGCATAGGTCGGGACGGCCGGTGGCGGGCCCTGATAATTGCCCAGCGGATCATTGGTCGAGGACGTGCGGTCGTTGGCCGAGAACTCGTGGCGAGCGCCGATATAGTCGAGCGCGACGCCGCCAAAGGCGGTCTTGAACTCGACATTGTAGTTGTGAAAGTCCTCATCGGTCTTGCCGCCGAACGGGTTGCCGTAGACGCTCCGTTGGGCCGAACCTGACTTGGTCAGGAACGTCCCGTACGGAACCTGGGCCGGCCCCACGCCACCGACCCGGCCGAAGGTGGTGCTGAGCAGCAGGCTGGTGTCCTCGGAGAAGGTCGCCAGGGCCGACAGGCGGGCAGACGTGTCGTCCTGATCGTTGCGGGCGGCCGAGCCGTCGCTGGGATAGAGATAGCCGTCGCGCTTGTTGCTGTTGACGGCCGCGCGCAGGGCCAGCTTGTCGCCGACCGGCACATTGATCACCGCGTCGGCGCGGCGAGTGTTGTAGTTACCGAACTCCAGGTTCGCGGCCGCCTCGAACTCTGACTTGGGCTTGTTGGTGATGATGTTGAGCGCGCCGCCGGTGCTGCTCTTGCCGTACAGCGTGCCCTGGGGTCCACGCAGCACCTCGACCCGCTCGACGTCGAAGAAGCTGAGGCCCTGGACGGTGGGCCGGCCGATGGCGACGCCGTCGACATTGAACGAGATCCCCTGCTCGCCCTTGCTGGTGGTGTCGGTGGTGGTGACGCCGCGGATGTTGACGTTCACGCCGAAACCGTCGCGGCCGATGTTCACGGACGGGGCCAGGTTCTGCAGGTCCGAGACGCTGACCACGCCCTGGGCCTTCAGGGAGTCGCCGGTGTAGGCGGTCAGGGCGATCGGGGTCTTGGAGGCCAGTTCGGTCTTCTTCTGCGCGGTGACCACCACCTCCTCGATCGTGGTGGCGCTGGTCTCCTGCGCCAGGACTGGCGAGGCCAAAAGCGCCGCCGAGGCCAGCAGGGTCAGTCTAAGGGCTGTATATCGGTTCATGGTTCCCTCCCGGATCTTGTTGAGACCGCGGCGATCATTCTCGGTCGCGGGAGGATGTCCCGCGGCTGGCGACCGCTTCGAAGCTCTGGCTAACAGGGGGAAGGCGACGGCCCGGTATAGATAAAAGCCCGGACCTATAACCGGATCGCGCTGGGCTTGGACGTTACTTGCGCGCGACCGAATAGCTGATCTTGGCGTTGCGGGTGGCCAGGAATTCTTCCAGCGTCATGCCCTTCATCGCCGCGTAGATCTGGGGATTGGGCACGCCCAGCACCGCCCCGAGCTTCTCCAGCACGAAGAAGATCGCGCCGTAGCGGATCAGGCCCGGCCAGTCGCGGGTCTCGATCAAGCGCTGCTCCTCGGCGGTCAGCCCCGCCTCGGTGAAACTGCCCTGTGGATCAGCCAGGAACCGCTCGCGCGCCTTCGGCTCGATCAGCCCCTGCAGGAAGCGATTGATGCGATAGGCCTTGGCGCTGACCTCCAGCGTGAAGGGATAGGTGCCCTCCAGCGCCTCGACGCCGGCGAGCTGGCGTTGGGTCTCCTCCAGGATCCGCTGCCGCTCGCGCGCCGGCGTGTCCGCGCCTTGATCCTCGTAGAGCACCGTGGCGATGCCGGTCATCGAGGGCAGGTAGTAGGCGCGGTGCTTGCAGACGATGTCGTCCGACAGCGCGCCGCGCATGATCAGCCACATGATCACCTCGGCGCTCTCGAAGCCGCCCAGCCGCGCATAGTCGGCGTGGGTCATGGCCGCCAGCCGCTCGGGATCGTCCTTCAGCAGGTCGAGGAAGGTCTCGTCCCATTGGGTGTTGTTGAAGCCCGCTCGTTCGCCATGCACCTGGTGGGACAGGCCGCCCGTGGCCACCACCACCACGCGGGCGTCGGTCGGCCAGCTGTCGATCGCGCGGCGCAGGGCCTGGCCCAGGCGCAGGCAACGCGAGGCCGAGGGGGCGGGGAACTGCAGCACCCCGACCTGCAGCGGCACGATGGGGATCGGCCAGCCGCCCTCCTCCGGCGGAGTCAGCAGCGACAGCGGCGACAGGCAGCCGTGGTCCAGCGCCTTGTGCTGGAAGAACGACAGGTCGAAGTCCTGGGCCGTGATGGCGCGGCCCAGATAGCGGGCCAGGTCCGCGTGGCCCGGCACGGACGGCAGATCGCGCGGCCCGCCACCCTCGTCCGCCACCGGATAATCGTCCCCCACCCCCAGGGCGAAGGCCGAATAGTGGTCGAACGAGAACGCGGTGACGTGGTCGTTGTAGATCATCACCAAGGCGTCGGGCTTCTGCTCGGCCAGCCAGTCCTTCAGAGGCTCGAAGGCTTCGAAGATCGGCGCCCAGACAGGATCGGACGACAGGTCCCGGTCGCGGGCGTAGCCGATGGTCGGGGTGTGGGAGACGCCGATCGCGCCGATGAGCCGTGCCATGGATCTGTCTCTGGTCGAACGCGGATGACGGGATGCTAGGGCTTGGTGGGCGCGCAGACGAGCCGCCCGTCCTTGACCGTGCAATCCTGGTGGAAGCCTGGCGCGATGAGCCCGGCGGCGTAGCTGTCCCAGGGCGCGGGCTCGGAGGCCGGCGTCTTGGGCGCGAAGCTCTCGGGCGTGTCGGTCGAGCCGGCGCCGGTGTAGCTGGCCACCTTCGGATAGGCATGAACCGGACGCACCCGCGTGGGCTTGGCCGACGCGGCGGGCGGCGGCGGCATCTCGTGGAAGTCCTTGCCGGCCGGTGGCGGGCCCATGAGGGGCATGCCGCCAGGCCCCTTCGCCCCAGGCGGCGGCCCTGTGAAGTCGGGCACGTCGACATGAGCGGCCACGACCGCGTCCGGCGCCTGGCCGGCCTCGACCCAGGCCATCAGTGGCGAGACGATGTCGAACGTGTTCAGGCCGTCGCCGCCCGAGCAGTGATAGAGGCCCGGGAACAGGAACAGGCGCATCATCTGGTCGGCTTGGGCCTGGCCCATCACATCGATCACGCCCTTGCGGTAGGCGATGGTGTTGAGCGGCGAGATGTGCGGATCCGACCAGCCGTGCCAGAGGATCAGCTTGCCGCCCTTGGCCGCGAACGGGCGTAGATCGGTGTCGGTGGCGTCGTAGAGCGGATGCAGGGCCGTGACGGCCTCGAACTGCCGCGCGGTGAACTTGAAGTCGGCCAGGCTATAGTCGCCGGGCGGGTTCTGGAACGACAGCATGTACTTCAGCGGCTGCAGGGCCGCGCCCGAACTCATCAGCGGATCGTCCGCCGAACGGGGCACGAAGACCCCTTTCCAGGCCAGTTCCGAACCCACCTGCGGGCCGCCCAGGGTGAAGGCCTTGCCGCTGGCGTCGCGGGGACCGGCATAGAGCCTGCGCGCTGTCTCGACCTCGGCGGCCGTCAGGCAGTTGTCGGTCGAAGCGCCGTCCTTGCACTGCGCCACGACGGGGTCGAAGCGGCAGACGCGCGGGTCGTCGATCTGGCCGTCGACGATCCCGTCGACCGCGTCGCAATTGGCCAGGGCGGCGGCGTGCAGGATCGGCAGGCGGGCGGCCACGAGCACGGCCTTGCCGTCCGGTCCGGTGTTCGAGGCGGCCTGCCAAGCGTGATAGAAGCTGTTCTGCACGGTGAAGACCATGGCCGGAGCGCCGGCCGCGATCCCGTCGAAGTCGCCCGGAAATCGCTGGGCCTCCATCAAGGCCTCGCGGCCACCGTCGGAGCATCCCGAGAAGTAACTGTAGCGCGGCGCCTGGCCGTAGAACCTGGCGATCAGCGCCTTGGACGCCACGGCGGTCAGGTGGACGCCGCGATAGGCGAAGTCGATGCGCGCTTGCGGATCGGCGCCGAACGCGCCGTCGCCCATGTTGCTGCCCTCGTGACCCATGTCGGTCGAGGCCAGGGCGACGGCGCCCGACTGGACGGGCATGCAACCGTCGGCGTGTTCGGCGCGGATGTTGAGCACCCCGCAAAGGCCGCCGCAGCCCACCTGCAGATAGCGCTGGGTCCAGCCCTGGATCGGCAGGCGCAGCTCGAAGCGGATCTTCGGCGCGATCACGCCCTGGACCGCGCAATAAGCCTTGTCGCCTGCGCCGACCGTCTTGGCCGAGGTGATCCTGGTGGCCGCGCCCACGGTAGCGCCGACATCGGCGTCCGCCAGCGCCTCGCAGGCGATGGCCGGCTTCAGCGCCGGGAGGTTGGCCAAGGCCGGCGACGGCTGGGCGTTGGCCAGGCCGAGGCCCACGCAGAAGGTCGCGACCGCGAACCCGGCCAGGCCTTGGCCCAGCCGATGGATGATGATCTTCCAGGAACGCGTCGACGCCACGATGGTCCTCCCGTCATGTCTGGCCCGAGGGCCCCACCGGCGTTAGCAAGCCGCGGGAGACGGCGCGCTATAACAAAACCAGGGCCGGCTATAACGGTCCGAAGACTAGGCCTGACGAGAACGCGGTGAGGCGTTCAAATGGTTATACCTCCGATCCAAATTGCATACGCCCAAGCCGATACCCGGTGCTAGCCAGAGCCCGGTTCGGCGCGTCGGTCCGCTTGCGGCGCCGTCGCCAGAGCCCGCCTCGAGCGTGGCCGCCGACTCCGTGAATTGCTTTTGGAGGTACGGACCGTTGTCGGCCAAGACCGCACTTATTGTCAGCGCCCACTCGGCGGACTTTGTCTGGCGCGCCGGCGGCGCCATCGCGCTGCACGCCCGGCAAGGCTACGAGGTGACCGTCGTCTGCCTGTCCTATGGCGAGCGCGGCGAGTCCGCCAAGCTCTGGCGTCAGCCGGGCATGACCCTGGACAAGGTCAAGATGGGGCGCCGGGACGAGGCCGAAAAGGCCGCCCAGGCGCTGGGCGTCCACGACATCCAGTTCTTCGACCTGGGCGACTATCCGATCAGCCTGGACCAGGACGCCCTCTACCGTCTGGTGGACCTCTATCGCGACATCCGGCCCAGCTTCATGCTGACCCATTCCGAGCGCGATCCCTACAACGCCGACCACCACCTGGTCTCCGCCTTCGCCCAGAACGCCCGGGTCGTCGCCCAGGCCCATGGCCACAAGCCCGACGTACCGGTGATCGGCGCGCCGCCGGTGTTCCTGTTCGAACCGCACCAGCCCGAACAGTGCGGCTGGAAGCCCGACGTGCTGCTGGACATCTCGCCCGTGTGGGATCTCAAGCGCGCCGCGATCGAATGCATGGCCGGCCAGGAGCACCTCTGGGACTACTACACCCGCGTGGCCCTGCAGCGCGGCGTCCAGGGCGCGCGCAATTCCGATCGCAAGATGAGCCATGGCGAGGGCTATCAGTCGGTGTTCCCGCACGTGGTGGAAGCCCTGGCGTGAGCACGGTCGTCCAGAACCCGCCCCGCGCGGCCAAGGATCTCGTCGAAGGCCTGCGGGCGTTCGGCGTGGCCACGGTCCACGAGGCCCAGGGCCGCACCGGCCTGATGTCGCCCCGGCTGCGTCCGATCTATCCGGGCGCGCACGTGGCGGGCACGGCGGTGACGGTGTCCGTACCACCGGCCGACAACTGGATGCTGCATGTGGCGGTCGAACAATGCCAGCCGGGCGACATCCTGGTCGTCGCCCCGACCTCGGCCTGCGACGCGGGCTATTTCGGCGACCTGTTGGCCACCTCGTTGATGGCCCGGGGCGTGCGGGGGCTGGTGATCGACGCGGGCGTGCGCGACGTCGCCGCGCTCAAGGCCATGGGCTTTCCGGTCTGGTCCAGCGCGATCTCGGCCCAGGGCACGGTCAAGGCGACACTGGGCGACGTCAATGTGCCCATCGTCTGCGGCGGCGCCTTGGTGCGCCCGGGCGATGTGATCGTCGCCGACGACGACGGCGTGGTGGTGGTCCAGCGCAAGGCAACCGCCGAGGTTCTGGCCGCCTCGATCGACCGCGAGGCGCGCGAGGCCGACAAGCGCGCGCGCCTGGCCGCCGGTGTCCTGGGTCTGGACCTCTACAACATGCGCGAACCGTTGCGCTCGGCGGGCCTTGTCCATGTCGAGAGCCAGGACGACTGACCATGCAGACCGCCATCCCGTGCATGATCTTCCGGGGCGGAACCTCCAAGGGCCTCTATTTCCTGGAGCGGGACCTACCGAGCGACCGCGCGCTGCGTGATCGCGTGCTGCTGGCGGCCATGGGTTCGCCGGACGCGCGGCAGATCGACGGCCTGGGCGGTGCGGACTCCCTGACCAGCAAGGTCGCGGTGATCTCGCCCTCATCGCGCCCCGACGCCGACGTGGACTATCTGTTCTTGCAGGTCTCGGTCGCGCGGGCCCAGGTCAGCGACGACCAGAACTGCGGCAACCTCCTGGCTGGCGTCGGCCCGTTCGCGATCGAGCGCGGCCTGTTGGCGGCGCGGGACGGTCTGACCGAGGTGCGGATCTTCATGCGCAACACCGACGGCCTGGCCATCGCTCAAGTCCAGACCCCGGGCGAACGGGTCAACTATGCCGGCGCCTGCGTCATCGACGGGGTTCCCGGCGCCGCCGCGCCCATCCCTATCACCTTCGCCGACGTGGCGGGCTCGACCTGCGGCGCTCTGCTGCCCACCGGCCAGGTGATCGACCTCATCGAAGGCGTGGAAACCACCTGCATCGACAACGGCATGCCCGTCGTCCTGGTGCGCGCCGCCGACCTGGGCGCCGGCGGTGACGAGCCTCCCGCGATGCTGGAGGGCGACGCGATCCTGCGGGCGCGCGTCGAAGCCATCCGACTGGAGGCCGGTCAGCGCATGGGTCTGGGCGACGTCACCGCCATGACCATTCCGAAGGTCACCCTGGTCTCCCCGCCCCGCGCGGACGGCGCCCTGTCGACCCGCAGCTTCATTCCCCATACCGTGCACAAGGCCATCGGCGTGTTCGGCGCGGTCAGCGTCGCCACCGCCGTGTGCCTGCCGGGGTCGGTCGCGGCCTCGGTCGCGCGGCCCCTGCCGGCCTCGGGCGAAGTGACGGTCAGCGTCGAGCATCCAACCGGGGAGTTCACCGCCGTGCTGAGACTTTCACCCTCCGGCGACGTGATCTCGGCCGCCCTGCTGCGCACCGCGCGCCTGCTGATGGTCGGTCAGGTCATGGTCCCCGGCGACCTCTGGGAGGGCGAGCGATGAGCCTTCGCGTCGCATTGATCGGCTTTGGCGAGGTCGGCCAGATCCTGGCCACCGACCTAGCCGCGGAAGGAGTCACGGACATCGTCGTCCATGATCGCCTGTTCTCGGACCCCGCCTCCCGCCCCGCCCAGGCGGCGGCCACGGTCCCGGTACGCTGGGCCGAGACCATCGCCGCGGCCTGCGCCGACCGCGACCTGGTGATCAGCGCCGTCACCGCCGGCCAGGCCCTGGTCGTGGCCCAAGCCGCCGCGCCGGCGCTCAGCGCGGCGACGTTCCTAGACCTCAATTCCGTGGCCCCCCACACCCGTCTGGCTTCCGAGGCCGCGATCAACGCGCTGGGCGCCCGCTATGTCGAGGGGGCGATCATGGCCCCGATCGCCCCCAAGCGTCTGAAGACGCCGGTGCTGCTGGGCGGGCCGCACGCCGCCGCCTTCGCGCCCGTCGCCCAGGGTCTGGGCTTCTCGGCCACCGTCTTCTCCGACCAGGTCGGCCGCGCCTCGGCGGTCAAGCTGTCGCGCAGTATCTTCGTCAAGGGGCTGGAGGCGATCATCACCGAGAGCCTGCTCAGCGCCCGCCACTACGGCGTCGAGGCCGAGGTGCTGGCCTCGCTCGATAACACCCTCGCCCATCCCGACTGGCCGGGCTTGGCGCGCTATCTGCTGACCCGCCCCCTGACCCACGGCCAGCGCCGCTCCGAGGAGATGCAGGAGGCCGTCGACATGCTGACCGACGCCGGCCTGGCCTCGCCCATGGCCCGCGCGACCGTTGAACTTCAGGCCGACCAGGGCGCGCTGGGCCTGTCCGTCGATCAGCAGGCCGACGATCTGCTCGACTTGCTCGACGAGGTCGCCCGTCGGAAGGTGGCGCTGGCGCGGCGGCGGGAAATCTAGTGCGACGGTACCTGCAACAACGGCTGAAGTTCCGGCACCTGCGGGTGATCGACGCCATCGTCACCCACGAGAGCATCCTGCAGGCCGCCAAGGCCCTGGGGCTGAGCCAGCCCGCCCTGACCAAGAGCCTGCAGGAGATCGAGGAGATCGTCGGCGCGCGCCTGTTCGACCGTCACGCGCGCGGCGCCGATCCCACCCCGTTCGGCATGACCGTCGCCGTCGCCGCTCGCCGGCTGCTGGCCGAGGTGGGGCGGCTGGAGGACGAGCTGGACGCCCTGGAAGGCGGCGACGGCGGGCCCGTGGTGGTCGGCGCCCTGCCCGTCGCGGCGGCCGGGGTCCTGCCCGGTACGCTGGCCCGACTGAAGATCGCCCGGCCCGACATCGAGGTCCGCGTCATCCAGGGCCGCACCGAGGAGCTGATCTCGCAGCTCACCCTGCGCGAACTGGATCTGGTGATCGGCCGGCTCTACGAACTGCCAGAACCCGACGGCCTGGTACGCACGCCGTTCTATTCCGAGCCGCTCTCGGTGCTGGCCCGGGCCGATCACCCGATCTTCGCGCGGGGGGATCAGGCCGCCGCCGCCCTGGCCGACTATTCGCTGGTCCTGCCGACCATCTCGCAACGCGTCGGCCAGGAGATCGACGTGCTGCTGGCCAGCATGGGCGTGACGCCGCATCAGCCGCTGCGCTCCAGCTCGGTGGCGATGATCCGCGAGATCCTCTACGCCACCGACAGCATCGCGGTGATCCCGCACATGATGCTGGCCGGCGACCTGATGCGCGGGACCATGCGGTTGCTGCCCCTGGACGCGACCTGCCGCCCCCGGCCCGCCGGGCTGATCCGCCGCGGCGACACCGCCCTGCTCCGCAACGCCCAGGCCTTCGTGGACGCCGCCTGCGGCTATGTCGGCGAGATCGAGAGCCGGCTGGCCAAGACCGACGGTCCTTAGTATTTGTTTTAACGCATTTTCTTCACGCGAACCGGAATCCACTTCGCGCGAAAATGCTCTAGCTCAGCTGACGAACGGAAACGGCGACACGGCCTTGCTGTTTTCCTCGACCAGCAGGGTGCGATTGATCGGGGCGGCGGCGCGTTGCGGACAGGCCGGACGCTCGCAGATCCGGCAGGACGGGCCGATCTCGACGGCCAGGGGCGCGGCGATGTCCAGGCCCCGGGCATAGACCAGCTTGCCGGCGTATTTCAGCTCGCAGCCCAGGCCGATGACCAGTTCGTCCTCCAGGCCCGCTTGCAGACCCGACACCCGCCGTACCGTGCGCGAGAGGGTGAAATAGCGCTCGCGGTCGGGGGTCTCGATCACCTGGGTGATGATCCTTCCAGGCGTCTTGAAGCTGTCGTGGACGTTCCAGCGCGGACAGGCGCCGCCGAACCGCGAGAACGGGAACGGCCCCGCCGCGAACCGCTTGGAGATGTTGCCCGCCGCGTCCAGCCGCATCATGAAGAACGGCACGCCGCGCGACCCTGGCCGGCTCAGCGTGGTCAGCCGCTGGGCCGCCTGCTCGTAGCTGATCCCGAACCGCGAACGGACCCGCTCGATGTCGTACCCGCTGGCCTCCATGGCCGCCAGAAACGGCTCGTAGGGCGTCATGATCGCCGCGGCCAGATAGTTGTCGAGGAACACCTTCAGCAATTGCCGGGTGGCCCGGTCGGGCGCCTGGAAGCGGTCGGTCAGGGTGGTCAGCGTCTCGCCCGCCTCCATCAGGCCCAGTTGGTAGCAGACGGCGAAGATGCGGCTGGCCGGGGCCAGGGTCTCCGACAGCATCAAACGCTTGCGGTGATGGTCGTAGCGCCGCAACGAACCGGTCATGGTCTCGACCGGCATGACCCGGGTCTGGACGCCGAACTGCTCCAGCAGCCGGGCGCGGACGGCCGGGCCCAGGTCCTGGGGATCGGCCTTCATGGCCGCGACGATCCGCTCGGCCACCGTCTCCAGCTCGGCGAAGTGGTTGCGCTGCGACCCGACCAGGTCGCGCACCCAATCGGTGGGCGAACTCGTCGAGGCCACGCCCGCGCCGTCCGGACGCTCAAAGGCGCCCAGGTCGATCAGCCGGCCACGATCCAGATAGGCGCGATAGAGCCGAGTCATGGCCTCGGCGAAGGCCGGCGACAGCTCGGCCACCTCGGCCGACTCGTGGCGATTGACGCCCAGGTCGGCGAACATCTTGTCGGCCAGCACCTCTTCCAGGCTGGCCCCACCGCCGGGGTCGTCGGCCGACAGGCTGCGCAGATCCAGGTCGTAGGCGTCGGCCAGGCGCAGCAGGATTTGAGCGGTGACCGGCCGCTGGTTGCGCTCCAGCAGGTTGAAATAGCTGGGCGAGACGCCGAGATCCTCGGCCATGCGGCTCTGGGTGACCCCCAGGTCGCGCCTCAGCCGCTTCAGCCGGCCGCCCAGAAAGAGCTTCTTGTCGTTCGTCGCCATTCGGTCAACTTGTCATGACTTTACATAATTTACAAAGTCTCTTTGTGACAAATCACCTTCAATAGGTTCGACCGCTCCCGGCCCGCGCGGTTAGCTCCCTCTCAGAAGTTTCCTTGTCCGACCGCCCTCCCCGCACCTCCCGCGTGGCCTGGGCAGGCTCGGCGCCTGATGTGGGATGAAGACCGATGTCGCTGCGCAAGACCTACGCCCAACACCGCCAAGAACTGCTGGGCCGCTATCCCGAGGGCGTCACGCCAGGCGGCATCGCCGTGGACGACATCATTCAGCTGAAGCTGCAGAACACCTTCTCGACCCACCTGGACATCGCCCGCGAGATGGCCGGCGTCATGCGCGCCGACATGGCCGCCTACGACGCCGACAGCGCCCAGTTCACCCAGTCGCTGGGCTGCTGGTCAGGCTTCCACGCCCAGCAGATGATCAAGTCGGTCAAGCGCCTGCGCGGCACGACCAAGGGCGCCTATGTCTATCTGTCCGGCTGGATGGTCGCCGGCCTGCGCAACCGCTTCGGCCACCTGCCCGACCAGTCGATGCACGAGAAGACCTCGGTCGTCGACCTGATCGAAGAGATCTACGTCTCGCTGCGCCAAGCCGACGAAGTGGCGATCAACGACCTGTTCAAGGCCCTGAAGACCGCCCGCGACGCCGGCGACCAGGTCGCGGAAAAGACCGCGATCACGGCCATCGACACCTTCGAGACCCATGTCGTTCCGATCATCGCCGACATCGACGCGGGCTTCGGCAACGAGAACGCCACCTACATCCTGGCCAAGGAAATGATCAAGGCCGGCGCCTGCTGCCTGCAGATCGAGAACCAGGTCTCCGACGCCAAGCAGTGCGGCCACCAGGACGGCAAGGTCACCGTGCCGCGCGAGGATTTCATCGAGAAGCTGCGCGCCTGCCGCCTGGCCTTCGAGGAACTGGGCGTCGACGAGGGCGTGATCGTCGCCCGCACCGACAGCCTGGGCGCGGGCCTCACCCAGAAGGTCCCGGTCAGCCAGGAGCCGGGCGACCTGGCCAGCGACTACATCAAGTGGCTGAAGACCGAGGCCATCACCTCCGACAACCCGATCCGAAGCGGCGAGATCGCGCTCTACCAGGACGGCCAGTTCGTCAAACCCGTGCGCATGCCCAACGGCCTGTTCGCCTTCCAGGAAGGCACCGGCCGGGCCCGCGTCATCGAGGACTGCATCGCCTCCCTGACCCAGGGCGGCGCCGACCTGCTGTGGATCGAGACCGACACCCCCAATGTCGACGAGATCGCCTCGATGGTCAGCGAGATCCGCAAGGTCGTGCCCAACGCCAAGCTGACCTACAACAACTCGCCGTCGTTCAACTGGACCCTGAACCTGCGCCGCCAGGTCCGCGACCAGTGGATCGCCGAGGGCAAGATCCACAAGGACTCCTACCCCGAAGGCAACAGCCTGATGTCGGCCGAGTTCGACGCCAGCGACCTGGGCCAGGAGACCGACGCCCGCCTGGCCGCTTTCCAGGCCGACATCTCGGCCCGCGCCGGGGTGTTCCACAACCTGATCACCCTGCCGACCTTCCACCTGACGGCCAAGAGCATGGACGAGCTGTCGCGCGGCTATTTCGGTCCCGACCGGATGAAGGCCTACGTCAATTCGGTGCAGCGCGAGGAAATTCGCCGAGGCGTCTCGGCCGTGAAGCACCAGCACGAGGTCGGCTCGGACCTGGGCGACACCTTCAAGGTGATGGTCTCCGGCGAGCGCGCCCTGACCGCCGGCGGCCACGCCAACACCATGAACCAGTTCGCCGCCGAATAGTCGGCGAGCGCTCTTCCCTTCCCCACCCGATCAAAGGATTCATGCCATGACCGCCACGCAATTTGCTCCCGCCGCCATGCCGAACGCCTCCGCCGAACAACGCGCGGTCGATCGGGTGGCCGAGGCCGCTCACCGCCTGAACGAGGCGGTGCAGCGGGCCATCGCGGCCGGCTATTCCGTCGAACTGGTGCGCACCTCGCGCCACCATGACGGGACCGGCAACTGGGGCGATCAGATCGTCCCGACCGTGCGACCCAATGGCGCCATCAAGAGCGCCTGATCTACACTACGACCTAGTCGATACGCTTCTCCTCCCGGGCCGTGCGCCCGGGAGACCTCCACAGAGCCTACAGGATCCGCCATGCCCCCCGACGTCGCCGCCAACATCCAGATCACCGGTCCGATCGAAGGGCGCGCGGTAGAGATCCTGACGCCGGAGGCCCTGGCTTTCGTGGCCGACCTGCACCGTCGGTTCGATACCCGTCGCCGTGAGTTGCTGACGGCTCGCATGGCCCGCCAAGCCCGCTTCGACGCCGGCGAACTGCCCGACTTCCTGCCCGACACCGCCGACATCCGCGAGAATGACTGGGTCGTCGCGCCGATCCCCGCCGACCTTCAGGATCGCCGCGTCGAGATCACCGGTCCGGTCGATCGCAAGATGATCATCAACGCCCTCAACTGCGGGGCCAAGGTGTTCATGGCCGACTTCGAGGACGCCACCTCTCCGACCTGGGCCAATATCATCGAAGGCCAGGTCAATCTGAAGGATCGCTGGGCCGGCCAGCTGGCCCACATCGATCCCAAGTCCGGCAAGAGCTACGCGCTGGGACCCAACCCCGCCGTCCTGAAAATCCGCCCCCGTGGCTGGCACCTGCCTGAACAGCACATGGACGTGGATGGCCTGCCCGTCAGCGGGGCCTTGTTCGACTTCGGCCTGTACTTCTTCCACAACGCCAAGGCCTCACTGGCTCAGGGCTCGGGCCCGTACTTCTATCTGCCCAAACTGGAGAGCCACCTGGAGGCGCGCCTCTGGAACGAGGTGTTCGTCCACGCCCAGGCCGCGCTCGGCATCCCCAATGGCACGATCAAGGCCACGGTGCTGATCGAGACCATCCCGGCCGCCTTCGAGATGGACGAGATCCTCTTCGAGCTGCGCGACCACATGGCCGGCCTCAACTGCGGCCGCTGGGACTACATCTTCTCGTTCATCAAGCGTCTGGGCCGCACGCCTGCGTTCCTGACGCCCGACCGCTCGGCCATGGTGATGGGCAAGGCCTTCCTGGGCGCCTATTCACTGAAGCTGATCCAGACCTGTCACCGTCGCGGGGCCTTCGCCATGGGCGGCATGGCGGCCCAGATCCCGATCAAGGGCGACGAGGCCGCTAACCTGGCCGCCTTCGCCAAGGTCCGGGCCGACAAGGAACGCGAAGCCGGGGCCGGCCACGACGGCACCTGGGTCGCCCACCCCGACCTGGTGCCCGTGGCCATGGAAGTCTTCGACCGCCTGATGCCCACGCCCAACCAACTGGACAAGCGTCTGGCCGACCTCGTCATCACCCAGCCGCAGATGCTGGAACTGCACGACGGTGCGCGCACCGAAGCCGGCGTCCGCGAGAACATCCGCGTCGGCGTGCGCTACACCCAGGCGTGGATCGAGGGCCGGGGCGCGGTGCCGCTCTACAACCTCATGGAGGACGCGGCGACCGCCGAGATCTGTCGCACCCAGCTGTGGCAATGGATCCGCCTGGGCGCGGCCCTGGACGACGGTCGCGAGATGAGCTCGCAGCTGTTCGTCAGCCTGCTGACCGAGGAGATGGCCGGCCTGCGCCGCGACTTCGCCTCGCCCCGCCTGGAAGAGGCCGCCCTGTTGTTCTCGCGCATGGTGCTGTCGGAGACGCTGGAAGAGTTCCTGACCCTGCCGGCCTATGAGCTGATCGACTAGGGCGAGCTCCGGCCGTGGGCGGATCTAGCCGCGCCCACGGCTTGCGCTCGGCCCCGTGGCGATCCGGCACGAACTCCCGTTCAGGAGCTCTAGCGGCAGAGTTTGTCCAGGTCGGCGAACGGCAGGGCCAGCGGCGGGATCGGCAGGCCTTTCGCCTTCATCGCCTCCTCCAGGGAGGTCGGAACGGTCGTCGCCTCGGTCTTGTCGTCGGCCGTGTAGAATGGGTCGCGCTCGGCCTCCCGCAGCGTGACGAAGGCCACGCCGTTGTCGCGATAGAGCGCCAGCAGGCGCGGCATCATTCGCGCGTCGAAGGCGCCGGCGTGCATCAGCAGCACATAGGGAATGTCGCGACCATAAAGCGTGGCCGACAGGCCGCGCGAATAGTCCAGGCTGTCCTTGGCGGCCTTCAGGTAGCTGGCTTCCAGGGCCGCCACCGCCCCTGCGTCGCCCTTGGTCATGCAGCGGGCATAGGGCTCGTTCCAGGCGTAGTCGCCAAAGCTCATGGTCACGCTGGCGATGCGATAGCCGCGCGCCTTCAGGATCTTGCGCGCCGCGGCGTGCTTGTCCGGGGTCTCGCCCTCGTGGAGATAGGGATAGCGCAGCCAATGCCAGTCCTGGCCGGCCATGTGCTTTTCCAGCAGCGGCTCGTTGCGGACGAGGTCGGCCTCCCAGTCGGTTAGGCTGTTGCCGCCCAGGCCCATGTGGGTCCAGGTGTGGTTGCCCAGCGGATGGCCGGCGGCGCGCCACAGCGACAGCACGCCGATCGAGTCCGGCTCGCGCTCTTCCTGCACCCCGTTGATGAAGCCGTAGACCGGCCCCGTTCCGGCGTCGTGGAAGGCGGCCAGCAGCCGCCCCGCCACGTCCATCCGGCTGACGCCCGGCGGCAAGGCGCTGTGGGCGGGCAGGTCATCGAAGGTCAGGGCCATCTTGACGCTCCGTGGCGCGGCGGCGGCTTGGCCGACCATGGCCGCGACGAGGATCAGCGGCGCGAGCAGCCGCCCCGACCGAATGGGCTTTTTCTCCGCGCGCTCGTCGGTCCTCATGCATCCTCCCGCTTCGCTCTTTGGCGAATGATAACGGTAACAGTTATGCCGATCCCAGGGTGCTAGCCAAGCGCGCGCTTGAGAAAGGCCCGGATGTTCTGCGCCAGGCGCGGGGTCAGCGGCCCCAGCACGCCCTTGCGGTCGTCGGGCAGATGGGCGGCGGGATCGCCATTGGCCTCGAACAGGTAGTGGTCGAAGATCGCCCGCCAGGCCGCGCGCTGCGGGGCCGGCAGGTGGCGCACCGCCAGCAGGCCGTGCAGCAGCACCGCGAACGGCGTGCCCACCTCCGGCGGCATGTCGCGCCACCAGTAGTTCACCAGCACGTTCAGCCGATCCAGCGAGCGCACGTGGTGCCACCAGGCGGTGGGGATGTAGATGGCGTCGCCAGGCTCGAGTTCGGCGGAAAGACCGTGTCGGGCGGCCTCGGCGAAGCGCGGATAGCGCTCCAGGTCGGGCGCCTCCAACAGAACCATGCTGATCGGCTGACCGGCCAGGGTGAAGTCCAGCGGGCCGACATAGAGATTGGCCGTCTGCTCGGGCGGAAACAGCGTGAACCGACGCCGTCCCGCCACGACCACCGCGATGTTGTCGGCCATGTCGTAGTGGGTCTGGGCCGTGGTGGCGTTGCCGAACCACAGGCGCGGCTCGACCGGCACGGCCAGCAGGTCGTGGTCGTTGGCCTCGGCGAAACCCGGCAGCACGCGCGGCGTCGCGGTCGAGCCGACATAGATCGCCGGCGGATCGGCCTGGTCGCCCAGGGCCAGGATCTCGTCGAGGATCGCCGAGATCGCGCCGGGCCGCCGCTCGAAGTTCACCGCCCGCTCGGCGTCGCTG
>FTJN01000713.1_pt3 | contig 41706 bp, 43 predicted proteins | sample 1658361 | NCBI WGS metagenome assembly FTJN01 (sample SAMEA3914819, study PRJEB12502) | metagenome | biome: forest; material: soil | place: Canada | collected 2010-06-26 | depth 0.3 m
ACGTCGTCGACCAGGTGGCCCACCGCCTGCGCGATGCGCTGCGCGTCACCGCGCAACCGCGGCAACGTCGCCAGCTCGGGCGGCAGCGCCAGCGTCATCTCCTGCGCCTGCAGCGTCGCCTCGAGGCGCTTGGCCAGGCCTTGCAGCAACGCCGCGAGCTCGAACGGCGCTTGTTGCAACGACGCGTGGCCGCCCGACAGGCGCGCCAGGTCCGACAGTTCGTCGGCGATGCGCATCAGGTGGCCGATCTGGCGTTCCATGATGCCGCGCGTGCGCAGCCGGCCGCTCGGGTCGGCGTCGGTCAGGCGCAGCAGCTCGATGCCGTTGGACAGCGGCGCCAGCGGATTGCGCAGGTCGTGCGCGAGTCCGGCGAGGAACGCGTGGCGCTGGGCATGGGCGGCCTCGGCGTCGCGGATCGCGCCGTCGCGCTCCGTGCGCACCGCGGCCAGCGCGGCCTGGGCGTCGGCCAGCGCGGTCTGGACGCGTTGCAGCTCATTGTCGGTGGCAGACATCCGTAGCGCCTCCTCGCGGGCCTTGGAAATGGTCTCGACATCCCGGTCGCGCTGGTCCCGCAACTCCGCGATGTGCGCCGAGGCGGCGCGCAAGCGGGACGCGAGGACCGCGACGAAGGCGGCAAGCGCCACGCAGAGCAGGATGAGAAACGAAATGACGGACTCTCGAATGAAGGGCGCCGCGGCGCCGAAAGGCGTCGTCCGCGGCGACGCGCCGGCCCCGACTGTACGTGCGGGGCGCGCGCGTCGACGGGGACCCGTTCAGGACGGCGCGTGGCGGCGGCGGCGCTCGACCGCCTCGATCTTGAGCAGTTGGCGATACTTGGTGACCGTGCGGCGCGCCACCTGCAGGCCCTGCGTGGCGAGCTGGCGGGCGATCTCGGCGTCGGACAGCGGCGCGGTGGGCGCCTCGGCCTCGATGATGTCCTTGATCAGGCCACGGATGGCGGTGCCCGAGCAGGCGCCGCCGCTGGCCGTCGTCATCGCGCGCGAGAAGAAGTACTTGAGCTCGAACACGCCGATCGGCGTGGCCATGTACTTGTTGTTCGTCACGCGCGACACGGTCGATTCGTGCAGCCCCAGTTCGTCGGCGATCTCGCGCAGGCCCAGCGGCTTCATCGCCATTGCGCCGAACTCGAGGAAGTGCTTCTGGCGCGAGACGATGGCCTCGGCCACGCTCAGGATCGTGGAGAAGCGCTGCTCCACGTTGCGCATCGTCCACTTGGCTTCCTGCAGGTGCGTGGCCATCTCGGCGTTCTGGGTGCCACGCTTGTGGCGCTGGAACAGCTCGGCGTAGACCTGGTTGAGCCGCACCTTCGGGATGATCGCGGGATTGAGCTGCACGTTCCACTGGCCGCGCACCTTGCGCACGATCACGTCGGGGATCACGTACTGCAGCTGCGTGGAACCGAAGCGCCAGCCCGGCCGCGGGTCGAGCCGGCGGATGCGGTCGCACACGGCCTCGATCTCGGCCGGCGTGCGGCCCAGCGCGCGCGCCATCGTGCTGACGTCCTTGGCGGCGAGGCAGTTCAGGTGCTCGCCGATGATGTGCTTGGCGATCTCACGGGTGTCCTCGTCGTCGATGGAGGACAGCTGCGCCAGCAGGCATTCCGAGACGCTGCGCGCAGCGACCCCCGCGGGCTCGAGCGCCTGGACGCGCTTGAGCGCGATCTGCATCTCCTCGAGCGTCGCGGCCGGGTCGAGGTCGGCCACCTCGATCATCTCCTGCAGGTCGGTACGCAGGTAGCCGTCGTCGTCCAGCGACTCGACGATCACCTTGGCCAGCACCAGGTCGCGCAGCGTCAGCGGCAGCACGGCGAGTTGGCCGTGCAGGTGCGTGGCCAGCGACGTGGGCACCGCCATCATGTCGAGCGCGCTGGTCTCGTCGTCGTCGGCGCGCTTGCCCGATCCGAGGCCGTCGGCCTGCCACATGTCGCGGTCGCCTTCGCCGGGCAGGTCGCCTTCCGGCGCGGCCATCGTCTCGGCGGCGGCCTCCTGCGCTTCGCGCGCCTCCTGCGCCTCGGCGGCCTGTTCCGGCGAGACGTTCTCGTCGCCCATGTCGTCGGGATTGCCGTCCTCTTCCAGGAACGGGTTCTTGCCCAGGGCGTCGTGGACTTGCTGGGCGAATTCGAGCGAGGAGAGCTGCAACAGGCGCACGGCGTGTTGCAGGCGGGGGGACAGCGTCTGCGTCTGGCGCTGTTCAGTGCGGAAGTCCATCGAACCCATTGGTTCCTCCTGAGCGTAGGGGCCCGCGAGGCCGGCAAGAGTTGCCGGATTCGCGTTCATGCCTCGATGGATTGCAACGCTCGTGCCAGAAATGAAGGCCGCGGGTAAACCCTCGACATGCCACGTTTGAATGCTCTGAATTCTGGCGAATCAGCGCTTTTATGCAATCAATCTGAATGATTGCAAGCCGATGGCTTCTTGGATTTGAATAATCACGCCAACGCAGCCGACCCGCCGGAACCGGCAGGCCCCAGATTTGCCGCAAGCCGGTGGCTTGCCCGACCGTGGCGCCCGCGCTCAGCGGCGTGGCTGAGCCGGCCCGCGATCCGGAGCCACCTTTTCGTTGTAGACCTCGTCCATGACCGGGCCCCGATCGGTGTCGGCGGTTCCGTCGGTCGCGTTGCCATAGGCCTTGCGGCCGACGTCCTCCTGCCCCGGCGTCGCGCGCGCCTGGCTGCGGCTCGACTCGTCCTGCTCGTGCGGGAGCGAGGGCTCGCGCGCGCGATCGCGCGACGCGGTGGTCGCGCCATTGGAGGCCGCGTCGAGCGAGGCGGGATGGCGTGGCGGATAGACGTGCTTCATCGCGTTCTTTCGTTGTCGCCGGCGTGCCGGCGTTCAGAAGGTGTAGCCCAGCGCCACCGTCACGTTCTTGACCGCGGAGCGGCCCTGGCCGACGAAGTGGAAGTCATGCTGCTCCCAGCCGATCGAGCCGTGCAGGCCGCGCGAGACGTTGACGTCGAGCGCGACGCCGTAGCCCAGGCCCAAGCCGTGCGCGCGTCCGCTGGGAATACCCGCGACGTCGGGGGCGCTGACCTTGGTCACGCCGTAGGTCGGGCCGATCTTGCCCTCGAGGGCGAAGACGTCGCCGAGCGGCAGGCGTCCCACCGCGCTCAGGTTGATGCCGCGCGCGATCACGCTGCCGCCGGCGCGATCGGCCTTGCCGAGGTTCATCGCGGTCAGCTCGACGCCCAGGTTCTCGGTGATCATGTTGCCGCCGGTCAGGCTGTACGAGGTCGTGCCGCGCTGGCAGGTCAGGCCCGCGACGTTGCCGCACGAGGTGCCGTAGGTCGACTTGCCGATGGACAGGTCGATGAAGCTCTTGCCCGCCTGCGAGGAGGATTCGCCGATCTCCTTCGCCAGGCTGGACTGCGAGCTTTGGGCGCAGGCTCCGAAGGCGAGTCCGAGCGCCGCCATGGCGGCTGCGCCATGGCTGAGTGCACGAAGAGTGGAGGTCATTTGGGGTTCCTGCCAAGGACTTGTAGGACTCTGGATGGTCTCCATCAGGCAACCACCGTGCCACTGCGTTCGCGCGCCTCGACGGACGAGCACCGGTTGCGCGCTTCCCTCCTCTGGCGGATGCGGTCGGGCACGGACGTTGCCAATATCGTTCCTCCCCGCCTGCGGCGATGCGCGACTTCCTCGCGCAGCCGAACCCGGGAAGGAACTGCCGATGTCCGCGCCCGTCTCGCTCCGGTTGTCTCCGTCGCCGAAGCTCGTCCCCAGCAAGGCGCCGCCATCGATGGCCGCCCACGGCCACGCCCATGCGCTCGTCGCCGGCCTGTGCGAGCCGCTGGTCACCGGCAACCGCGTCGACCTGCTGCAGGACGGCCCGGGCACCTACGCGGCGATGTTCGAGGCCATCGCCAACGCCCGCGACCACGTCAACCTGGAGAGCTACATCCTCGAGGCCGAAGGGCCGGGCGAGGAGTTCGCGCGCCGGCTCATCGCGCGCGCGAAGGCCGGCGTGCGCGTCAACGTCCTGTACGACAGCTTCGGCTCGCTGGGCACGCCCGCGAGCTACTTCGACCACCTGCGCGCCAACGGCGTCAACGTGTGCGAGTACAACCCGTTGAGCCGTCTCGGCAACCTGCTGAGCCGGGCGCTGCACCTGCGCGACCACCGCAAGCTGATGGTGGTGGACGGACGGATCGGCTTCATCGGCGGCGTCAACATCAGCTCGGTGTACTCGGCCGGCTCGTCGCCGCTGGCCGCGCTGGGCGGCTCGGCCATGGCGGCCCGCGGCGCGGACGGCACGGCGCCCCCGAAGCCGGGCTGGCGCGACACGCACGTGCGCGTCGAGGGCCCGATCGTGGCGCAGCTGCAGCGCCTGTTCATGCGCCACTGGAGCAAGCATTCGTCGATCGCGCTGCGCGGCACGCACTACTTTCCGCCGCTCGGCCCCGTGGGATCGCAGCGCGTCGCGCTCGCCGCCTGCGACGCGGGCCGGCGCCGCAACCCGTTCTATCGCGCGCTGCTGTCGGCGCTGGACGCCGCGCAGCACCGCGTGTTCCTCACCACCGCCTACCTGGTGCCCACCCGCCGCCTGATGCGCTCGCTGGTGAAAGCCGCGCGCCGCGGGGTCGACGTGCACCTGCTGCTGCCCGGCGTCAGCGACTTCTGGGCGCCGTTGCAGGCCGGTCGCTCGCACTACTCGCGACTGCTGCGCGCGGGGATCCACCTGCACGAACTGCACGACACCTTGCTGCACGCCAAGACCTGCGTGATCGACGGGATGTGGACGACGGTGGGCTCGAGCAACCTCGACTGGCGCAGCTTCCTGCACAACGCGGAAGCCAACCTCGTGGTGCTGGACGCGACGCTCGCGCAGGAGATGGAGCGCGTGTTCATGGAGGACGTCGCGCGTTCCAGGGAGATCGTGCGCGCGGAGTGGGCCCGCCGCGGCTGGCGCCAGCGCGTCGTCGAGACGCTGGCGCGGCGCTTCGAGTTCTTTCTCTGACCGCACGGCCCGGCAGGACTTGCCGAATCTCCGCGCGTTCCGGAAACAGGCACACGATCTGCCGTTGAAGGGTCACTTCACCTGCAACAGGAAAGGCCCTCACCATGGACAACCAAGACACCATCGATGTCCTCAACACCCTCATCGAGACCTGCAACGACGGCGAGCGCGGCTTTCGCAACGTGGCCGAGCACGTGCACTCGGCCGACCTGAAGACCTTGTTCGCCACGCGAGCGAGCGAGTGCCACCAGGCCTGCGCCGACCTGCGCGCCCAGGTGCTGCAACTGGGCGGCGACCCCGAGTCCGGCGGCAGCGCCAGCGGGGCCCTGCACCGCGGCTGGGTCTCGCTGCTGGGCACGCTGTCGGGCTACAGCGACAAGTCGCTGCTGGAGGCCTGCGAGAAGGGCGAGGACTCGGCGATGGAACGCTATCGCGACGCGCTCGACGAAGCGCTGCCGGACAACATCCGCATGCTGGTCGAACGCCAGTACGAGGGCGTCAAGCGCAACCATGCGCAGGTGCGCAGCCTGCGCGACCAGGCGCGCGCGGCCGCGACCTGACCTCTCTTGACGCGGACGGGCTTCGCCCGTTCGCAGCAAGTGCGCCCGCCTCCGTGCGGGCGTCTTCATTTGGAGACCCGCCTTGATGAAGCCCGCCACCGCCTGGTCGCTCGCGCGCGAGACCCTCAAGTCGTGGAGCGACGACTACGCGTCCAGCATGGGCGCCGCCCTCGCCTACTACACGATGTTCTCGATCGCGCCCTTGCTGCTGATCGTGATCTCGGTGGCCGGCTTGTTCTTCGGCGAGCAGGCCGCGCGCGGCGAGATCCTCGACCAGTTGCAGGGCCTGATGGGCGTCGACGGCGCGCAGGCCGTGCAGGCGCTGCTCGCCAGCGTGAACCAACCGAAGGCCGGCGTGCTCGCCACCCTGTTCGGGATCGGCGCGCTGGTGATCGGGGCCACGACGGTGATCGGCGAGCTGCAGAACTCGCTCGACCGCATCTGGCGCGCGCCGCAGCGCGAGTCCCATGCCGGCGTCTTCAAGTGGCTGCACACGCGGCTGATCTCGCTGGGCATGATCATGGGCATCGGCTTCCTGCTGATGGTGTCGCTGGTGGCCAGCGCGCTGCTGGCCACCGTGCAGCGCTGGTTCGGCCGCTGGATCGACCTCGGCGCGGCGGCATCGGCGGTCGACTTTGCCGTCAGCTTCGCCTTCATCACCGTCGCGTTCGCGATGATCTACAAGCTGATGCCGCGCGTGCGGGTCGCCTGGGGCGACGTGTGGATCGGCGCGGTGGTCACGTCGCTGCTGTTCACCATCGGCAAGATGGCGATCGGGGTCTACATCGGCCGCAGCGCGGTCGCGTCGACGTTCGGGGCCGCCGCGTCGTTGGTGGCGATGGTCGTGTGGGTGTACTGGTCCGCGCAGATCTTCCTGCTGGGCGCGGAGTTCACGTGGGTCTATGCGCGGCGTTGCGGGTCGCTGCGCGAGCGTGCGCAGGCGATGCCCCCGCCGGCAGGGGTACCGCCGCGGGGCAGCCCAGCTTCCGGTCGCTGAGTTTGTCCGTCCGCAAGCCGTGTAACCAGCTGTCGCCTGGAACGCACCGTAGAGCAGCCTTCGCCGCCAGATTTCGCGTTCCGACCGGGAAAAACGCACATTTGCGCCCGGTGTTCATCCGACCGGCCACGGCAGGCGGTGCCATGCTTGCAGCCATGGACTCGAAACAGCTCTTCATCGAACACCTCGCCGGCGAACTGCAGGCCATGGAGGTGGGTCGTGTGCCCATGAACGCCCTGCGCTACCGCGTGCACGCCAAGATGCTGCGCAAGGCGCTGGTCGGCCATACGACGCCCTCGCTGCTGGAGCGCCAGGGCGGCGCCCACCCGCAGGTCGTGCACGCGCTGTCCAACCGATTCTTCGAAGACACCGGCCACCTGCTGCAACCCAACGCGACGGCGCACAAGGCGCGTTCGGTGCTTGAGCGCACGCTGGCCTCGTGCCGCCAGGCGCGCCAGAAGTAGTTCGAACCGTTTCGACTCGCAGGAGCCGCCTTGACCGCCAGAACCGTTTCCATCCTGGCGTTCGCCGCGCTGCTCCTCGCCGCCCACGCCTCGCCGGCGGCAGCCGACCTCACCGACACCGAACGCCGCTGGCTCGCCGGCGCCACCCCGCCGGTGGAATGGGCGCTGAAGCAAGGCATGCCGATCGACATCGTCGTGCTGCCGCAGGCCCAGCCCGGCGCCGCGCCCATCGCGATGGGCTACGACGACGGCCGCTGCAAGCTGGTCTTCGCGATGCGCGGCAACCCCGCCGCCGAATCCACGCTCGCCCAGATCCCCGCGCCCCTGCTGCAAGCGACGCTCGAGGCGATGACAGCCCACGAGATCGGCCATTGCCAGCGCCACCGCAGCGGCGCGTTCGACAGCCTGCCCGCCGGCCTGACCGACAAGCCCGATTCGATCGAGGCGCGCCAGCCCACCGCCGAATTGCAGGCGATGGCCCGCGAGATGCGCATCACGCGCCGCGAGGAGGCCTTCGCCGACCTCGTGGGCCTGGCCTGGACGCACGCCCATCACGCCGACCAGTTCGCCCAGGTGCTGGGCTGGTTCGACGAGGCCCGCTCCGACGAGACGCCGCGCGGCTTCCACGACACGCGTCACTGGCTCGCGCTCGCGCACACCGCGGGCGCGTTCGCCGACGCGGCCGGCCCGTTCGACCAGGCCGCGGCCTTGTGGCAGCGCGGCTTGCTCGACGACTGACGCCGGTGCCGCGGTTGCGCGGCCTCAACGATCGGCCAGCAGCGACACCGTCGTCGCGCGCGCCGCGTTGTCCTGCCCGGACAGCGCGTCGTCCGGCGCGACCGCGGCCTGCGCGGCCACGACGTCGCCGTTGAACAGCGCGATGCAGCGGCCGCGCTGGTCGGCGGGCTGGTCGGACTCGCACCGGGCCTCGGCCACCGCGCGCGAGCGCTGCGCGGCGTGCGCGAGCTCGTTGCGCACGACGTCCCGTCGCAACACGCCGACGTAGATCGCCAGCACCACGGCGGACAGCGTCAGCAGCGCGACCATCATCCACTGTTCGCGGCCGAATTCGAATCCGGACCGGCGGGACGCGAGTTGCGGCGCGAGCCTGCCGGATTGCCAGACGGTGACGGTGCCCGAGTTCGTGTTCATGGGTCATGCTCCGGGGCGCGGCGACACGCCGCGCGATGCACGTTCATGGCAAGGCGTGATCCCGCCGGCCGGTCTTGCAGCCGGGCGAGGTAAATTCGCAGTCTCGGCAGCGCCGCCCCGGCGCGCGCCGCGACAACCGAAAGGATCGAATGGATTCGACGACCGCCGCCGTGCTCGCGCTGGACGGCATCGGCAACGGCGCCGTCTACGCGTTGCTGGGCATGGCCATCGTGCTGGTGTTCGCGGTCACGCGCGTGATCCTGATCCCGCAGGGCGAGTTCGTCGCCTACAGCGCGCTGACGCTCGCGATGCTGCAGCTCGGACGCGTGCCGGGCACCGTCTGGCTCGCCTTGCTGCTGGCGGCCCTGACCGTGCTGCGCGAACTCCTGGACGGCCTGCGCGCCCGGCGCCCCTGGCCGGCGACCGGCCGCGAGATCGGCCGCCTGTGCGCCCTGCCCGTCGCCGCCGCCGCGGTCACTTATCTTGCGAGCGGCCATGCGTGGCCGCTGGTCCTGCAGGGCCTGCTGACCCTGATCCTCGTGACGTCGATCGGCCCGCTGGTCTATCGGCTCGCCTACCAGCCGTTGGCCGACGCGTCGGTGCTGCTGCTGCTGATCGTGTCGGTCGGCGTGCATTTCACGCTGGTCGGCCTGGGCCTGGTCTTCTTCGGGGCCGAGGGCTATCGCACGCCGCCGTTCTGGGAGGCCAGCTTTTCCGCCGGCGCGGTGACGATCACGGGCCAGGCCATCGTCACCGTCGCCACGTCGGCGGCGCTGATGGCCGCCTTGTGGCTGTTCTTCGCGCGCACGCTGGCGGGCAAGGCGTTGCGCGCCACCGCGATCAACCGGCTCGGCGCGCGCCTGATGGGCGTGTCCACCGAACACGCCGGGCGCAGCGCGTTCTCAATGGCCGCCTTCATCGGCGCGCTGTCGGGCCTGCTGATCGGCCCGACCACGACGATGATCTACGACGGCGGCTTCCTGATCGGCCTGAAAGGCTTCGTCGCCGCGATCTTCGGCGGCCTCGCGAGCTACCCGCTGGCCGTCGGCGGCGCCTTGCTGGTGGGCCTGCTCGACTCGTTCAGCTCGTTCTGGGCCAGCGCGTACAAGGACGCGATCGTGTTCACCGCGATCATTCCCGTGCTGCTGCTGCGCTCGCTCACGGACCGCCACCATGACGACGACGAGTGATCCGGCGATGACGAAACTGCCTCCGCTCAAGATGGCCGCCGCGGCCGGCGTCGTGCTGTTGCTGGCGCTGCCGCTGCTGCCGGTGCCCGAGTTCTGGATCACGCAGCTGGACTACATCGGCCTGTACACGATGGTGGTGCTGGGCCTGGTGCTGCTCACCGGGGTCGCCGGCCTCACGTCCTTCGGCCAGGCGGCGTTCGTCGGGCTGGGCGCGTACGCGACGGCCTACGCCACCACGGCCTGGGGCGCGTCGCCCTGGCTGGGCCTCGCATGCGGGCTCGCGCTGACGCTGGTCGTCGCGCTGGTCGTGGCGGGCGTGACGCTGCGCATGTCCGGCCACTACCTGCCGCTGGCCACCATCGCGTGGGGCCTGGCGCTGTTCTTCCTGGTGGGCAACCTCGAATTCCTGGGCAAGTACGACGGCCTGCAAGGCGTCCCGCCCGTGAACGTCGCCGGCTTCGAGCTGCGCACCGGCCGCGCGTCGTACTGGCTGATCTGGACCGTCGCGCTGCTGGGGGCGCTCGCGCTGCGCCACCTGCTCGACTCGCGCCCGGGGCGCGCGCTGCGTGCGCTCAAGGGCGGCACGCTGATGGCCGAGGCGATGGGCGTCGCCACGCTGCGCTACAAGGTGCTGGCGTTCGTGATCGCGGCGCTCTATGCGTCGCTCTCCGGCTGGCTGTTCGCGCACTTCCAGCGCTCGGTCAACCCGACGCCGTTCGGCCTGCAGATGGGCATCGAGTACCTGTTCATGGCGGTGCTGGGCGGCGTCGGCCTCGTCGGCGGCGCGATCGTCGGCGCCGGCGCGGTCAAGATCGCCGAGAACCAGTTGCAGAACTGGCTGCCCGTGCTGCTGGACACCAGCGGCCCGGTGGAACTGGTCGTCTTCGGCATGGTGCTGATCCTGGTGCTCCAGGTCACGCCGGACGGCCTGTGGTCGCTGGTCACGCGCCGGCTGCCGGTGCGGCGCCACGATCCGTCGACCTGGGCCGGCGCCGACGGCCTGCCCAAGGCCACGCCGCCTGCGCGCGGCGAGACCGTGTTGTCGGTGCAGAAGGCGCGCAAGCAGTTCGGCGGGCTGGTGGCCGTCAACGACGTCAGCTTCGACGTGCGCGCCGGCGAGATCGTCGGCCTGATCGGGCCCAACGGCGCCGGCAAGTCGACGCTGTTCAACCTGATCACCGGCGTCCTGCCGCTGACCAGCGGCCAGGTGGACTATCGCGGTTCGCGCGTGAGCGGGCTCACGTCGCGCGCGATCGCGCGCAAGGGCATGTCGCGCACCTTCCAGCACGTGCGCATGATCGCCGACATGAGCGTGCTCGAGAACGTGGCCCTCGGCGCGCACAAGCGCGGGGGCGCGGGCGTGCTGCGCGCGATGCTGCGCCTGGACCGGGCCGACGAACGACGCCTGCTCGGAGAAGCCTGGAAGCAGCTCGAACGCATCGGCATGGCGTCGCTGGCCGACGAGCCCGCCGGCAATCTCGCGCTGGGCCAGCAGCGCCTGATGGAGATCGCCCGTGCGCTGTGCACCGATCCCGCGCTGCTGCTGCTCGACGAACCCGCCGCCGGCCTGCGCCTGAAGGAGAAACAGGCGCTGGGTGAGGTGCTGGCGCAACTGCGCGCGCAAGGCATGAGCCTGCTGCTGGTGGAGCACGACATGGACTTCGTGATGACGCTGACCGACCGCATCGTGGTGGTGGAGTTCGGCACCAAGCTGACCGAGGGCACGCCGGAGGCCGTGCGCGAGGATCCCGCGGTGCGCGCCGCCTACCTCGGGGTGGAACACTGATGGCCGCCGCCCCGATGCTGAAGGTGGAGGGCCTGCACGCCGGCTACGGCCGCGCCGAGGTGTTGTCCGGCGTGGCGATCGAGGCCGCGGCCGGCAGCGTCGTGGCCGTCGTCGGGCCCAACGGCGCCGGCAAGAGCACGCTGCTGAACGCGCTGATGGGCGTGCTGCCGTCGCGCGGCGAGATCGCGTTCGACGGCGAAGCGGTGCACCGCCTGTCGCTGGAGCAGCGCGTGCAGCGCGGCATCGCGCTGGTGCCCGAGACGCGCGCGCTGTTCGCCACGATGCCCGTCGCCGACAACCTGCTGCTGGGCGGCTATCGCCAGCGCCGCACGCCGCGCGCCGAGCAGGCCGCGCGCCTCGACGCCATCTACGCGCTGTTCCCGCGCCTGCACGAGCGCCAGGCCCAGGCGGCCGGCACGCTGTCCGGCGGCGAGCGCCAGATGCTGGCGATCGGGCGCGCGTTGATGGGGTCGCCCCGGCTGCTGATGCTGGACGAACCCAGCCTGGGCCTGGCGCCGCTGGTGGTCAAGGAGATCTTCCGCATCATCGAGCGGCTGCGCGAGACCGGCACGACGATCCTGCTGATCGAGCAGAACGCGCGCGCCGCGATGGCCGTCGCCGACAACGCCTACGTGCTGGAGACCGGCGCGATCGCGCTGTCGGGCCCGGCGGCGGAACTCGCCGCCGACCCGCGGGTCATAGAAACCTACCTCGGCAAGGCCAAGGCTTGACGCCGCGACCCCCCGCCACAACATACCAAGAACAATGAACCCCATCACGCGCGAGCAGGCCGTCCGAATCTCCTCCTACGTCCTGGCCGGCCTCGCGCTGGTCGGCGTGCTGATGCTGCACCTGCTGGTGCCGTTGCTGGTCGGCCTGCTGGTCTACCAGCTCGTGGTCTCGATCACGCCGTTCGCGCAGCGCTACTTCAACACCAAGCTGGCCAAGATGCTGGTCGTGATGCTGTTCGCGGCGATCATCATCGCCGCGATCACGGGCGCCGTGTTCGGGCTCATCTCGTTCTTCCGCAGCGACATCGAGAACCTGCCCAAGCTGCTGGCCAAGGTGTCGGACATCCTCGATCGCGTGCGCGAAGGCATTCCGCCGTTCCTGGCCGCCTACCTGCCCGACGACATCGCCGACCTGCAGCAGAAGGCGCTCGACTGGCTCCGCTCCCACGTGGCGGAGCTGCAGATGATGGGCGCGCACACGCTCGTCACCTTCGCCGAGACCATCATCGCGATGGTCATCGGCGTGGTGCTGTCGCTGCGCGAGGTCGACCCCCACGCCACGTCCGGCCCGCTGGCCATCGCCCTGACCGAGCGCGCCGACCGCTTCGCCACGGCCTTCCGCAACGTGGCCCTGTCGCAGCTGTGGATCTCGCTGCTCAACACCACCTTCACCGCCATCTACCTCGTGATCGGCCTGCACCTGTTCGGCGTCCACCTGCCGCTCACGAAGACGATGATCGCGATCACGTTCATCGTCGGCCTGCTGCCCATCATCGGCAACCTGACGTCCAACACCATCGTCGTGATCGTCAGCCTGGCCCACTCGCCGGCGGTGGCGGTGGCGTCGCTGGCGTTCCTGATCGTGATCCACAAGCTCGAATACTTCCTGGGCGCGCGCATCGTCGGCTCGCGCATCAAGTCGCAGATCTGGGAGCTCCTGATCGCGATGATGGTGATGGAGGCGCTGTTCGGCATCCCCGGCCTGGTGGCGGCGCCGATCTTCTACGCCTATATCAAGAGCGAGCTTCTGGACGCCAAGCTCATCTGAGCGGTTCCCGGTCGGGCGCACGCGGGACGCGCGTGCTCGACAGCAAACAATCGTTGCAATTGGCCGGTTGTTGCAGTGCACCAAGACCCAACAAGGTCTTGTAGAGTCGGGCAGACTCCTCAAACCGAGGGTTTTCACCCCCCCCTCATTCACTGCAGGGAACACGTCGACCGTGAGCGAAAAGAAGATCGAGTTCTACAAGGGCCCGGCCGGCGGCTGGGGTGCCCTCAAGAGCGTCAGCAAGGCCTTGCTGGCCCAGGACATCGCCGTCAAGGGCGCCAAGACGCTGCTGTCGGCCAACCAGCCCGACGGCTTCGACTGCCCCGGCTGCGCCTGGCCCGACCGCAACCACGCGTCCACCTTCGAGTTCTGCGAGAACGGCGCGAAGGCCGTCGCCGCCGAGGCCACCGCCCGTCGCGTCACGCGCGAGTTCTTCGCCCAGCACACCGTCGCCGAACTCGCCGGCAAGAGCGACTTCTTCCTCGAGGACCAGGGCCGGCTCACCGAGCCCATGGTCTACGACCGGGCCACGGACAAGTACCTGCCCATCGCCTGGGACGCCGCGTTCGAGATGATCGCCGCCCACCTCAACGCCCTGCCCGACCCGAACCAGGCGATGTTCTACACGTCGGGGCGGGCGAGCAACGAGGCCGCGTTCCTCTACCAGTTGTTCGTGCGCGAGTACGGCACCAACAACTTTCCCGACTGCTCCAACATGTGCCACGAGCCCAGCGGCTCGGCGATGCGCCCGCAGATCGGCGTCGGCAAGGGCACCGTCACGCTCGATGATTTCGAGAAGGCCGACGCCATCTTCATCTTCGGCCAGAACCCGGGCACCAACCACCCGCGCATGCTGGGCGAGCTGCGGGCCGCGGCCAGGCGCGGCGCCCGCATCGTCAGCTTCAACCCGCTGCGCGAGCGCGGACTCGAGCGCTTCGCCGACCCGCAGTCCAAGCTCGAGATGGCCACGATGGGTTCGACCCGCATCAGCTCGCACTACTTCCAGCTGCGCGTCGGCGGCGACTTCGCCATGGTCAAGGGCATGATGAAGCACGTCGTCGAGCAGGAGGACGCTCGCGGCGGCATCCTGGACCACGCGTTCATCGCGGAGCACACCACCGGCATCGACGCCTTGCTGGACGACCTGCGCGCCGAGTCGTGGCCGCTGCTGGAACAGGAATCGGGCATGTCGGAGGCGCAGATGCGCGCCGCCGGCGACGTCTACCTCGAGGCCGGCAGCGTGATCGCCTGCTGGGGCATGGGCATCACGCAGCACCCGCACTCGGTGGCCACGATCCAGATGATCAACAACCTGCTGATGCTGCGCGGCAACATCGGCCGGCCCGGCGCCGGCTCGTGCCCGGTGCGCGGCCACAGCAACGTGCAGGGCGACCGCACGATGGGCATCTGGGAGAAGCCGCCCGCCGCGCTGCTCGACCGGTTGCGCGACGTGTTCGGCTTCGAGCCCCCGCGCACGCCGGGCGTCGACGTGGTCGACTCCATCAAGCTGATGCTCTCGGGCGTCGGCAAGGTCTTCATCGCGCTCGGCGGCAACTTCGCCGCCGCCACGCCCGACACTTACGAGACGTGGAAGGCGCTGCGCCAGTGCGAGCTGACCGTGCACGTGACGACCAAGTTGAATCGCAGCCACCTCGTCCACGGCCGCGACGCGCTGATCCTGCCCTGCCTGGGCCGCACCGAGATCGACGTGCAGGCCGCCGGCCCGCAAGGCGTGACGGTGGAAGACTCGATGAGCATGGTGCACATCTCGTCGGGCATCAACCCGCCGGCGTCGGAGCACCTGCTGTCCGAGCCGGCCATCGTCGCCCGCCTGGCCGCCGCCACGCTGGGCGCGCGCAGCAAGACGCCCTGGCTGTGGCTGATCGAGGACTACGACCGCATCCGCGACAAGATCGAGGCCGTCTTCGACGACTTCTTCGACTTCAACGAGCGCATCAGGATCCCGGGGGGCTTTCGCCTGCGAAACACCGCCAGCGAGCGCATCTGGGCCACCGACAGCGAGAAGGCCACGTTCTACGCGCACGCGGTCCCGCTCGACACGCCCACGCACCGCGCCCGCGCGCGCCAGCTCGACAAGGTCGTCTTCACGCTGTTCACCACCCGCTCCCACGACCAGTACAACACGACGATCTACGGCCAGGACGACCGCTACCGCGGCGTGTTCGGCCAGCGCCGCGTGGTGTTCATCAACGCCGCCGACATCAAGCACCTGGGCCTGCGCGACGGCGAATGGGTGGACCTCCACACCGCGTGGTCGGACGGCGTCGAACGCCGCGCCGACCGCTTCAAGCTGGTGGCCTACGACATCCCGCGCGGCAATCTCGCGGCGTACTACCCGGAGACGAATCCGCTGGTGCCGCTGTCGGCCACGGCCATCGAGGCGGGCACGCCGACGTCGAAATCGATTCCCGTCATACTCACGCCTCACCAGGCCGCAGGATCCACCCAGCGCGCCGACACGACATTCGCGGGGGCGTGACCGTCCCGGGCCGACCGGCCCGGCTGGAATCCCTCGCGCGGGCGCGAGGGGACACGCTTGACGGATGACACGACGCCCGAGCTCGACGAGCTCTCGGCCGCGATCCTGCGCGAACTGGCTACCGCGCCCGGCGACGCGGGCATGTCGCTGCCGCGCCTGGGCAAGCACCTGGGCCTCGGCGCGAGCGTGCTGATGCGCTCGCTGTCGGCCATGGGCCATGCGCGCATCGGCGGCGTGGAAGGCCCGGGCTGGGTCCGCGTCACGCAGGTCGAGGAGCGCTGGAACGCGACCCTCACGCAGGCCGGCCGCGATTTCTGCGCGCGCCACCTGGGCGCCTGACCGGGCGCCGTCCTGTCGCCAAGCAGGCCCTCGGACTCTTTTTTTTCATTGGCACGATGACATACGATGCAGCATCCGTTTCGTCGTCCCTCGCCATGAACGCCCTCCTCGATTCCGCCGCCACCTGGTTCCTCGACTTCGCCACGCACGAGCGCGACGGCACGCTGGTCGTCCACCTCACCGAGGGCATCAAGGGCGAGGAACGCCAGTTCGTCGAGCACGAGGGCGAACAGCTGGGCCCGTATTTTCCGGTCGACGTCCAGGCCACCAGCCGCTGCGTCGCGGTGCGATTTCCCCACGCGCGAGCGACGTTCTCCTTCGACGAGGCCTTCGACAGCACCGATCCCGAATTCGAACGGGGCGTCGGCCAGTTCCTCTTCACGGCCTCCGACTCGGCGTTCCGCCGCTTCGTGCTGGCCCGCACGACGTTGACGATCGCCGACGAAGGCGAGGAAGACGACGCCTCGCGCGAGTATTTCCTGCGCACCGAAGACCGGCTGTTCCAGGTCGCCTCGGGAACGCCCGAAGTGGAGCTTCTCGACGAGGCGCCGCGGCTCAACGTGGCGCGGACGCAGACCTGGTTCGCGAACTGAGGCTCACGCGTCGCGGCGCGGCGTTGCGCCCGCATCGGCGCGCACCCGTCGCGCGATCCACAGCGCCAGGCACGACGCGGTCGCGGGAAGCCACACGATCCACAGCTCCGACGCGATCACCGCACGGCCCGCCGGGCTCAGCAGCCGCTGCAGGCTCAAGGGCGACACCTTGATCACCTGCCACGGGAGGAAGTGGCGCGTCCCCGAGAACGGCCAGAACCAGGCGACGCCGAGTCCACCGGTGGTCAGCATGTCCAGCAGGCCATGCGACGCGGCGCTGGCCAGGACGAACGCGAACGCCCGGCCCCGGGTCGTGCGCAACGGCCCGGCGGCCGCCGTCGCCAGCAACGCCAGCAACAGGGCGAACGCGAGGGAATGGAACAGGCCCCGATGGCCTTCGATGTCCGAGTAGGCGACGCCGAAGCGAAAGGCCAGGACGTCCAGGTCGGGCGCGATGGATGCGATGACCCCTGCGACGAGCAGGCGCGGCGAGATCAGGCGCGAGCCCAACCCGAGGCCGATCGCGAGCGGAACTGCGGTGTGGGTGAAGATGGTCGGCATGGCAGGAGGATCCGGGTCACTCTTGCACCGGAATCGCGTAGCGAATGACCGAACTCTCCGCGGTCGGGTGGTAATCGGGCCCGTAGAACTCGATGTCGGCGGCGTCGCCGTGGCGCAGCCCCGAGCGGGCCAGCCAGTTGCCGTAGACGTAGTTGACGGTCTGATCGACCCGCTCGACCCGGCCGCGATGCGTGAACCGCGCGTAGCGGCCGCCCGGCAGGCGCCGGAACACCATCCCGGGCGGCGCCACCACCTCGCGGCGCACCTCGATGGCGGCCAGGTACGCCAGTTCGTCGGCGCCTTCGTGGCGCGGACACACGATGCCGTAGCACTGTCCGCCGACCCGCTCCGGCACTTCGTCCAGGCGCGCCAGGAAGGCGGCCCACAGCGGCGGCAGCTTCCGGGCGATGTTGTTCTTGTGCGATTCGATGCCGAAGCAGTGGGTCTGCAGGCCCACCAGCAGGAGCTCGGGTTGCTCGTAGAGCTCGGGCTCGAGCGAGACGTCGGTTCGAAGATGCCTCAGGTACTCGCCGTCGAAGCTCGGCTTGCGCACGAACTGATGGCTGGTGCCGCGCTTGCGGTACGCAGCGGGGGTGATCCCGAACGCGAGCTTGAACACGCGCGTGAAACTCTCCTGGCTCTGGAAGCCCGCCTCCAGCGCGATCTCGATGATGCGCCGCTCGGTCGACAGGAGCATCTCGAGCGCGACGGCGAGGCGCCGCGAGCGGATGTAGGTCTTCAGCGTCTCGTTGGTCAGCGCCTTGAAGACGCGCTGGAAATGCCAATGGCTGATGCCGGCCTCGCGGGCCACGTCGGCCGTCTCCAGGTCGACGGCCAGGTGGTCCTCGATGAAATCGATGCCGCGCTGGACCCGATCCAGGGTCTTCATCGTCCTTCCTGCCCCGGCACGTCGAAGAATCCGTTCATGGCGAGGAGCTTGCCGTCGGCGCCGTATTCGCCGGTGCTGATGCCCTCGCCGATGACCGCGCCCGCGGCGTCGCACATGTGCCAGGTCGCGACGCTGCGCGCACTGTGCGCCCTGAACGACGTGGTCTTGAAGGAGCCGCCGGGCACCTGCTGGTGGAAGCCGATCATGTAGTCGATCAAGGCCGCATGGCCCTCGACGCTGGTCAACGGATCGCGGTAGACGCATCCGGCATCGACGCTCGCCCGAAGCGCGAGTGCCTTGGCTTCGGCGCCTGGCGCCTGCCATGCGGAGGTGTAGGTTTCCCAGGTTTGCTGGTGCTGTTCGGTCTTGGTCATCGTCTCGTCCAGGTTGTGCGGGAATCCAGGATAGGGACGCGAGAGGCACCTGTTTTGACATTCTGTGCGAAGTGGCAGCAGAGCGCGGCCGCCTCAGGCCGCTCACCAGCAGCGAGACGTTCAGCGAAGCAGCGTGGGCAAGAGGCGAATGACGACCCCAACCAGGTTCACGGCGGCCGCGACGATCGCGAGAATGGCGATGGTGCGCTTGGCACGGACCGCCAACCCCTGGTTGAGCTGAGCGTGGCGTTCCGACAGGGCTTGCAGCCGCCCGACCTCGCCGCGGCCGCTGGAAGGCTCTGCGTCGAGCGCGGCCATGGCCCGCGTCGAACTCCAGGCGATCAACAACACCACCCCGCCCAGCACCAGCGCAAGCCTGAACAGGATCCATTGACCCGAAGCGATGCCCAGCACGCCGACGAAGACGCTGGCCGCAACCAGGAGGAAAGCGACGGCGATGCCGAACTTGCCCAGCGCGGAGCGCGGGCTGCCGTCCGCGCGCGGCCGATTCATCCACCGCTGCACTTTCATGCCACTCCACGCCAGCAAGGCGATGCTGACGGAGCTTCTGCCGACCACGTTGGTGAAGATCGACGGCGTACAGGCCCCGATCTCCTTCTGGGTCGGCGAGGGACGAGTTCAGAAGGGAGCCGATGGCAAGTATTCCGAGTCAGCCGGCCAAGCCGTGCAGGCCCCGCAAGCTGATCCGAACGACTTCCTGCCGATCAGCGGCGAGACGATGGATCACCTCAATATGGCTCTTGAGCCGTTGCCCCAGGAGAACCTAGATGCGCTGATGGCAACCGCAGTGGGCATCGCTGCTGGCCGTCTCGATCAAGCATCGCTAGCCACGCAATTCGCCAATGTCACGGGGCGCGAACTGGAGGAGAGCCAGGGGCGGATGCAAGCCGTCCAGGCGATCTTCCAACATCAAGCCGATGTAGCACTGACCAGCCGCTACGGCCTCAGCCCGTCCGACCTTCCCGCCTTCTACGAGTGGGCACGCTCGCAGCGCCAAGACCTTCTCCACCAGACCATCCAGAAGCAGCTGTACACCCACGACATCAGCGGTTACGGGGTGCTGGCGAATCAGTGGCGGTCGCGAGTGGCACCGAGCATGGAAGCCTTCAAGGCTGCTGGCATCCCGGTGCGCACTCAGGGGCAGGGCAAGGAGGTGTTCATCCGGGGCCAGTGGATGAGCCCTGGAGCGGCAGCGAGGGCCGGCCTGATCTAGCAGCATTTCATCGCTGGCCCAAGAGACAGGCGAAGGATCAATTCGGCCTAGAGCCCCAGAGCAAGGTCATCCCATACAGGAAACTCTCCCCGAGCGATGACGAGTTGAATCATGCGACCGCAGAGTGTCTCGGCTTGAGTGAGAGTCTCTCGGGCCTCGACTAGTCGAGTTCGCGTTTTGGCAGAACGTGGGGCGGCGGCATGGTCAACAATCTGGCCTTCATGAGCGACCGTGCTTCTGAGGTTGTAAAGGTCACGCAAGCGCCGATAGTGTTCACGCCGTTCTTCAGGTGAGCCGCCAAGGAGCAGAGTGCCACGTGTTCTAAGCAAATAGGAGATGGGCGCATCCTTGTCTCGATCTTGCGTGAGCAGTGCTTCGGCGGCAATGCCAAGGTCAATTGCGGCTGCTTCAATTGTATGGTGAGCCAGTTGCCGTCGTCCCTGGTTCAGCCGGGCAAGCGGCGTCTTCAAGCGATTGCGAGTTGCAACTGGAAGCAATCGATAGGCCGTTGCCAGCGCTTGAATTTCCTCGATGGGGTACTCCTGCTTTTCAATCGGGATGTAGAAGGGATGGTCGTTTGTCGGACCGCTGTACCCGCCGACCTGACCGACCAGGGGGAGGTAATCCGGGCGTTGATACCACTGCCCCAAGGTGAAGAGGGGCTTCGGGCAAAGCAACGCGACGACCCGAATCATGTCTTCCGCTTCCGAACTGATGGACGGGTTCTCCCTCGCACCTTTTACCGTGTCATTCGCCGCACGAATTTCACGCATAAGCCCTTCGCGCTCTTCCTGGGAAGATGCCATAAACGCGCGGAGGGTTAACTCACCTTGTTTGCGTGACTCGATGGCGGAATGCGACGAGGCGGGCTCGTAAATGGGCCCGTGTATCGTTTCCTTCACCACCGCCGCGCCTGGTCGAGGTGACGAGTTCGCGATATCAGACGAGAACCGATGGCGCTTTGTGCCTGTGAACAGGTCTTTCAACCGTGACGGCGGCAATTCCTCGATTGGAACGAGATTGAGGCCGCTCCCAAGGTCAATTGACTTGGTCGGAGCCATGCCCCAGATCGGCACTATCTCTAGCAACGGACTCTTGTTCTCGGCGAGGACATCCCGCAGTGCCGCCAGACAGCTTCCTGCCGCGCGCACTCTCGACTGTGCAAGAAGCCAGTGCGCGAAGGCCTCAAGCCCAATCGATTTGTGCCCAGACGGCGAGTCATTTGCGATCCCACCCTCGTACTCTGTGAGCCAGGGGATTCGACGCAGCATCGGTATGAGAGGAGCGAGCTCGTCTTCCTTTATTGACACACGATGAGCGGTAGGAACGAGATAGTCAGCAGATGTCTTCTCATAGCCATCAACCTCAACCGGATCGGTCACGAGCACCGACAACCGCTCGAGTTCTGTGATCAGCCCTTCCGTTTCATGCGCTTTCATAGGTTCCACAGTTTGGTCATTCTGAAGGTTGGCGTGGTGCCAATGGGGGAAGACTTCGCGCTGCGTCTCTTCGACCCTCTGACACTCGACGCCGAAGAAAGTCAGCAGAAGATCGGCCCCGCCTGGCGGGCATGTAGTAGCTGCACATGGTCTGAATGTACTGCTACGGCCTCCAAGCGCAGCCTCCTACCGGGGCGGACTGGATGAAGAAGTAGCCCACCAGAACGACGAAAGCCCCCTCACGAGGGCCTCTTCGAGTGTCTCTTCATATCGACCGAGGGGACAGCCGAAGGGGAGGATCAGTTCGCGTAATACCGTGAGCGGCTGTTCCAGCGTGACACGATGAAGTGCCACCCGAAGGCCCACACCTTGACGCCCTGGCCGCTATCATCGCCGGTCATCGGCTCAGTCTCGATCTTCCAGAACGTGCCTGCTCCAAAGGGCCAACGTGCCATGTAGACATCAAACCCGATCAGGCGGAAGCACCATTGTTGGATGGCTTCGGCGGAGAAGAGGTATCGGTTCATGTCGAGGGCTTTCGGTGGCTCGGTGCACAGGGCAGGAAGCCCGTTGAATGCACATCGAGGCCCGACTGTGTGCCCACTCGGCAGGCAAAAGTGGATGCCCTACGTGCCCGCACAGTTTTCGTTTGGGGACTCTCCCCGACGAGTGAGAAAGTCAGGCGCGACCGGCATAGCTAGGCACGCTCAGTCGATCGCCGATGAGTTAGTGTCAAGTCGGGTCAGGCCCCTGTCGGAACGACACCATCCCCGAGCAGGGACTGTCACGCGCCTTTGCTTGCGCTCGGAGCTTCAAACCCGTGCTTCCTTAATGCGCGTCCATTCGGTCTTCAGGATGCCCTGCAAGCGGGTAACGATCGCGGCACGCTGGGTTTGGTAGGTGTCCAGGAGTCCAACCGTCTCAGGCCCCGGCTCGTCGAAAAATCGCTTGGCCGTTAGGTCGAAGGCTTTAGCAATCGCGATCAGTTCCTGATGGGCCGTTTCGTTCGGATTGAGCCGAAGCTCAAGCCTCGAACCACATATCTCCGCCTGCTCGAACGCGGTGAGCATCTTCTCCTCCACCCCATGCTTCGCTTCCGGGCCTTTGACACGCCGATACTTGCTTCGGAGCGTCGCCAGCATCGCAGTGTGCGCGAGGAATTCGGCGGCATCGTTTCTCAGGCCATCGATCCAGACCTGGCGCTTTGCCGAGATGTTGTCGATCGCAGATCTATCCGCGATACGTCGCTGAACCCTCATCTGCCAAGCCACGACTGCAAACTGGATCATCGGGCTAAGCACAAGTCCGACTAGCGCAACAAGAGCGAGTGCGACCCTGTTGAAGTCTTCGGAGTGGGCGAATGCCCATGTGAGGAATGCGATCAGGGAGGCCATCGCCGGATCCTACGCTGGCCGTTGAAGCCTCGGACTACTGCGCCACGCAACGGAACTGAAGAGACACGGCCGCAGGCTTCGCGAACCCCGAGTTGGTCTCCTCCAGCTTCACCGTCTCGACTACCTTGCCTTCTTTGGCGCAAAACTGATTCGCCTCTGTGTAGACCTCACCCTTAACGCCAATCGGTGGCCCGAAACCTACCTGCGCACTCTTCTTGCCAATCAGGAATGTGCCCTTGTCCATCGGGACGACGCCAGTGCTCGCGCAACCCACGAGTAGCAGAGCCGCGCAGCAACTTATCGCTTTCATAGGTACTCCCTTGAGAATGCTAGTAGTCTCCCACGAGGCTAGACCCCTTCGATAGGTGCCGCCCATCCTATTTCGTCGCATCCTGAGCAGGAAAGCCCAATGACCCCCACCGTTCTCGTCGCAGTGATTGGTGCCTTGAGCAGCATCTTCCTCGCGGCATTCGCGTACTGGACGACGAAGCAGAAGGAGCGGGAAGCGGAATGGCGAAAGGAGAAACTCACGTACTACAAGGCGTTTGTCGAGAGCCTCTCAGCCACAGTTGGTGCTGACGCCACGCCAGAAGGCCACCGCATGTTTGCGAAGACCACCAACAATCTCCTCTTGTTCGCTCCGCAATCAGTCATAGCAGCCGTGGACGAATTCCGCGAAGAGATCCGGGTCTCCAACACCAAGTCAACGCGCGAGCGTCACGATGAGCTTCTAGCCGCGATGCTGATGGCGATCCGCAAGGACATCGGAATCCACCCGAAGGATGATCGCGCAACGTTCAAGCCGGCTCTGTGGTCGTCGGGCCAGCCGGGCGAAATGTCCGAATGAGACGCGCGGGCTTACAAAGCTCGGAGGTAGGAAAAACAGGTAGGAAATAAGAAAAGCCCCTGAGAGCTAAGTGATTGATTTCACTCGACTTTCAGGGGCTCCAATGGGTTGGCGGAGGCGGAGGGATTCGAACCCTCGATGCAGCTCATCACCGCATGCTCCCTTAGCAGGGGAGTACCTTCGACCACTCGGCCACGCCTCCAACACCAGCTGGCATTCTAGCCTGGAATTTTGGGCGTTCAGGCGGCCGGAGTCACAGGTTCTTCCAGATCGAAGGCCTTGTGTAGCGCGCGCACCGCAAGCTCCATGTACTTTTCGTCGATCACGACCGACGTCTTGATCTCGCTGGTGGTGATCATCATGATGTTGATGCCCTCCTCGCTGAGCGTGCGGAACATCTTCGAGGCGACGCCCACGTGGCTGCGCATTCCGATGCCCACGATCGAGACCTTGCAGATCTTCGGGTCGCCCAGCACGGTCAGCGCGCCGGTGGCCGGTGCCACCTTGTTCTTGAGCAGGTCCATCGTGCGCGCGTAGTCGTTGCGGTGCACGGTGAACGAGAAGTCGGTCTTGCCGTCGTGCGAGACGTTCTGGATGATCACGTCGACGTCGATGTTGGCCTCGGCCACCTCGCCCAGGATCTGGTACGCGATGCCGGGCTTGTCGGGGACGCCCATCACGGTGACCTTGGCCTCGTCGCGGTTGAACGCGATGCCCGAAACGACTGCTTGTTCCATGTTGACGTCTTCCTCGAAAGTGATCAGCGTGCCCGAGCGGGCCTCTTCGGTGATGTCGATATCCCAGTTGGTAAAGCTCGAGAGCACGCGCAGCGGCACCCGGTACTTGCCGGCGAACTCCACCGAGCGGATCTGCAGCACCTTGGAGCCGAGGCTGGCCATCTCGAGCATTTCCTCGAACGAGATGGTCTGCAGGCGGCGCGCCTCCGGCACGACGCGCGGGTCGGTGGTGTAGACGCCGTCGACATCGGTGTAGATCAGGCACTCGGCGGCCTTCATCGCGGCGGCGATCGCCACGGCCGAGGTGTCGGAGCCGCCGCGGCCCAACGTGGTGATGTGGCCGCCCTCGTCGATGCCCTGGAAGCCGGTGATGACCACCACCTTGCCGGCGGCCAGGTCGGCGCGCACGCGCACGTCGTCGATGCTCTCGATGCGCGCCTTCGTGTACGACGAGTCCGTCTTCACGGCCACCTGCCAGCCGGTATAGCTCACCGCCTCCAGCCCTTCGGCCTGCAGCGCCAGCGACAGCAGGCCCACCGAGACCTGCTCGCCGGTGGAGGCGATCATGTCGAGCTCGCGGTTCGACGCCGCCGTCTCCATGCCCGGGAACAGATCCTTGGCCAGGCCCAGCAGGCGGTTGGTCTCGCCGCTCATGGCCGACGGCACGACGACCATCTGATGGCCGGCGCGATGCCATTTCGCGACGCGTTTGGCGACGTTGCGAATGCGCTCCGTCGAACCCATCGAGGTGCCGCCGTACTTGTGAACTATCAATGCCATGGTCTGAAACGCCCGGTTGACTCGAGGTGAGGCCCACATGGCCTGACCGCCCAAACCCGATAGTCTAGCGCGCGCTCAGGGGTTTTCCCGGGCCGCGCCGGTTCGCAGGTGGTGGAGCCGAGCTTCTTTCAGCACGAACACGACTTGCCTAGACAGGCTCAGCCTTCGCTGCCGGCGCAGGCCGGTGCCGCGGGATGCCAGCGGATGCCCCATTGCGGGGCGCCCGGGAGCGCCCAGGCACGGGCGTCGACGCCCAGTCCGGGCACGAACAGCAGCGCGCCCGCCGCATCGAACAGCAGCGGCCCCTCGCGGCCCTCCGCCGGGACGCCCGCCGCCTGGTACTGCTTCTTCAGGCTGCGCGCCGTGCCGCCCGGGCGCATCAGGAATTGCTCGCCGCCTGCGCGAACGCGGGCCTCGACTTGCGCAAGCCGATGCGGCGCGACGCCGCCTTGCCCCGTCGCGAACACCTCCAGCGTGCCGTCCCAGGCCGCGAGCGCGTAGCGGTCGCAGCGCAGCAGCGAAAGCGCCCCGTCCGCGCGCGCACGCGGGTTCGTGGGCGTGACGCTAGCGCGCGCGGGCGCGACGACGGCCAGCGTGCCACGCCAGGATCGCAGCACCTGGCCGCCGTCTACCGGCCAGCGCCGCGTCGCGTCGTCGAGCGTTTCGCAAAGCAGGCGCTCGACGAGCGTCTGCGGCACCGGGCCGTCCAGCACCCGGCCGAGCCAGGCGCGCAACATGTTCGTGCGGCGTGCGATCGACAGGGCCCGCCACGCCGCCAATGGCAACGCGTCGCCGACGCCCAGGCGCCGCAGGTCGTCGTCGGCCACCTCGTCGAGCACCGCCCTCGCCTCGGCCGCGCGCCGCGCGACCGCCGCCAGCGCGGCGTCCGCTTCGGGGAATGCGCGCCGCAACGCCGGCATCACGCCCTGGCGCAGCCGGCTGCGCGCAAATCGCGGGTCGGCATTGCTCGGATCGTCGGCGACCGCCAGCGCCAGGGGGGTCACATAGGCGTCGATTTCCGCGCCCGTTCGCGCAATCCACGGCCGCGCCCAGGTCAACCCGTCGCGCTCGGCGACGCGCGGCATCGCCGCGAGCCCCGCCGGGCCGGCACCTCGCAAGGCCTGCAGCAGCACCGTCTCGGCCTGGTCGTGAAGGTGGTGGCCCAGCAGGACGATGCCCGCGCCCGCGGCACACGCCATGCGCGCCAGCGCCGCGTAACGCTCGCGCCGGGCCCAGGCCTCGACGCTCTCGCCCGGCGCGGGCGATCCGTGCAGCCGTTCGCAGGCGAAGCCGGCGTTCCAGCGTTCGCACAAGGCCTCGACCTCGGACGCCCAGCGATCGGCGTCGGCCATCAGGCCGTGGTGGACATGCAGCGCGACGACGCTCGTCCCCAGCGCGCGCCCCGCGCGCAGGGTCGCGTGCAGCAGCGCGACCGAATCGCGTCCGCCGCTGCAGGCAACCGCAACGACGGGGCGATCGGCCATGGACTCAGCGGTCGGTGGTGTCGGCGAAGCGGCCGTAGGCCATCAGGCGCTCCTGGCGGCGCGCCAGCAGTTCCTTCGGCTTCAGATCGGCCACCTGGCGGAGCGCGTCGCCCAGCGCGCGCTTCATGCTCGAGGCCATCGCCTTCGGGTCGCGATGGGCGCCGCCCACCGGTTCGTTGACGATCTTGTCGACCAGGCCCAGCGCCTTCAGGCGGTGCGCGGTGATGCCCAGGGCCTCGGCGGCGTCGGCCGCGCGTTCGGACGTCTTCCACAGGATCGACGCGCAGCCTTCCGGCGAGATCACCGAATAGGCCGAGAACTGCAGCATCAGCATCTGGTCGCACACGCCGATGGCCAGCGCGCCGCCCGAGCCGCCTTCGCCGATGATCGTGGAGATGATGGGCACTTCCAGCTGCGCCATCTCGAAGATGCTGCGGCCGATCGCCTCGGACTGGCCGCGTTCCTCGGCGCCGATGCCCGGGTACGCGCCCATGGTGTCGATGAAGGTGAAGACCGGCAGGCCGAACTTCTCGGCCGTCTTCATCAGGCGCTGCGCCTTGCGGTAGCCCTCGGGACGCGGCATGCCGAAGTTGCGCACCTGGCGATCCTTGGTGTCGTAGCCGCGCTGGTGGCCGACGATCATGCAGGCCTGGCCGTTGAAGCGCGCGAGGCCGCCGACGATGGCCGCGTCGTCCGCGAAGCTGCGGTCGCCGTGCAGTTCCTCGAACTCGGTGAACACCTCGGCGGTGTAGTCGAGCGTCTGCGGGCGCTGCGGATGGCGGGCGATCTGGTAGACCTGCCACGGCTGCAGGCTGGAATAGATGTCCTTGGTGAGCTGCAGGCTCTTCTTGTCGAGGCGGTCGATCTCTTCGGAGATGTCGACGGCCGACTCGTTCTGCACGTAGCGCAGCTCTTCGATCTTCGATTCCAGCTCGGCGATCGGTTGCTCGAATTCCAGGAAATGGCGTTTGGTCATCAGTGAGTTCCTCATTGAGCGGCGTGTCAGCCCTCGCTCGACGATACGGGGTCCAGGCTGCGCCAGAGATACCACGTGGCGACCGAGCGGTACGGTGCCCACCCGTCGCCCAGTTCGCGGGCCTCGGCGCGCGAGACCGGCTCGCCGCTGAAGTAATTTTCGCTGATTCCGCGGATCAGGCCCGGATCGTCCAACGGAAGCACGTTCGGACGCAGCAAATGGAAGATCAGGAACATCTCGGCGGTCCAGCGGCCGATGCCGCGGATCGCCACCAGTTCTTCGATGATCGCCTCGTCGTCCATGCCGTGCCACTGGCCCACGTGCACGGCCCCGTCGCTGAAATGGCGGGCCAGGTCGCTCAGGTACTCGACCTTGCGCGCGGACAGGCCGACGCCCTTCAGCGTCTCGGGCGCAAGCTCCAGCACGGCGGCGGGCTGCAGCAGCTCGACGTCGGGGCCGTCGACGGCCGCGACCAGCTTGCGCCAGACGCCCTGCGCGGACTTGGTGGACACCTGCTGCCCGACGATGGAGCGCGCGAGCGTGGTGAACGCGTCGCCGTTGCTCTGCAGGCGGGCGTCGCCGAACTTGGGGATCAGCTTCTTCATCACCCGGTCGCGCTTGACCAGGTGGCGGCAGGCCTCGTCCCAGTAGCCGGGGACGAAGGCGGTCGCCGCGATGACGGTCTCGGGCGCCGGAGGGACGGCGGGCACGGCCACCATGTCAGGCCTTCACCCAGGTGGTGCCTTGGGCGCTGTCCTTGAGCGTGATGCCGAGGCCGGCCAGCTCGTCGCGGATGCGATCGGACTCGGCGAAATTCCGGTCCTTCTTGGCCTGGGCGCGGGCCTCGATGCGGGCCTGGATCTCGGCGTCGGTCAACGCCGCACCGGCCTGCAGGAACGCCTGCGGCGACTGCTGCAGCACGCCCAGCGTGGCGCCGAGCGCGCGCAGCAGCGTCGCGGTGGCGACCGACTTGGTGCGGTTCAGGTCGGTGACCATCTCGAACAGCACGGCGAGCGCGCCGGGCGTGTTGAAGTCGTCGTTCATCGCCTCGCGGAACGCGGCCGCGCGCGGGTCGGTCCAGTCGATCTTCGAGGCATCGACCGGCTGTTCGGCGACGCCGCCAACGTTGTCATCGGGCAGCGAGATGCTGCCGAGCGCGGTGTACAGGCGGCGCAGCGCGGAGCGCGCGTCGTCGAGATGGGCGTCGCTGAAGTTGAACGGACTGCGGTAATGCGTGCGCAGCATGAAGAAGCGCAGCGTCTCGCCGTCGAACTTCTTGAGCACGTCGCGGATGGTGAAGAAGTTGCCGAGCGACTTCGACATCTTCTCGTTGTCAACGTTCAGGAACCCGTTGTGCAGCCAGTAGTTGACGAACGGATGGCCCAGCGCGCCTTCGCTCTGCGCAATCTCGTTCTCGTGATGGGGGAACTGCAGGTCCATGCCGCCGCCGTGGATGTCGAAGCGCTCGCCGAGGACGGCGCAGGACATCGCGGAGCACTCGATGTGCCAGCCCGGGCGGCCGGGGCCGTACGCGCTGTCCCACTTGGCGTCGGCGGGCTCGGACGGCTTGGCCGACTTCCACAGGACGAAGTCCAGCGGGTCGGTCTTGCCGTCGGCCACCGCCACGCGCTCGCCGGCGCGCAGGTCGTCCAGCGACTTGCCCGACAGCTTGCCGTAGCCGGGGAACTTGCGCACCGCGTAGTTCACGTCGCCGTCGTCGACCTGGTACGCGAGGCCCTTGTCCTGCAGCGTGGCGATCATGGACAGCATCTGCGGCACGTACTCGGTGGCCCGCGGCTCGTGCGTGGGCGGCTCGATGCCGATCGCGCCGATGTCCTCGCGCATCGCGGCGATCATCTCGTCGGTGAGCTGGCGGATGGTGATCCCGCGCTCGACCGCGCGCTTGATGATCTTGTCTTCGATGTCGGTGATGTTGCGGACGTACGTGACGTCGTAGCCGAGCACCTGGAGCCAGCGGTAGACGACGTCGAACGCCATCATCATGCGGGCGTGACCCATGTGGCACAGGTCATAGATCGTCATGCCGCACACGTACATGCGCACGTGGCCCGGAACGATCGGAACGAATTCTTCGGCTTGGCCGGTGAGAGTGTTGAAGAGACGCAGCGTCATCGGCAGGAACGGAGAGCCGGCGGTCGAGCTTCTCGTGGAAGCCGGCGCAGCCGGACGAAATGGAAAACCAGGGGAGTCGAGGCGGGCCGCCGGGGGAAGGAGTCGCTTCGGGCGGTCGGACGTGAAGGTTACGCGCAGTCTAGTGGCCGGGACGAAAAAGCGGGCTCGGCTGCCCTCGGTAGAATCGAGGGAGTATAGCCAAGGAGACCTGCAGATGAGCATCCCCCAACAAACCCGGTGGGCCGCGCTGGCCGTGGCCGGCCTGACGGCGTTCAGCGCCCCGGCCTGGGCCGACAAGGTCCACCTCGTGACGTCGCTGGGCGACATCGTCATCGAGCTGGACGCGCAGAAGGCGCCGAAATCCGTCGCCAACTTCGAGCAGTACGTGAAGGAAGGCCACTACGACGGCACCGTGTTCCACCGCGTGATCCCCAACTTCATGATCCAGGGCGGCGGCATGCTGCCCACGTTGAAGGAAAAGCCCACGCACAAGCCGATCGTGCTCGAGTCGCACAACGGCCTCGCCAACGTCAAGGGCACGGTCGCGATGGCGCGCACCGGCGAGCGCGACTCCGCGACCGCGCAGTTCTTCATCAACGTGCAGGACAACCCGTTCCTGGACCAGGGCGACGGCTACGCCGTGTTCGGCCGCGTGGTGTCGGGCATGGACGTCGTCGAGAAGATCAAGCAGGTCGAGACCACCACCAAGGGGCCGTACGAGAACGTGCCCGTCGCCCCCGTCCTGATCAAGAAAGCCACCCTGGAGAAATAAGCATGACCAAATACGTGAAACTGACCACCACCAAGGGCGACCTGCGCGTCGAGCTCGACGACGAGAAGGCGCCGATCTCGGTCGCCAACTTCCTGTCCTACGTGAACAAGGGCTTCTACGACGGCACGATCTTCCACCGCGTGATCCGCAACTTCATGATCCAGGGCGGCGGCTTCGAGTCCGGCATGAAGCAGAAGGAGACGGACGCCAACATCCAGAACGAGGCCAAGAACGGCCTGAAGAACGACAAGTACACGCTGGCGATGGCGCGCACCTCGGCGCCCCACTCCGCCAGCTCGCAGTTCTTCATCAACACGACCAACAACGGCTTCCTGAACAACGCCGAGGCGCAGGACGGCTGGGGCTACGCCGTGTTCGGCAAGGTCGTCGAGGGCCAGTCCGTGGTCGACGAGCTGGGTGCCGTGAAGACCGGCCGCAAGGGCTTCCACGACGACGTGCCGGTGGACGACATCCAGATCGTCAAGGCCGAGGAAGTCCAGGCTTGACCGGCGCCCGGCCGCCCGAAGCCGGTCGCAGCGCAGTGCGCAGCACGGGAGCGACCTGATGTCGTTGGCGACGTTCGATTCGGAACTGAAGTTCGGCGACGACATCCACGTCGTCGACTTCATCTCCGACATCCACCTGAGCGACGCCATGCCGGCCACGGCCGCCGCATGGGAGGCCTACATGGCCGGCACGAAGGCCGACGCGGTCTTCCTGCTGGGCGACATCTTCGAGGTCTGGGTGGGCGACGACGCGCGCACGCGCCCGTTCGAGGCGCGCTGCACGCAGGTCATCGCCGCCACCGCGGCGCGGGTGCCGGTCTGGCTGCAGCACGGCAACCGCGACTTCCTGATCGGGCCTCAGTTCGCCGCCGCGACCGGCGCGCGGCTGCTCGCCGATCCGGCGTCCGTCACCGCGTTCGGCCGCACGCTGCTGCTGACGCACGGCGACGAGCTGTGCGTGGACGACGTGCCCTACCAGCTCTTTCGCGAGCAGGTGCGCGATCCCGGATACCAGCAGCAGTTCCTGTCGCAGCCGCTGGAGGCGCGGCTCGCGCTGGCCGCGAAGATGCGCGCCGCCAGCATGGCCCGCCACGACGAGCCCGTGACCTACGCCGACGTCAACGAGACGATGGCCAAGGCCTGGCTCGCGCGCCTGGGCACCGACACGATGATCCACGGGCATACCCATCGTCCGGGCACGCAGGTGCGCGACGGCTGGACGCGCCACGTGCTCAGCGACTGGGACCAGGACACGCCCGTCCCCGAGGCCCGGCGCGCGCAGGTCCTGCGCTGGACGGCCGCGGGCTTCGAGCGCCTGGCGCCCGAGCTGGCCGCCTGAGCCGACGTGAGCGACACGCCCTCGTGGTGGCGCGCGCCGCTCGCGCGCGTGGGCGCGTGGCGCGAGAAGCGCGCGCTCGAGCGCCGCGCCATCCCCGATGACCTGTGGCGGCTCACGCTCGCGCGGCTGCCCTTCCTCGCGCGCCTGGACGACGCCGACCGCGCCGAGCTGCGCCGCCTGTGCAGCCTGTTCCTCGACCGCAAGCAGTTCCACGGCGCCGGCGGCCTCGAGGTCACCGACGACATGGCGCTGATGATCGCGGCCCAGGCCTGCCTGCCGGTGCTGCGGCTGGGGCTCGACTACTACGCGGGCTTCGTGGGCATCGTCGTCCACCCCGACGAGGTCGTCGCGCAGCGCAGCGTGATGGACGAGGACGGCGTCGTCCACGAGTACGAGGAGAACCTCACGGGCGAAGCGATGAGCGGCGGGCCGCTGATGCTCGCCTGGGCCGACGTGGAAGACGCCGCCGAGGCCGCCGAACTGGCCTACAACGTCGTCATCCACGAGTTCGCGCACGTGATCGACATGGTCTCGGGGTTCGCCGACGGCGTGCCGCCGCTGCCCGACGCCGCGGCGCGCGACCGCTGGATCGAGGTGATCGACGGCGAGTACGAAGCGTTCTGCCAGCGCGTCGACGACGGCGTCGACACCGTCGTCGATCCCTACGGCGCGGAGGCCGTCGAGGAATTCTTCGCGGTCGCCGTCGAGGCCTTCTTCGTGGCGCCGGTGCCGTTCCGGCGCGAGTCGCCGGCGATGTACGCGTTGCTGGCCGGATACTTCAGGCAGGATCCGGCCATCGCCTGAGCCGCCTGGTACCCGTCGCGGAGGACATGCCACATGAAGCACCGGATCACGACCTCGCTGCTGGCCCTCCTGGCGACCTGCGGCGTCCCGGCCTTTGCCGCCTCCGTGCTCCCGACCGAGGCGCCGTCCGCGCCCGCCTCTGCGCCTGCTCCGGCGCACGGCGCGCCGACGCCCGATCCCGGTGGTCTCGACCAGGCGCTGGACCTGATCAACGCCGGCAAGCCCCGGGACGCGATCAACCGCATCCTCGACGGCTTGATCGCGCGCGGCGACGCCCGGTACGCCAGGGCGAACGGCCCCGTCTACTGCTCGCACACGCACGCCGAGGGCGTGGCCTACGCCGCGCTGGGCATCGTGACGACCACGACCCGCAACGTGACCCTGGCCGACGGCAACTGGGCGGACGCCATCTTCCTGCGCGGCTACGCCGAATTCGACCTCGGCGACTTCGCCGCCGCGCAGCGGGACTACGAGCGCGCCCTCGCCCTGTCGCCGCGCTGGCCGCACTTCCTGTCAGAGCTGGGCGAGCTGCGCCTGCGCCAACGCGACTGGACGGGCGCCCTGGACCTGTTCGCCCAGGCCCGCGACAACGCGCCGGAGATCGCCTCGCCGGACCGCGTTGCCAGCGAGCTGGCACGCGCGCTGCGCGGCATCGGCTACGCCGACGTGGAGCTCGGCCGCCTGGACGAGGCCGAGGCGATGTACCGCCGCTGCCTCGAGATCGACCCGAACGACGAAAAGGCCCGCAACGAGCTGGGCTACGTGCTGGGCCTGAAGCAGAAGCAGGCCGCCTGAGGCCGCCGGCACGGGCTGGCGCCATGCGGGTTCGTACTCGCACGGCAGCACCCGACCTTCGTGCATGGTGATCCGTCGCGCCACAGAATCTCTGATCACGCGAGCGCGCACCCCAGAAGAAGGAAGGCCGGAGACATGAAGACCCCCGTCTACAAGATCCTGTACGTCCAGGTGCTGTTCGCGATCGTGGTGGGCGCCGCGCTCGGGCATGTCGACGCCGAGTTCGCGATCAAGATGAAGCCGCTGGGAGACGGGTTCGTCGCGTTGATCCGCATGGTCATCGCGCCGATCATCTTCTGCACGGTCGTCTCCGGCATCGCCGGCATGGACGACATGAAGAAGGTGGGCCGCGTCGGCGGCAAGGCGCTGCTCTACTTCGAGGTGATGTCCACCGTCGCCCTGATGGTGGGCCTGCTCGTGGCGCACCTGCTGCATCCGGGCGCGGGTTTCAACGTCGACCCGGCGACGCTCGACAGCCGCGCCGTCGACAGCTACGCGACCCAGGCCAAGGGCCAGAGCACGGTCGACTTCCTGTTGCACATCATCCCGGTGACGCTCGTCGACGCGTTCGCCAAGGGAGAGATCCTGCAGGTGCTGCTGGTGGCGATGCTGTTCGGCAGCGCGCTGGCGCACGCCGGCCCGCGCGGCGCGCCGCTGCTGGGCCTGATCAACCAGTTCTCCGCGGTGTTCTTCCGCATGGTCACGCTGATCACGCGGCTCGCGCCCATCGGCGCGTTCGGCGCGATGGCCTTCACGATCGGCAAGTACGGCCTCGGCTCGCTGCTGCCCTTGCTCAAGCTCGTGGGCACGTTCTACGTGACCTCGCTGCTGTTCGTGCTGGTCGTCCTCGGCCTGGTCGCCCGCGCGGTCGGATTCTCCATCCTGCGTTTCCTGGTCTACATCAAGGAGGAATTGCTGATCGTGCTGGGCACCAGTTCCTCCGAGGCGGCGCTGCCGCAGCTGATGGCCAAGCTGGAGAACCTGGGCTGCTCGAAGTCGGTGGTGGGCCTGGTCGTGCCCACCGGCTACTCGTTCAACCTCGACGGCACCAACATCTACATGACGCTGGCGGTGCTGTTCATCGCGCAGGCGCTCAACGTCGACCTCACGACGACGCAGGAGGCCACGATCCTGCTCGTCGCGATGCTCACGTCTAAGGGCGCGAGCGGCGTCACGGGCTCGGGCTTCATCACGCTGGCCGCCACGCTGTCGGTCGTGCCGTCGCTGCCCGTGGCCGGCATGGTGCTGATCCTGGGCATCGACAAGTTCATGAGCGAATGCCGCGCGCTCACCAACATCGTGGGCAACGGCGTTGCCTGCGTCGTGGTGTCGGCGTGGGAGCGCGAGCTCGATCGCGCGCGGCTCGCCACGGTGCTGCACGGACCCGCGGAGACCGAGGCCGCCGAGCCGGCGGCGGACGCGCACTGACCCGGCTTCGCGCGACCCCGGGGTAAACACGCCGGGAGTTGCACAGGTCGCCTTCAGCGAGCGCACCTCCCTGCGCCTCTTCAAAAAACGGGAGAGGATCCCCATGAACAGCAAGACGATCCTGCTGGCCGCCGCGCTGTGCGCGGGCCTCGCAGCCTGCGGCGGCGAAGGCAGCGACCCGGACACGCTCAGCCCGGTCGAGACCGGTTGAGGGTCGGCTCGCGCGAGGTACACAACGACGGCATTCTGGTGTTCAATCGAACCAGGGTCTCAGGCACGCCGTCGGGCAGCAGGGAAAACGGATGCCTCGTCGAGGCTTCGCAACCGACGACGGGCCTCAAGATCGTGGTTATCCCGGCCCGGGCGGCCGCGCGGCGCCGCCTCGACGCGACGCGCAAGCCCCGGTCGTCGCCAGCGCTCGAACGAGGCCGCCTTGCCACCCAACGTCCCCGCACACGATTTCGGCGCCGATGCGCTCATGCATGGTCGGCGCGTCCGTCGCCTGCTCCTGCTCGGAAGCGGCTTCGTCGCGGCGACCAGCCTGTTCTGGGGCCTGTTCTTCGTCTCCCACGGGTACTGGCTGGTCGCGGCGCTGGATGGGGTGGCGATCCTGCTGGCCGGCGCCACGGCCGGCCTGGCGCGGCGCCAGCACCTGCGCGCCGCCTCGCGGCTGCTCATCGTGGTCATGTTCGTGCTGCTGTGCTGCTGCGCCGAGTTCTTCGACATCCCCTCGGCCGCAGCGCCGCGCTCGATGCACCAGTACCTGCTCGCGTTCGCCGTCGCCTCGTCGCTGTTCACGCACGACGAGCCCGCCTGGCTGCGCTGGGGCACGCCGCTCGCCTTCGCCTGCGCCTACGCCTTCTTCGCGAGCAGCAACGCCGGCTGGGCGACCGGCCTCGAGCTGCCGGACAGCGTCCGCGTGCCCGGGACGTGGATCAACAACGCGATCGCGCTGTCGTTCATCCTGCTGACGCTGCACGTGATCCAGTCGGACGTGCGCGAGCGCAACGTCCTGGAGATCGACCTGCGCGACGCCTTGCTCCGCGGCGAACTGCAACTTCACTACCAGCCCCAGTTCGACAGCGAGCAGCGTGTCGTCGGCGCCGAAGCGCTGGCGCGCTGGGTTCACCCTCGACGCGGCCCGATCTCGCCGGGCACGTTCATTCCACTGGCCGAAGGCAGCGGCCTGATGCCGCCGTTCGGCGACTGGGCGTTGCGCACCGCCTGCCTGCAGCTCGTGGCCTGGAGCCACAGGCCCGAGACGCGGCCGCTGTCGCTGGCGGTCAACGTCAGCGCGTCGCAGTTCGGCCAGGTCGATTTCGTGGCCCGCGTGTTCGCGATCCTGGACGAATCCGGCGCCGACCCGGCGAAGCTGAAGCTGGAGCTGACCGAAAGCACGCTGGTGGACGACCTGGAGGACATCATCGCCAAGATGAACCAGCTCAAGGCGCGCGGCGTCCGGTTCTCGCTCGACGACTTCGGCACCGGCTTCTCCTCGCTGACCTACCTGCGCAGGCTGCCGCTGGACCAGCTCAAGATCGACCAGGCCTTCGTGCGCGACATGCTGGAATCCAGGCGCGGCGCCGGCGTCGCCGAGACCATGGTGCAGCTCGGGCGCCGGCTGGGCCTGGAGGTCATCGCCGAAGGCGTCGAAACCGAGGCCCAGCGCAGCTTCCTGCTCGCCATCGGCTGCCGCAGCTACCAGGGATTCCTGTTCAGTCCGGCGTTGCCAGGCGCCGAGTTCATGGCCTTCGTCGCCAGCCGGGTCCCGCGACCGGGCGGCGAGCCGAACGCGCCCTGATCCGTCTCGACCCGGGCCGTGGCCTGCACGACCTCAGCGGGCATCGCGCAGGCGAAAGACGGTCACTGCATTCACCAGTTGCTGAGCTTGCGTGCGCAGGCTCTCCGCCGCGGCGGCGCTCTGCTGCACCAGCGCCGCGTTCGACTGCGTGGCCCGGTCCATCTGCGTCACCGCCTCGCCCACCTGGGCGACGCCCGCGCTCTGCGCCACGCTGGCCGCGCTGATCTCGGCGACGACCTCGCTGACGCGCCGGGTGCTGCCCTGGATCTCGTCCATCGTCGTGCCCGCGGCCGCGGCGATGTCGGCCCCCTGCTCCGCGCGATCGACGCTGGCGCCGATCAAGGACTTGATCGCGCGCGCGGCTTCGGCCGAACGGCCGGCCAGCGTGCGCACCTCGCCGGCGACGATCGCGAACCCGCGTCCCTGCTCGCCGGCGCGCGCGGCCTCGACCGCCGCGTTGAGCGCGAGGATGTTGGTCTGGAACGCGATCCCGTCGATCACGCCGACGATGTCGGCGATCTGCCGCGAGCTGTCGTTGATGGCCTTCATCGTGTCGACCATGCGCCCGACGGCTTCGCCTCCTTTCAACGCCGCGTCGTTGGCGGTTTCGGCCAGCCGGCGCGCCTGCACCGAGTTGTCGGCGTTGTGCTTGACCGTGGCGCTCAGCTGCGCCATCGACGCCGCGGTCTCCTCGAGCGCGGAGGCCTGCTGCTCGGTGCGAGCGGACAGCTCCATGTTGCCCTGCGCGATCTGCATCGACGCGGTGGCCATGCCGTCGCTGCCGCTGCGCACCTGGGCCACGATGCCGGAGAGGTTGTCGCACATGCGCCGCATCGCCGCCATCACGCTGGTCTCGTCGCCGTCGGAGACGGGCACCTCCACCGCGAGGTTGCCGCCGGCTACTTCGGTGGCGATCGCCGCCGCGTGGGCCGGCTCGCCGCCGGAAGCCGACCAGACCGCGCGATGCGCCCAGCGGCCCAGCCCCAGCAGGACGACCGCGGACAGCGCGAACACCGCGAGCTGGGCGATGCGCAGGTGGCGCTGCATTTGCGCCAGCGTGGCCATCGCCGCGTCGGAGAAGGCGGTCGACACCCGCACCGTGTCGTCGACCCCTTCCCGGTGCGCCAGGTAGGCGAGGTTGGCCTTCTGGAGCGCCGCCTGCGCGCCCGCGGCGTCGCCGCCCGCCAGCGCCGCCAACACGGCATGCGAGGCCGCGAGAAAACGGGTTCCGGCCTCATGCTGCTTGCCCAGCAACTGCGCCTGCAGGCCATAGGGCGGGTTCTGCGTCCAATAGGCGACGCGCTCGCCGTACTCCTTCTCGAGCCGCGCGGCCTCCGCCTGCGCGGCCGGCAGCGGCATCGTGCCTTCGACGGCCTCCGACAGCACCAGCCGCAGCTCGATCAGGTACAGCGGCGGCGGCAGGATGTCGGCGGTGACGTCCTTGGACACGAGTGCACGCTGCGCGGCGTCCGTGGTGCCCGCGTCGCCCCACATCGAGGTCGCGGTGAGCACGCCGGAGGCCAGCAGTCCGGAGAGGATCAACAGCAGGAGCAGGCTGCGCAAGGATTTCATGGCGATGCTTTCGAGTTGTCCGATGACGAGCCTGACTCCCCCGAGTCGGTTCCCAAGGGTTCTCGGCGACAGCGCGCTGCAGGTGGAGTAGGGAAACCTCGACGCCCGGCCTCACGCCGCGCCGGCGCCGCCCTCGACCAGCGCGGCGAGTCGAGCCAGGGACTCGCGCCATCCCTTCTCGTTGTCGGCCGGCGATACACCGGCAGGCACGCCGTCGTGCCGCGCGAGCAGGCACGTGCCGCCGGGTTCGTCACGCAGCTCGAAGCTCACGCGCATCGTGCCCTGCAGCGCCGGGTCGTCCGTCTCGAACTCGAGCGCTTCGACCACGCGCTCATTGGGGACCAGCTCCGCGAAGCGGCCGTGGTAGGTGTCGGTGTGCGCGCCGGTCTTGCCCGCTGCGCCCGGGTCGTCGTAGGTCAGCGACACGCGGATCGCGCCGCCCACGCGCACGTCGAACGCGTGCACTTCGCTGCGCATGGCCGGCGGCACGCGCCAGCGCCCGATCGCGCGCGCGTCCGTCAGCGCGCGGTACACGCGCTCGCGCGGCGCGCGCAGGTGCCAGGTCAGGCGGGTCGACGACATGGGCGGACGATACGCTGCCCGCCATGAAAAAGCCCGGCGGACTCGCGTCGCGCCGGGCTTTCGTACGGGATGAAGGCGTCAGACCGCCGCCGCCTCCGCCTTGGGCTTGTCGCCGCTCTTGCCGGAGGACTGGATGTCGAGGACGACCTCGCCCTTGTCGTCGATGTCCACGCCCAGGCGGCCGCCGTCGACCAGGCGGCCGAACAGCAGCTCGTCGGCCAGCGCACGACGGATCGTGTCCTGGATCAGGCGCTGCATCGGACGCGCACCCATCAGCGGATCGAAGCCCTTCTTGCCCAGGTGCTTGCGCAGGGCGTCGGAGAACGTGACCTCGACCTTCTTCTCGGTCAGCTGGCCTTCGAGCTGCAGCAGGAACTTGTCGACCACGCGCAGGATGATCTCCTCGTCGATCGCGCGGAAGTTGACGATCGCGTCGAGGCGATTGCGGAACTCCGGCGTGAACAGGCGCTTGATGTCGGCCATCTCGTCGCCTTGCTGGCGCTGGGTGGTGAAGCCGATCGTCGCCTTGTTCATGGTCTCGGCGCCCGCGTTGGTGGTCATCACGATGATCACGTTGCGGAAGTCGGCCTTGCGTCCGTTGTTGTCGGTCAGCGTGCCGTGGTCCATCACCTGCAGCAGCACGTTGAAGACGTCCGGGTGCGCCTTCTCGATCTCGTCGAGCAGCAGCACGCAATGCGGCTTCTTGGTGATCTGCTCGGTGAGCAGGCCGCCCTGGTCGAAGCCGACGTAGCCCGGAGGCGCGCCGATCAGGCGGCTGACGGCGTGGCGCTCCATGTACTCCGACATGTCGAAGCGGATCAGGTCGATGCCCAGGATGAACGCGAGCTGCTTGGCCACTTCGGTCTTGCCCACGCCCGTGGGGCCGGAGAACAGGAACGAGCCGATCGGCTTGTCGGGCTTGCCGAGACCGGAGCGCGCCATCTTGATGGCCGCGGCCAGCGCGTCGATGGCCGGATCCTGGCCGAACACCACGCTCTTCAGGTCGCGGTCGATCGTGCGCAGCTTGTCGCGGTCGTCCGAGGTGACGCTGGCGGGCGGGATGCGGGCGATCTTGGCCACGATCTCTTCCACCTCGTTGCGGGTGATCGTCTTCTTCTGGCGGCTCTTGGGCAGGATGCGCTGGGCGGCGCCGGCCTCGTCGATGACGTCGATCGCCTTGTCGGGCAGGTGGCGGTCGTTGATGTACTTGGCCGACAGCTCCGCCGCGGCCTGCAGCGCGCCGATCGCGTACTTGACGCTGTGGTGCTCCTCGAAGCGCGACTTGAGGCCCTTGAGGATCTCGACGGTCTGCTCCACGGTCGGCTCGTTGACGTCGACCTTCTGGAAGCGCCGCGACAGCGCCGCGTCCTTCTCGAAGATGCCGCGATACTCGGTGAACGTCGTGGCGCCGATGCACTTCATCGAGCCGTTGGACAGCGCCGGCTTGAGCAGGTTGCTCGCGTCCAGCGTGCCGCCCGACGCGGCGCCGGCGCCGATCAGCGTGTGGATCTCGTCGATGAACAGCACGGCGCGCGGCTGCTCCTTGAGCTGCTTCAACACGCCCTTCAGGCGCTGCTCGAAGTCGCCGCGGTACTTGGTGCCGGCCAGCAGCGCGCCCATGTCCAGCGAGTAGACGACCGCGTCGGCCAGCACGTCGGGCACGTCGTTCTGCGTGATGCGCCAGGCCAGGCCCTCGGCGATGGCCGTCTTGCCGACGCCGGCCTCGCCGACCAGCAGCGGGTTATTCTTGCGCCGGCGGCACAGGATCTGGATGACGCGCTCGACCTCGTGCTCGCGGCCGATCAGCGGATCGATCTTGCCGTCGCGGGCCAGTTGGTTAAGGTTCTGCGTGAACTGGTCCAGCGGCGAGCCCTTGCCTTCGCCGCCCTCGTCCTTCTCGGCCTGCTCGCCGCTCGACTCGCCGCTCGCCTTCGGCGGCTCCGGCGGATCGGACTTCTTGATGCCGTGCGCGATGTAGTTGACGACGTCCAGGCGCGTGACGCCCTGCTGGTGCAGGTAGTACACGGCGTGCGAATCCTTCTCGCCGAAGATGGCCACGAGCACGTTGGCGCCGGTGACTTCCTTCTTGCCGCCGCCGGTGGACTGCACGTGCATGATCGCGCGCTGGATCACACGCTGGAATCCCAGCGTCGGTTGCGTGTCGACCTCTTCGGAACCGCCCACGGTGGGGGTGTTCTCGCGGATGAAGGTCGACAGGCTCTTCCTCAGGTCCTCGATGTTGGCCGCGCAGGCGCGCAGCACTTCGGCGGCAGACGGGTTGTCCAGCAACGCGAGCAGCAGGTGCTCGACCGTGATGAATTCATGCCGCTGCTGCCGCGCCTCGACAAACGCCATGTGCAGGCTGACTTCCAGTTCTTGCGCAATCATGCGGCCTCCATAATGCATTGAAGCGGGTGTCCGTAGCGACGTGCGGCGGCCAGCACCAACTCGACCTTCGTGGCGGCAATGTCCTTGGTGAACAAGCCGCACACGCCACGCCCTTCATGGTGGATCTTCAACATGATCTGCGTGGAGGTTTCGAGGTCCAACTTGAAATATTCCTGCAGCACCATGACGACGAATTCCATCGGAGTGAAGTCGTCATTGAGCAGCACCACCTGGTACATGCGGGGCGGCTTGGTACGTGCAGCCTTGCGTTCGGCCACGACGGCGCCCTGGCCCGAGTCGGGCAGACTCGGCTTGGGCAACGCGGGCGGCGGCGGTGGAGGGTTTTCCTCGGGCATGAATTGATTCTATAGACTCGCGCACGTCCGGGCACGATGGGACATATCGTCGCCCTGACAGGGTCAAGAGCATTGCCGGATAAGCTTTGCTCAGGGCTCGCATTTCGGGACGACGCGGATCATTTCAAGACGAGCGTACTGGACAACTTTTCCATGCCGCCGCTCCGGCCGACCTGGCCGGGCTGGCGGGACACGAAAACGCTTTCGCATGGCACCAAGGTAGCACGTCGCGCGCACCCGTTGGGTCACTGTTGCAATGACGTGACGACCATTTTTTGGCACCTGACGGCAACTCGTGCGGCCCCGCGCCCCGCGTCAGCCGCCCAGCCGGGCCTGGAGTTCGGCCACCTGGCCGCGCAGATACTCGTTCTCCGCTGTCAACTGGGCCACCTGATCCTGCAGCGCCTGCACTTGCGACGACGCCGCTTCGGCGCCCTCTTCCCGGGGCGGCTTGCGGTTCGCGTCGCGCGCCCGCTTGGCGGCCTGCTTCAGTTCGTCCTTGCCGGCGCTGGCGGCGGCCACCTGTTCCTCCACCGGGAGGTCGGCCACCGCGGCGGCCGCGTTGAGCGAGATCGTGCCGGCGCGCACCGCCGCCACCAGCTCCGGCGCGGCCTGTTTCTGGATCTTCTCGATCATCGTCACCTGGCCGGCGGTCAGGCGGGCGGCCTTGGCCACCGCCTCG
>FTJN01001917.1_pt3 | contig 41611 bp, 39 predicted proteins | sample 1658361 | NCBI WGS metagenome assembly FTJN01 (sample SAMEA3914819, study PRJEB12502) | metagenome | biome: forest; material: soil | place: Canada | collected 2010-06-26 | depth 0.3 m
GGGGTGGATCCTGCGACTTCGCGCAGGATGACCCGCTCCTGTCATCCTGCGCGCAGTCGCAGGATCCACGCACCGGAAGACGCCTCCGACGCTCCCGACGCCGTGCCGGGCCGCCACGGCGGTACAAAGTTGGCCTGCGGCCGACTCGCGGCAGGCGCGCAGAGCGCCGACCCGCGATAATCACGGGTTACCCCGCATCCCCAGCGCTCGCCCGTCCCCGGGCCGGCGCACGCCACATGTCCGCCGATCTCGCCACCCAGGTGCGCCGCCGCCGCACCTTCGCCATCATTTCCCACCCGGACGCGGGCAAGACCACGCTCACGGAAAAGCTGCTGCTGTTCTCGGGCGCGATCCAGATCGCCGGCTCGGTGAAGGCGCGCAAGGCCGCGCGGCACGCGACGTCGGACTGGATGGAGATCGAGAAGCAGCGCGGCATCTCGGTGGCGTCGTCGGTGATGCAGATGGAATACCGCGACTGCGTCATCAACCTGCTCGACACCCCGGGCCACCAGGACTTCTCCGAAGACACCTACCGCGTGCTGACCGCCGTCGACGCGGCGCTGATGGTGATCGACGCGGCCAACGGCGTCGAGCCGCAGACGCGCCGCCTGCTGCAGGTCTGCCGCGCGCGCAACACGCCCATCCTGACCTTCGTCAACAAGATGGACCGCGAGGTGCAGGAGCCGATGGCCCTGATGGACGAGATCGAGCGCGAGCTGGGCATGAGCGTGGTGCCGTTCACCTGGCCGGTGGGCATGGGCAAGGCGTTCGGCGGCGTCGTCGACCTGCGCAAGAAGCAGATGCGCGTGTTCTCGCCCGGCGAGGCGCGCGCGGGCGGCGACGAGGAGGTGCTGACCGACCTCGACAACCCGGACTACGCCGAGCGCTTCGGCATGGGCTGGGGCCAGTCGCGCGACGAGATCGAACTGCTGGGCGCCGCCGCGCCCTCGTTCGACGAGGAGGCCTTTCTCGAGGGCCGCCAGACGCCCATGTTCTTCGGCTCGGCGATCAACAACTTCGGCGTGCAGGAGGTGCTGGACGCCCTCGTCAACCTCGCCCCGTCGCCCGGCCCGCGCCCGGCGATGCAGCGCGAGGTCAAGCCCGAGGAGCCCAAGTTCACCGGCGTCGTGTTCAAGATCCAGGCCAACATGGATCCGTCGCACCGCGACCGCATCGCGTTCCTGCGCGTGGCTTCCGGCCACTTCGAGCGCGGCATGCGCCTGAAGGTCGTGCGCTCCGGCAAGGAGCTGCGCCCCAACACCGTGGTGTCGTTCCTGTCGCAGCGCCGCGAGCTGCTCGACGAGGCGTTCGCCGGCGACATCATCGGCATCCCCAACCACGGCGTGCTGCAGCTGGGCGACACCCTCACCGAAGGCGAGTCGCTGCAGTTCACCGGCCTGCCGTTCTTCGCGCCGGAGCTGTTTCGCAGCGTCGAAGTGGCCGACCCGCTCAAGACCAAGCAGTTGCGCGCCGGCCTGACGCAGCTCGGCGAGGAAGGGGCGATCCAGGTGTTCCGCCCGGTGCTGGGCACCGTGCTGCTGCTGGGCGCCGTCGGCCAGCTGCAGTTCGAGGTGGTGGCGCACCGGCTCGAGCACGAGTACGGCGTGCGCGCGCGCATCCAGCCCGCGCGTTACGCGCTCGCGCGCTGGATCACGTGCGAGCCGGACGACGGCGGCGACAAGGAGCTCCAACGCTTCATCGACGCCAACGCCCACCGCATCGCCTACGACGCGGTCGACGCGCCGGCCATCCTGGTCGAGTACGCGCCCGAGCTGCGCGCCGTCGAAGCCAACTGGCCCAAGATCAAGTTCCACGCGTTGCGCGAGCACGCCGGCCTCGTGTTCCAGAAGCGCATGGGCGATTGACGGAACCTTTGCACGCCTGGGCGCCTCTACCGGGGCCCCGCCACTCGCACCGCGCCATGTCCAAGTTCCCGCTGATCGCCCTCGCCGGCGCCGCCGTGCTGGCGCTGGCCTGCGTCCACGCGCCGGCGGCGCAGTGGTCCGGCCCCCCGAGCGCCCAGGTCACCTCACCCGTCACCTGGGCCGATCTCGAGCACACCCGCTGGATCGCCGACGGCCGCGACGACGCGCCGCGCAAGGTCTACGTGTTCATGGACGCGAACTGCAAGTACTGCACGAAGTTCTGGTCCGACGCGCGGCCCTGGGTGCGCAGCGGCAAGGTGCAGCTGCGCCACGTCCTGGTCGCGGTCATCGCGCCCACCAGCGGCGGCAAGGCCGCCACGCTGATGCTCGACCCGGATCCGGCCGGGCGGTTCTCGTCGTTCGAGGAGGCGCACGCGTTCGGCGTGGTGCGCATGCTGGCCGACGGCCCGCGCCACTCGCTGGAGGATCCCAACCTGCCGCCGATGGACACGATCCCCGCCGACGTCGGGCGCGCGCTGGCGCAGCACGAACGGCTCATGAGCGGGCTGGGCCTGCGGGGCACGCCGGGCATCGTGTTCCGGGGCCTGGACGGCCAGTTGGTGGCACGGCCCGGCATCCCGCGGGAAGAGCTGCCGGCCATCCTCGGCGCCTTGTAGGCCGGCGCGCGCCCGACGGCCGCGGAGGCGCGCCGGTTCTCGGGCGAGAATCGCGCCATGGCCTCCCGCGTCTCCCTCTACCTCGACCTGATCCGCTGGAACCGGCCCGCCGGCTGGCTGCTGCTGCTGTGGCCCACGCTGTCGGCGTTGTGGATCGCCTGCGACGGATTTCCCGGCTGGCACCTGCTGGCGGTCTTCACGTTCGGCACGGTCCTGATGCGCAGCGCCGGCTGTTGCGTCAACGACGTGGCCGACCGCGAGTTCGACAAGCACGTCAAGCGCACCGCGCAGCGACCAGTGACCAGCGGCGCGCTGTCGGTCAAGGCGGCGCTGGTGTTCGGCGCGGTGCTGGCGTTGCTGGCCTTCGGCCTGGTGCTGACCACCAATCCGCCGACGATCCTGATGTCGTTCGCCGCGCTGGCCATCACCCTCGCCTATCCGTACGCGAAGCGCTTCGTGGCGATGCCGCAGGCGGTGCTGGGCGTCGCCTTCAGCTTCGGCATCCCGATGGCGTTCTCCGCGGCGCAGGGCGGCCACGACTGGTCGCTCGCGGCCATTCCCGCCGCGGTGCCCGCGCTCGCCTGGTGGCTGCTGGTGGGCAACCTGTTCTGGGTGCTGGCCTACGACACCGAGTACGCGATGGTCGACCGCGACGACGACCTGAAGATCGGCATCCGCACATCGGCGATCACGCTGGGCCGCTTCGACGTGGCCGGCGTGATGGCGTTCTACGCGGTCTACCTGCTGTCGTGGCTGTACCTGGGCCTGAAGTTGGGGCTGGGCCCGGCCTACGCGGTGGGCATCGTGATCGCGGGGCTGCAGGCTGCCTGGCACTTCACGTTGATCTGGGGCCGCACGCGCGACGGGTGCTTCCGCGCGTTCCGCGCCAACCACTGGCTGGGCGCGGCGGTGTTCGCGGGCGTCGTGCTGTCGTTCGTCGTCGGCGTTCGCGCGGGGCAGTGATGACGGCCGCGCCGCAGGTGGTCACCTTGCGCGCGGCGGATCGCGCGCACTGGCCCGCCGTCGAGAACCTGCTGCAGTTCTACTTCTACGAACTGAGCGCGTGGTACGCGATCCGCTTCGGCGAGGACGGCCGCTACCCGATCGGCGCCAAGGACGACTACCTGGCGCAGCCCGGCACGCAGGCCTGGCTGATCCTGGTCGACGGCGAGCTGGCGGGCCTGGCCGTCATCGACGACGAACTGGCCGACCGGCGCCGCGACTTCAACCTGGGCTACTTCTTCGTCGCGCGGCGCTTTCGTGGCCGGGGCGTGGGCTCGGCGGCGTTCGGCGGGCTGCTGGCGCGCTATCCCGGCGCGTGGGAGCTGTACTACCTGGCGCGCAACGCGGCGGCCGCGGCGTTCTGGCCCAAGGCCTTCGAGCGCGCCGGCGTGCGCGAGGTCGTCGTCAGCAGCGTGACCGCGCACGACGAGGCGTGCGTGATGCACCGCTTCGCGTCGCCGGCGCGTTGAACGCCGCTCAGCCGCCGAACTCGTCGCCGAGCTCCTTCGCGCGCGCCTGCGCGGCGCGCAAGGCCTGCACGATCGCCGGCTTCACGCCCGCGGATTCCATCGCGGCGATCGCCGCGTAGGTCGTGCCGCCCTTGGACGTCACGCGCGAGCGCAGCGTCTCGGGGCTCTCGTCGGAGGCCCGCGCGAGCGCGGTCGCGCCCTTGAACGTGGCCTGCGCCAGGCGGCGGCCCTGCTCGGGAGCCAGGCCCATGTCGGCGGCGGCCTGCATCATCGCCTCGAGGAAGAAGAACACGTAGGCCGGGCCGGAGCCCGACAGCGCGGTCACGGCGTCGAGGTCGCTCTCCTGCGCCACCCACAGCGTCTCGCCGGTGGGCGCGAGCACGCGTTCGATCGCGGCGCGATCGGCGGGCGTCACGGCGGGACGCGCGAACAGGCCGGCGATGCCTTCGCCGATCAGCGCCGGCGTGTTGGGCATCGAACGCACGATGCGCTCGCTGCCCGTGGCGCGCGCGATGGCGTCGCTGCGGATGCCGGCCATGACGGACAGGTGCAGCGCACCGCCGACGTAGGGCGCGCACGGCGCCGCGGCCTCTCCGAAGACCTGCGGCTTGACGGCCCAGACGACGATGTCCGAACCGGCCAGCGCCGCGCCGCCCGCGGCCTCGACGCGCACGCCAAATTTCTCACGGACCAGCGCCGCTTGCGGCGCATGCGGCTCCACCACCACGACGCGGCTCGCGGGATGGCCGGCGGCGACGAGCCCGCCCAGGATGGCGCTCGCCATGTTGCCGCCGCCGACGAAGGCGAGCAGCGGGGCCGGCGAGGCGCTGGAAGGCCCCGAAGCTGGCGCGGTTGGGGTGTTCGAGTTCATCATCCGGCGAGTTTAGGTCCTGTGAACTGGCACTGGTTTCGACGGCCGCCGTAACCGGCATGAAACCGAAGCGCAGGGGTCATGCAAATCTTGCATGAGGCTCCGTGACTAATTCGGCGTGGTCCGGCCTACAGTCCGCTCCACTCCCGGCGCGGGTTCGTTTCCGATCGAGACCGCCGCGCCCAAGGATCTTGCGGAGTCGCCGCTCACGAGGCCCGTGCGAACCGCGAATCTCAATCAGACACAAGGAATTCCGTCATGAGCAATCTGTCGTACGTTTCGCCGACCGATGACAGCCCCTGGGGCACGTACCTGTCGCAGGTCGACCGCGTGGTGCCCTACCTGGGCAACCTGGCGCGCTGGGTCGAGACCCTCAAGCGCCCCAAGCGCGCGCTGATCGTCGACGTGCCCATCGAGCTCGACAACGGCACCGTGGCCCACTTCGAAGGCTTCCGCGTCCAGCACAACCTGTCGCGCGGCCCGGGCAAGGGCGGCGTGCGCTACCACCCGGACGTCACGCTGGAAGAAGTGATGGCGCTGTCGGCTTGGATGACGGTCAAGACCGCCGCCGTGAACCTGCCGTTCGGCGGCGCCAAGGGCGGCATCCGCGTCGATCCCAAGCTGCTGTCGACGAAGGAACTGGAGCGCATGACGCGCCGCTACACCAGCGAGATCGGCCTGATCATCGGCCCGCAGAAGGACATCCCGGCACCGGACGTGAACACCAACGGCCAGATCATGGCCTGGATGATGGACACGTACTCGATGAACACCGGCTCCACGTCCACCGGCGTCGTCACCGGCAAGCCGCTGCACCTGGGCGGCTCCGCCGGCCGCATCAAGGCCACCGGCCGCGGCGTGTTCGTGACCGGCAGGGAAGCGGCTCGCCGCATCGGCCTGGACCTGAACGGCGCCCGCGTCGCGGTGCAGGGCTTCGGCAACGTGGGCGGCTCCGCGGCCGAGCTGTTCGCGCAAGCCGGCGGCAAGATCGTCGCCGCGCAGGACCACACCGGCACGATCTACAACGCCAACGGTTTCGACCTGGCCGACCTGATGCCGCACGTCGCCAACACCGGTGGCGTGGCCGGCTTCAAGGGCGCCGACGTGATGAAGTCGGAAGAGTTCTGGGACGTCGACTGCGACATCCTGATCCCGGCCGCCCTCGAAGGCCAGATCAACGAGGACCGTGCCCGCCGCATCAAGGCCAAGCTCGTGCTCGAAGGCGCCAACGGCCCGACGACGTCGAAGGCCGACGACATGCTGTTCGAACGCAACGTCCTGGTCGTTCCCGACGTGATCTGCAACGCCGGCGGCGTGACCGTGTCGTACTTCGAATGGGTGCAGGATTTCTCCAGCTTCTTCTGGAGCGAGGACGAGATCAACGTGCGCCTGGACAAGATCATGGTCGACGCGCTCAAGAAGATCTGGGACACGGCCGACCGCCACAAGATCACGCTGCGCACCGCGACCTTCGCCGTCGCCTGCGAGCGGATCCTGATCGCGCGCGAAGAGCGCGGCCTGTACCCCTGAAGCCGATTCGCGCGGGGTCGGGCCCGCGCGAGTCTTGTCTTCACGAGGGCCCTCCGGGGCCCTTTTTCATGGGCTCAGGCCGTGGGCGATGGGCCCCCAGCGGCCGCGGCGCCCGGGTCGGCCGGCGTTGGCGCCGGCGTGGGTGCAGGTGCCGTGGTCACGACGACGCGCTGCGTCTTGCTGTCCCCGCCGTCCTGCGACGGTTCCTCCGGGCTCTTCTCGTGCGGCTTGACGGTGGAGCGGATGATCATGATCCGGTTCAGGACGTCGAACCAGAACGGCGCGCCCAGCATGATGGCCAGCGCGGTGATCAGCCAGCCGACGGCCACGCGCATCACCGAATAGACCTTGCCGCGCGGGAAGCGGCATTCCTCGCTGATCGCGCCGCCGGGCGCGGCCTTCGCGCTGCAGAACTGCGTGGGCCAGAGCGGGAAGGCGTCGTCGTCGGCGCTCGGGCTCTCCCAGCCGATCGGCATCGTGACGGCGTCGAGTTCGCCGCGAGCGGACTCGATCGTTGCGAGCTCGTCGCCGACGCTGGCGGAGGCAGGCGCCTTGGCCGCCGCGGCGCGGTTGACGACGACGTCGCGGAACGTCTTGTCCGAGGTCAGGCGATGCAGGATGTGCAGCGCGTCGACGTTGAGCACGACGGCGGTGAGCAGTCCGACGGTGAACAGCAGCGCCTGCGTGCGCCGCTTGTACCAGCCCGAGGCGCGGTCCATCGCGCCGTCGAACCATTGCTCGACGGCCTTGCGCACCTTGGCGATGTCGCCATTGGCGTAGTCGATGCCGGCGATGACGGTGCGACTGAGATGCTCGGGCAGCCGCGCGGCCTGCTGGCGCAGCAGCTCGATGGTCAGCGGCCCGGGGGGCTCCGCCGTCGTCGCGCCCGCGCCGGGCGTCGTGGCGCCGCGGGCGACGAAATCGATGAAGGCCGTCGCGAAGTGCGCGGTCGGGATATAGGACGGCAGGTTGCGGCGCGCGCCCAGGCGCATGTGCTTGTCGGCGCCGGTGCCCATCGTGAGCCAGCTGCTGCGCAGCTGCCCGGCGTCGTAGCTGCCCTGGAACAGCGAGTAGATGATCGGATGCGAGTAGAGGAGCTGGGTGGTCTTGCCGTCCGGATCGGCCAGCAGGTTGCGCATCGCGCGCTCTAGGTCCATCGCGCGCCATTTCAGCAGCGCCTCGATCCATTCCTTGATGGCCGTGCAGATCAACGACATCAACAGGAACAGGAACACCATTCCGATCGCGACTTCGAGCGTTTCCGAATTCAGCATGAGATCTCCCCCGCGGGTGCCAGCCGGCAAGCCTACGTCGCCGCGCGACCTCGTGCGTCCGTAGAAGTAGGGATGCCCGGCGCGGGGTCAGCGAAAGGAAAGGCAGCTCCGGGGACGCTCAGCGCGCGGCCGCGAACGCACGGGCCTGGTCGACCAGTTGCCTGGCCACCGTCTCGAACGGCTCGATGTCCTGCTCCGCGCGGCTCATCACGACCGCGCCTTCGGCCGACGCGATGAGCACGGTGGCGAAGCGGCGCGCGTCCTTGCGGGCGAGGCCGCCCTGCTCCAGCAGGTCGGCGAGCCGGCCGCGCCACAGGCGGAACACCTGCGCCGCGTGGTTCAACAGGTCGGGCGAATCGGTGGCCACCGCCACGGCCAGCACCGCGCAGCCCGACTCGCACTTCGACTGCGCCAGCACGCCGCGCCAGATCGCCAGGAAATGCTCGGTGATCGCGAGCGCGGAGGCGCCGGCGCGCCGGTCCAGCAGGCCGACGAGAAACGCGCCGGCGAGATCCACGGCCTCGCCCACCATCTGGTCCTTGCCCTGCGGGAAGTGGTGATAGACCGAGCCGCGCGGCGCGCCCGTGTGTTCCAGCACCTCGGCGAACGACGTGGCCTGCAGCCCGCGGCGTGCGAGCAGTTGCGTCGCGCCCTCGATCATCTTCCTGCGCACCTCACCAGCCACCGTGTCGCTCCGTCGCTTGACTATGTTGTGCGTCATAGTCTAAGCTCTATGCAACTCATCATAGTTTCCAGGAGCCTGCCATGCCGATGATCGATGTCTACGCCCCCGCCGACCTGTTTCCCGCCGACGCCGATCGCGCGCTGGGCGAGCAGCTGACGCTCGCGGTGCTGCGCGCCGAAGGCGTGCCGGCGCCGGGCCCGTTCCACGCGAACAACACGGCGGCCTACGTCCACCGCCTGCCTGCGTCGGCGGTGCAGACCGCCGCCACCGCGCAGGCTCGCACGGTGCGCGTCCAGGTGATCACGCCGCCGGGCGCGCTGGGCCGCGACGGCCAGAAGCAACTGGTCAAGGAGGCCACCGAGATCGTCGCGACGCTCTGCGGCGACGCCACGCAGGCCGCTCGCACCTGGGTGATCCTGACCGAGGCCGCGGAAGGCGGCTGGGGCATGCTGGGCACCGCGTTCGGCCAGGACGAATTCGCGGCGCTCGCGGCGAAGGCCCGCGCCGCGCAGTGATCCTGCGAGTGCGGCAAGATGGCGCCATGCACGCCGTCACCCTGCACGCCCTCGCCGCCTTCCCTGACCAGCTGGAGGCGCACTTCGCCGCTTTCGCGCCCGAGTTCACGCACTGGGCGCCGCCGTCGTGGGAGGGCGTCCCCAGCGAGCCGCTGACGGCCATCGAGCAGTTGTGCCACGTGCGCGACATCGAGATCGACGGCTACCAGCTGCGCATCCGCCGCACGCTGGCGGAGACGCATCCCGTGCTCGCGTCCATCGACACCGACGCCCTCGTGCGCGAGCGCGCCTACGCTCAGGACGACGCCGTGCGCGTGCTGGCCGCGTTTCGCGCGGCCCGCGCGCGCACGCTCGAGATGATCTCCGGGCTGTCCGACGCGCAGCTGGCGCGCACCGCGGTCTTCGAGGGCTATGGGCCGCTCACGTTGCGCAGCCTGATCCACTACCTCTGCAGCCACGACCAGCAGCACCTGGCCGGCCTGCAGTGGCTGCTGGGCAAGGCCGACGCGTCGCGCGTGAATTGAAGGCGCGCCGACTGTCGGGAAGACAGTCCGGATAGTGCGCTGCAGCATCGCGCGCCGGCGCCGAACTATCCGCGGCGCGGAGCGGCGCGCACGCGCGCCGGCACATGAAATCCGGCGCCAAATGGTTTCAAGACGTCAGATACGGCATGCGGTACCCAGTTTTGGTGATGTTTCGTGAAAGCGCTTTCGTTAGAGTCGGGCCGCGGCGACGGAACCGGTTCCATCAGCTCGCCGGCGACGGTCATCACAACCACATGCATGAGGCAAGCAACATGAAACTCCGCACCTTCCTCGTCGCCGCGGCGGCGACGTTGCTCGGGCAGTTGGCGCAGGCGCAGTCCTGGCAACTCGTCTGGGCGGACGAATTCAACGGGTCCATCGGTCCGGACTGGGTCTTCGAGACGGGCGGCGGCGGCTGGGGCAACAACGAGCTCGAGTACTACCGCAAGGAAAACGCGACGATCGAGAACGGCAACCTCGTCATCACGGCCAAGCGCGAGGACTTCGGCGGCTACCACTACACCTCGGCGCGCATGAAGACGCAGGGCAAGAAGTCCTGGACCTACGGCCGCATGGAGGCGCGCATCAAGCTGCCGGTGAAGCAAGGCACGTGGCCGGGCTGGTGGATGCTGGGCAGCAACATCTCCAGCGTGGGATGGCCGGCGTCGGGCGAGCTCGACATCATGGAGCAGATCAACACCGGCAACACGGTCTACGGCACCGCGCACTGGCAGGCCGCCAACGGCTCGCAGGCCGACTACGGCAACAGCCTGGTGACGACGCCCGCCGACTATCACGTGTACGCGATCGAGTGGGATCCCGACTACATCCGCTGGTTCGTCGACGGCACGCAGTACCACGTGATGCAGATCACCGGCGGCACCGGCAACACGCAGGCGTTCGCCAAGGACTTCTTCCTGCTGCTCAACATGGCCGTCGGCGGCAACTGGCCCGGCTTCACGATCGACGACGGCGGCCTTCCGGCCAAGATGTACGTCGACTACGTGCGCGTCTACCAGAAGGGCTCCGCGCCGGTCAGCATCCAGATCGAGGCCGAGAACTGGGCCACGATGAGCGGCGTGCAGACCGAGGCCTGCTCCGAAGGCGGCTCCGACGTGGGCTGGATCGACGCCAACGACTGGATCGTCTGGAACGTCAACGTCCCGACGGCCGGCACCTACACGGTGTCGTACCGCGTGGCGAGCCTGAACGGCGGCGGCGTGATCCAGCTCGAGAAGGCCGGCGGCAGCCCGGTCTACGGCAGCGTCAGCGTGCCCAAGACGGGCGGCTGGCAGACGTGGACGACCGTCTCGCACCAGGTGACGCTGCCGGCGGGGCAGCAGCAGATCGCCGTGAAGGCGCTGGCCGGCGGGTTCAACATCAACTGGCTCAAGCTGACGCACTAAGCCGCGTGCCGTGCGAACGAGGGCCGCGCTCCGGGGCGCGGCCCTTTTTCATTTCGGCGGAAACAAGGCCCTGCGCCGCTCGAGCGATTCCGGCGGCCACATCGCCGCGCTGCTGTAGTACTCGGGAACCGCGGGCACGCCTTGCGGCAAGACGACCCACGGCTGCTTCGACGCCGTGAAGATGTGGATGTCCGGCGGGAAGAAGTCCGGCTCGTCGAGCGTGCCCACGCGCACGAAGCTCAGGTGCGGGCTGCTGTAGTGGCTCCATACCGCGATGCGACACGTCGGGCAACGCGCGATGCGCTGGCCCTGCCCGCTGTGGGACGGCGTATCGATGACGTCGACCGGACCGGCCAACAGCTCGACACGATCGGTCTCGATCAACGCGTTGAGCGCGAACGCCGTGCCCGTCTCGCGCTGACACCAGCGGCAGTGGCAGCAATGCACGAACATCGGCCGCGCCTGCAGCCGGTAGCGCACCGCGCGGCAATCGCAGCCGCCGTCGAAGGTCTCGTCGCTCATGAAAGGAATCCACGTACAGGTCGGGGCTGTCATCCTGCGCGAAGTCGCAGGATCCACCCCCATCATGCGACACCGTCGCCGAGGTGGATTCCGCGACCGCGCGCGGAATGACGGGTCGAGGTTGGAACGCCTTGTGTCAATGCCCGCCGGAGTCGCCGGCCAGCAATGCAGCGTTGCCACCGGCGGCGGCCGTGTTGACGGTCAACGTCTGCTCCGCGCAGAAGCGGAACAGGTAGTGCGGGCCGCCGGCCTTCGGGCCGGTGCCCGACAGGCCTTCGCCGCCGAACGGCTGCACGCCCACGACGGCGCCGATCATGTTGCGGTTGATGTAGACGTTACCCACCCGGGCCAGGCGCGCCAGGCGTTGGGCGCGGCTGTCGATGCGCGTCTGGATGCCCAGCGTCAGGCCGTAGCCGAGGTCGTTGATGTCGTGCATCACCGAGTCGACGTCGCCGTTCCAGCGCACGACGTGCAGCACCGGGCCGAAGATCTCTTCCTTCAGGTCGGCGATGGCGCCGAGCTCGAAGGCGGCCGGCGCGACCAGGCGCGGGAACGTGGACGACACGGACGATTCGCCCAGAAGCTTCGCGTCCTTCTTCAGGCGCGCGACGTTGCGCGAGACGTTGTCCCAGGCCTCGTCGTCGATCACCGGACCCACGTCGGTGGCCAGCAGCGCCGGATCGCCGACGTTGAGCACCGACAGCGCACCGCGGATCATCTCGATCACGCCGTCGGCGATCGAGCCGTGCACGACCAGCAGGCGCAGCGCGGAGCAACGCTGGCCGGCGGAGCGGAACGCGCTCTGCACGACGGCGTCCACCACCTGTTCGGGCAGCGCGCTGGAGTCGACGATCATCGCGTTGAGGCCGCCGGTCTCGGCGATGAACGGCACGATGGGGCCGTCCTTGTGCGCCAGCGTGCGCTGGATGATCTTGGCCACCTGCGTGGAGCCGGTGAAGCAGACGCCCGAGCAATGCAGGTTGGCGGTGAGCGACGCGCCGATGGTCTCGCCCGGGCCGTGCAGCAGCGCGAGCGCGTCCTTCGGAACGCCGGCCTCGTGCAGCAGTTCGACCATGCGCGCGGCCACGGCCGGCGTCTGTTCGGCGGGCTTGGCGGCGACGGTGTTGCCCGCCACGAGCGCGGCGACGACCTGGCCCGCGAAGATGGCCAGCGGGAAGTTCCATGGCGAGATGCACACGAACACGCCGCGCCCGTTCATGCGCAGCTCGTTGCTCTCGCCGGTCGGGCCGGGCAGCACCTGGTCCTGCAGCCGGATCTGCGCCTGGTCGGCGTAGTAGCGGCAGAAGTCCACTGCCTCGCGCACCTCGGCGACGCAGTCGCCCAGCGTCTTGTGCGCCTCCTTGACCAGCAGGCCGCAGAACTCGGCGAGGCGTGCGTCGAGCAGGTCTCCGGCGCGGCGGATGATCGCGGCGCGTTCGTTGACGGGGCGCTCGTTCCACGCGGCGAAGCCGTCCTCCAGCCGCACCATCGCGGTGATGACTTCCTCGGTGGTGGCCTCGTGGATCGCCGGCACGACGGTGGCCGCGACGGCGGCGTCCAGCGGCGCGCGGTCGGCGATCACCGCCAGGTCGACGCCGGTGGAGTTGCGGCGCTGCAGGCCGTGGTCGACCGGGTACAGGAACGCGGGCATGTTGAACGCCGGCGGGCGGGCCGTGGTCATCGGCGAGGCGAGCAGGCGCTCGACGTCGACCGTGTTGTCGGCCAGCTGGTGCACGAAGCTCGAGTTGGCGCCGTTCTCCAGCAGGCGGCGCACGAGGTAGGCCAGCAGGTCGCGATGCTCGCCCACCGGCGCGTACACGCGGCACGCCACTGCCGGATCCTTCATCACCTCGCGGTAGATGCCTTCGCCCATGCCGTGCAGGCGCTGCATCTCGAACGCGGCGTTCTTCGAGCGCGCCATCTGCAGGATCGCGGCGATGGTGCCGGCGTTGTGCGTGGCGAACTGCGGATAGATGACGTCGGCGTGCGCGATCAGCGAGCGCGCGCAGGCCAGGTAGGAGATGTCGGTGTGTTCCTTGTGCGTGAACACGGGGTAGCCGGTGAGGCCGCCTTCCTGCGCGCGCTTGATCTCGCCGTCCCAGTAGGCGCCCTTGACCAGGCGCACCATGAAGCGCAGCTTGTGGCGGCGGGCGATTCCCGCGACGGCCTCGACGACCTGCAGCGCACGCGTCTGGTAGGCCTGCACGGCCAGGCCGAAGCCGGTCCACTTCGGGAAGACGGTGGCGATGCGCGCGGCGAGCGCGTCCAGCACGTCCAGCGACAGCTCGAGCCGGTCGGTCTCCTCGGCGTCGATCGTGAGGTTGAGATTGGCGTGGGCGGCCTGCTCGATCAGCGACCACACGCGCGGCAGCAGCTCGGCGAACACGCGCTCGCGCTGGCCGTCCTCGTAGCGGGAGAACAGGGCGGACAGCTTGATGGAGATGCCGTCGGCCGTCTCCGGCGACGCGGCGACCTGGCCGCGCGCGATCGCGTTGATGGCGTTGGCGTAGGACGCGAGGTAACGCTCGGCGTCGTGCTCGGTGCGGGCGCCTTCGCCCAGCATGTCGTACGAGAAGCGCAGGCCGGTGGCGGCGTTCGCGCTGCCGCGGCGCGCGGCTTCCATGTCCTTGCGCTGCTCCTGCGCTTCCTCCATCGCCTCGCCGATGGTGCGGCCCAGCACGAACTGGCGGCCCAGCAGCTGGATGGCGCGCACGGTCGCGGCGACGACGGTCTTGGCGCCCAGGCGCTTGAGCAGCCCGCCCTCGCCCTCGGCGCCGGGCAGGAACTTCTTGGACAGCGAGATGGCGCTGGCCGAGATGCCCGCGAGCATCTTGTGCGGGCCGTCGACCACGGAGTCGGCGTCGAATTCGGCGCGTCCGAGCTGGTCGGCCGTGAGCGCGATCGCGGTCTCGACATCGGGCACGCGCAGCAGCGCCTCGGCCAGGCGCATCAGGGCCAGGCCCTCGGCGCTGGAGATCGGATACTCGCGCAGCAGCGATTCCATCGCCCAGAACGGCGCCGGCTTGTCGCGCACGGCCTCCACCCACGGCCGGCCGGCCCGGATCACCTGCGCCCAGTCCAGCTGGCCCTGCAGCGTGGCGAGCGCGGCCTCGACGACGTCCACCTCCGGCCGGTACGGATAGGGCAGGCGGGCCTGTTGCGGCGCCGCTACAAATTGGGGGCTGGACGATGACATGGCGGTAGAAATCCTGACTGGATAATTTGGTAGCTTAGAGCGAGAATCCATGAGATAAATTCGGATTTCGTCAGAGACCGCGGAGATTCGTCCAGCATGAACAAGACCCAACCCGAACCGTCTTCGGTGTCGAATCTGTCGAACGACAAGGGCATCGACAAGATAGACGCGCGCATCCTGCGCGTGTTGCAGCGAGACGGCCGCATCAGCAACCTGAAGCTGGCCGAGGAGGTGCACCTGTCGCCCACGGCCGTGCTCGAGCGCGTGAAGCGCCTGACGCGCGAGAACTTCATCCTGGGCTACGAAGCCCGCCTGAACCCGAACAAGCTCGGGGCCAGCATGATGGTCTTCATCGAGGTGCTGCTCGATCGCACCGCCCCGGACATCATGGACACCTTCAAGGCGGCCGTCCAGACCCGCCCCGAGATCCTCGAATGCCACCTCGTGGCCGGCGGCTTCGACTACCTGATCAAGACCCGCGTGGCCGACATGGCCGCCTACCGCGAGATGATCGCGTCGGTCATCTGGAGCCTGCCGGGCGTGCGCGAGACGCGCACATACACGGTGATGGAAGAGGTCAAGACGACCAACGCGCTGCCGATCTGAGCGTCAGTCGCGGGGGCGATTGCCGCAGATTGCTCGGCGACGCGCCGGCAATTCAGTGAACGGCGCGGGCCGCATTGCGGCACCGTTGGGCCCATGCCGTCCGCCGACCCTGACCCGAGCGCGGCCGCGTCCGCCGCGGCCAACGATCCTGTCGTCCCCCGCTCTCGCGCGCGAGCGCCGCGTGCCCGCTCGCGCCTGCGCGGTCGCGACGCCGCCGCGCCGGGCGCCGAGTCCGGCGCGGGCGGCGACACGCTCGACGAAGTCGACCTGCGCCTGCTGCGTGTCCTGCAGGCCGACGGCCGCATCACCAACCTGAAGCTGGCCGCCACCGTCGGCCTGTCGTCGGCCAGCACGCACGAACGCGTGCGGCGGCTCGTTCGCGACGGCACGATCCTCGGTTTCGGCGCGCGCCTGAACCCCGCGCTGCTGCAGGCCGGACTGCTCGTGTTCGCCGAAGTCCGGCTGGCCGACATGAGCAATGCCGTGAACGCGGCGTTCAAGGCCGCGGTGCAGCTGCGGCCCGAGATCCTGGAGTGCCACGAGGTGGCCGGCGAGTTCGACTACCTGCTCAAGACGCGCGTGGCGCACATGGGCGCCTACCGCGACCTGGTCGCCGCCGTCGCCTGGAGCCTGCCCGGCGTGCGCGACGTGCGCACCTACGCGGTGATGGAAGAACTGAAAAACACCACGGCGTTGCCGGTGTGAACTTGTTCACGGGGGCGTACCCCCATCGGTGGCCCCCCACCGGGGGGATGCGTTTGGTTACCTCCCCCGGCAAAGTTCAGTCATCGGTTGAACGCAACGACGTTCGCTGCCGACAACACCGAACCGAACGAGGGTTTCCATGAACGCAGCCGCCGCCTACATCGCCAACGCCAACGCCAGCTACGCCGCCAACGACTGGGCCCGGGCGCAGGCCGCCCGCACGATGGTGCGTGCCGCGATGCACAGCAACGCCGTCGTCTATCGCCGCACCTGGCCCACGCTCGAGGCCATCGAGACGCTCGGCGACGCCGAATACGATCCGTCGCTGCGGTTCAACGGCTTCATGGACTCGACGCTGGACCTGCGCGACGGCCTGTCGGTGGTCGAAGTGTTCGCCCCGATCGACGAGCCCGCCGCGCTGCAGGAATTCGCGACCCTGCGCCGCTGAACCCGCAGCGCTCCACCGCCTGGTGTGAGCGATTGCTTACCGGCCGCACTCGCGACGCTCCGGCCCGTTCACGAGTTCTCCTCCGCCTTCGCGGGACGCGACCCGAAGATCGCCGTACCGATCCGCACCCAGGTCGCCCCTTCGGCGATCGCCGCCTCCAGGTCGGCGCTCATGCCCATCGACAAGGTGTCCAGCTCGAGGCCCTCGGCGTTCATCGCCTCCAGCAGGCGGCGCAGTCCCCGATGCGGCTCGCGCTGCGCCGCCAGGTCCCCCGCCGGCTCGGGGATCGCCATCAGTCCGCGCAGCTTGAGCCGCGGCAGGGTCGCGACCTCGCGAGCGAGCGCCAGCGCCGCCTCCGGCGCCACGCCGCTCTTGCTCCGCTCGCCGCTGATGTTGACCTGAAGGCACACCTGCAACGGCGGCAGCTCGGATGGACGCAGGTCCGACAGGCGTTGCGCCAGCTTCATCCGATCCACGGCGTGCACCCAGTCGAAGTTCGCGGCGACCTCGCGGGCCTTGTTGCTCTGGAGCGGGCCGATCAGGTGCCAGCGGATCTGCGTGCGCAGGTCGGCCAGTTCAGCGATCTTCGCGAGCGATTCCTGCACGTAGTTCTCGCCGAAATCGCGCTGGCCGGCGGCGAAGGCCTCGCGCACTGAAACACCCGGACACGTCTTCGAGACGGCCAACAGGTGCACGCTGGTCGGAAGGCGGTCAAATGCCCGACAAGAGGACGCAATTCGACCCCGGACTTGTAGTATGTTCTCTGCGATGCTGGCCATTCGGGCCGGAGCATAAGCCCTCGCGGGGCCACGGACCACATGGACATCACCCAACTGCTCGCGTTTTCGGTCAAGAACAAGGCTTCCGACCTGCATCTCTCGTCGGGCCTTCCGCCCATGATCCGCGTGCACGGCGACGTTCGCCGCATCAACGTCGACCCGATGTCGCACAAGCAGGTCCACGGCCTGGTGTACGACATCATGAACGACACCCAGCGCAAGCACTACGAAGACACGCTCGAGTGCGACTTCTCGTTCGAGATCCAGGGCCTGGCGCGCTTTCGCGTCAACGCGTTCAACCAGAACCGCGGCGCGGCCGCCGTGTTCCGGACGATCCCGTCCAAGATCCTGACGCTCGAACAGCTGAACTGCCCCAAGATCTTCCAGGACCTGGCGATGAAGCCGCGCGGCCTGGTGCTGGTCACCGGCCCGACGGGCTCGGGCAAGTCCACCACGCTCGCCGCGATGGTCGACCACCTCAACGACAACAGCTACGGCCACGTGCTGACCATCGAGGACCCGATCGAGTTCGTCCACGAGTCCAAGAAGTGCCTGGTCAACCAGCGCGAAGTCGGTCCGCAGACGCTCAGCTTCTCCAACGCGCTGCGTTCGGCGCTGCGCGAGGATCCGGACTGCATCCTGGTGGGCGAGATGCGCGACCTGGAAACGATCCGCCTCGCGCTGACCGCCGCCGAGACGGGCCACCTGGTCTTCGGCACGCTGCACACCTCCAGCGCCGCGAAGACGATCGACCGCGTGGTCGACGTGTTCCCCGCCGCCGAAAAGGACATGGTGCGCGCGATGCTGTCGGAGTCCCTGATCGGCGTCATCTCGCAGACGCTGTGCAAGCTCAAGGACGGCTCGGGCCGCGCGGCCGCCTACGAAATCATGCTGGGCACCGCCGCCATCCGCAACCTGATCCGCGAGAACAAGATCGCCCAGATGTACTCGTCGATCCAGACCGGCAACGCGGCGGGCATGCAGACGCTCGACCAATGCCTGGCCGACCTGGTGCGCCGCAACATCGTCGCGCCGGCGGAAGCGCGCCAGAAGGCCAAATTCCCGGAAAACTTCCCGGGTTGATCCCGCCGCCAACGCGCCCCGCCCCACGTGAAAAACCTTTTCGCCCGGTTTCGCCGCAAACCCACGCCGTTGGCCGTCGCGCCGCGGGACGACTCGTCCAGCTATTTCGCCACGCAGTTCCAGGAACACCACCAGGACACCCAGCTGATGGTCAGCTGGGACACGCGCAGCATCGACCTGCACACCAAGCCGTACGACTCCGCGCTGGGCACCCTGGCGCTGGTCAAGCTGTTCGGCCAGGATCCGCAGCTGTCGCAGCTCGGACCGGAGGCGCTGTCGGTCTTCGGCAACTACCTGGAGTACGTGCAGGTGGAGGCCGGTCGCCAGGTGATCGGCCAGGACGAGCAGGGCGACTTCCTGTTGATCGTGCTCGACGGCACCGTCGCGGTCGAGCGCGTGCAGCCGTGGGGCGCGAAGGCGCGCCTGGGCGAGTCGCGCGCGGGCGACGTGCTGGGCGAGATGTCGCTGCTCGACGCCGGCGCCCGTTTCTCGGCCTGCACCACCCTCACGCCGGCCAAGTTCGCCGTGCTCGGCGCCGCGGCGCTCGACCGGATGATGCAGCACGAGCCGCGGCTGGCCGCCGCGCTGCTGGCCTGGCTGGCCCGGCGCCTGTCGCTGCGCCTGCGCCAGGTGAGCGCGCGCCTGTCGGCGCTGCTGACGCGCGAATAGCCGCGTAGCGCCCTGGCACTAGTTGGCAACGCGCCGCGGCCGTTGCCATTGAAAACCACCGATTCGGGCCAGTGCTGGCAAGATCGGGGCTCGGATATCGAAGGGGAAGAAGGTCATGGAAAGAGAACAAGCATCGAAGTTCGTCAACGACCTGCTGCGTCTGATGGTGACGCGCAACGGCTCCGACCTGTTCCTCACGGCCGACTTCCCGCCGGCGATCAAGGTCGACGGCAAGGTCACCAAGGTGTCGCCGCAGCCGCTCACCGGCGCGCACACCATGGCGCTGGCGCGCGCCATCATGAACGACAAGCAGGCGTCCGATTTCGAACGCACCAAGGAGTGCAACTTCGCGATCTCGCCGGCCGGCATCGGGCGCTTCCGCTGCAGCGCGTTCCTGCAGCAGAGCCACGTCGGCCTCGTGCTGCGGACGATTCCGCAGAACATTCCCACCATCGACAGCCTGGGCCTGCCGCGCATCCTGAAGGACGTGGCGCTGACCAAGCGCGGCCTCATCATCATGGTGGGCGCCACCGGCTCCGGCAAGACGACCTCGCAGGCCGCCATGCTCGACTGGCGCAACGAGAACTCCTTCGGCCACATCATCACCGTGGAAGACCCGGTGGAGTTCGTGCACCCGCACAAGAACTGCATCGTCACCCAGCGCGAGATCGGCATCGACACCGACAGCTGGGAGATGGCGCTGAAGAACGCGCTGCGCCAGGCGCCGGACGTCATTTTGATGGGCGAGATCCGCGACCGCGAGACCATGGACCTGGCCGTCGCGTTCGCCGAGACCGGCCACCTGTGCATGGCCACGCTGCACGCCAACAGCTCCAACCAGGCGCTGGACCGGATGATCAACTTCTTCCCGGAAGAGCGCCGGACGCAGCTGCTGATGGACTTGTCGCTCAACATGAAGGCGCTGATCTCGCAGCGCCTGCTGCCGCGCCAGGAAGGCAAGGGCCGCGTCGCCGCCGTCGAGATCCTGCTGAACACGCCGCTCGTGGCCGACCTGATCTTCCAGGGCAAGGTGGGCGAGCTGAAGGACCTGATGAAGCGGTCGCGCGAACTGGGCATGCAGACCTTCGACCAGGCCCTCTTCGACATGTACGAGGCCAACCTGATCACCTACGAGGACGCGCTGCGCAACGCCGACTCCGTCAATGACCTGCGCCTGCAGATCAAGCTGGACAGCGAGCGCTCGCGCTCGACCGACCTGGCGGCCGGCACCGAACACATGACCTTCGGCTAGACATGTCGGCCCCACGGTCGCTGGCGCTCCCCGAGCGGCCCGGCAGAGCCGGATCCGCCGCTCCCTTGAATTTCCTTTGGGGACTTTCGAGCGGCAGCGCCGGATAGGCTCGGATTCCTCGTATCCTCGACGCCCTGATCGGATCGATACGATGACCAAACAATACGAATCAACGCTCTCTCGCAAGGTGGCCTTCTTCGGCCTCGGCGTGATGGGCGGCCCGATGGCCGGCCACCTGGCCGCAGCCGGGCACCAGGTGACCGTCTACAACCGCACCGCGGCCAAGGCGCAGGCCTGGGTCGCGAAGCATGGCGGCAAGGCCGCGGCCACGCCGCGCGAAGCGGCCGAGGGCGTGGACTTCGTGTTCGCCTGCGTCGGCAACGACGCCGACCTGCGTTCGGTGGTGCTCGGCGACGACGGTGCCTTCGCGGGCATGAAGTCCGGCGCGGCGTTCGTCGACCACACGACCGCGTCCGCCGACATCGCCCGCGAGCTGAACGGCGTGGCTGCCGCGCGGGGCCTGCACTTCGTCGACGCGCCGGTCTCCGGCGGCGAGGCGGGCGCGGTCAACGGCCTGCTGACCGTGATGTGCGGCGGCGACGCGGCGCCGTTCGACGCGATGAAGCCGGTGGCCCTGGCCTTCGCGCGCGCGGTCACGCGCCTGGGCGACAGCGGCGCCGGCCAGCTCGCCAAGATGGTCAACCAGATCTGCATCGCCGGCCTCGTGCAGGGGCTGGCCGAGGCCGTGGCCTTCGGCAGCCGCGCCGGCCTCGACATGCCGGCCGTGCTCGACGTGATCGGCAAGGGCGCGGCGCAGAGCTGGCAGATGGACAACCGCGGCAAGACGATGGTCGAGGACAAGTTCGACTTCGGCTTCGCCGTCGACTGGATGCGCAAGGATCTCGGCCTGGTGCTCGACGAGTCGCGCCGCAACGGCGCGCGCCTGCCCGCCACCGCGCTGATCGACCAGTTCTACGCCGAGCTGCAGAACCGCGGCGGCGGCCGCTGGGACACTTCGAGCCTGATCCGGCTGCTGAACAAATAGCCGGCCTCGCTGCGAACCTTGTCATTGCGCGCGCAGTCGCGGAATCCCCCCCCCGGGGATAGCGTCGCCTGCCAGCGTGGATCCTGCGACTTCGCGCAGGATGACAGACGAGGTGGCGCCGCTGTCGGCCTACTTGAGGTTGCCGAGCTGTTCCTCGGTGAGGATCTCGAACACGCGCACGACCTTCATCACGCTGGGCTGGGCCCGCGCGACCTCGGAGGCGCGCACGGCCTCGCGTTCGGTGACCCGTCCCATCAGGTAGACGTTGCCGCGCTCGGTGACGACCTTGATGGCGCTGGACTGGATGTCCTTGGTGTCGATCAGCGCGCTCTTCACGCGGGTGGTGATCACGGTGTCGCTGGAGCGCGTGCCGAGCGTGCTGTTGGCGCCCACCTCGAGTTCGTTGACGACGTTGGTGACTCCCTCGATGCCGGCGATCGCCTTCTCCGCCGCGGCCTTGTCGGCGTCGGTGGGCACCTCGCCGCTGATCAGCGCGATGCGGTTGTAGCTGGTGACGTTGACGTGCCCCTTGTCGCCGATCGCCTCGCGCAGGCGGCCGCCGGACTTCAGCTCGATGGCCTGGTCCTCGATCTGCGTGCCGCCGGTGCGGCGATCGTTGAGCGACAGGCCGCCGGCCACGGCGCCCGCGCCCAGGAGCGCGATGCAACCTTGCATCGACGCGAGCGTGGCGGCGGCGAGCGCCCCGACGAGTGCGGTCCGCAGCAACGGGCGGCGGCGGGCTTGCGAGGAGGGGGTGGTGTGCATGTTCATCAGAGGTCGGCGTCGCCGAGTAGTTGGAGATCGACGGCATCGCACAGGGCGTGCAGCGTCAGGAGCTGGAGTTCGCAGATGCGCGCGGGGCGTTCGTGCGGGACGGTGATCCAGATGTCGGTCTCGGCCGTGATCGATTGCCCGGCCGGTCGCGTGGCGCTGCCGCCCGGTTCGCGGCCGGCGATGACCAGCGCGCTCATCTCGCGCTCATGGGCCGCACCGACGACCGCCGCCAGCAGCGAGTCGTCGGGGCGCAGCGAGAACGCCACCAGCACGTCGCCCGCCTGGCCGAGCACGCGCAGCTGCGTGACGGCCGGCGCCTCGGCGTCGGACTCGCGCGCCTCGGACAGCAGCAGCGGATCGACCGCCAGCACCATCGCGGCCAGACCGGGGCGCTCGCGTTCGAAGCGGCCCGACAGCGCGGCGCCGAGCAATTGCGCAGGCGCCTGGGCGATGCCGCGACCGTGCACCCAGAGGCGCCCGCCCGCGGTCACGCAATCGACGATCGCCTGCGCCGCGTCGGCGATCGGCCGCGCCATGGCCTCGGCCGCCTGGTAGCTCAGGTCGGCGCTTTCGAAGAAATGCTGTTGGATTCGGGGTTCGAGCATGGACGCCAAGTGAGGCGGTCGGGAGGGAGGGACCGCGCGCGGATCATAGTTCAGCGCTACGTAGGACAGAGTCGCGACCTCCCGTCGAGTTCCATAGGGGCCGGTCCACCGGCCTCCGCGACCAAGAAAACCTCGAACTTTCTTCGATTCCAAGGGTTTTCACTTATAAAGTTAGCCTTTCGTGAGCCGAAGAGCGTTTGTGAGGCGTCGAATCCGAGGGCATCAGCACTCGTCGAACGCGGCCTTCAGCCACTGCACGCGATCACCGTCCACCGCGACGACGTCGAACCGGCAGGGCGGCACCCGACTCCATTGCGACAGATACGTCTGCGCGGCATAGACCAGGCGCGCGCGCTTGGCCGGGCTGACGCTGGCCGCGGCCCCGCCGCCGACGAAGCCGTGCCGCACCCGCACCTCCGCGAACACCAGCGTGCCGTCGGTGTCGAGCAGAATCAGGTCGATTTCGCCGCCGCGCCGGGAGCGGCCGCGCGCCACTCGATAATTGCGCTCGAGAACGCGCAGTCCGCGCGCCTCCAGGTAACGCTGCGCCAACGCCTCGCCGGCTCGTCCGGTCGCCGCGCGGTTGCCGCGCTCCTCGTCTGCCGCGCTCGCGTTCGTTCTCCTCACCCAAGGCCAAGCCATCGTGTCCGATCACTCCCTGCCGGCCTCCGCCGAAGACGCCGCCGCGCCCGCCGTGGGCTTGCGCCAGACGCTGCAGGTGGCCGCGGCCGTGGCCGGCCTGCAGGACTACCCGCGCGGCTGCCTGTACGTGGTGGCCACGCCGATCGGCAACCTCGCCGACATCAGCCTGCGGGCGCTGCACGCGCTGGCGTTGGCCGACGTCATCGGCTGCGAGGATACGCGCACCAGCGGCGCCTTCCTGCGCCATTTCGGGCTCGAAAAGCCGCTGTTGGCGCTGCACGAACACAACGAGCGTGCCGGCGCCGCGCAGGTCTGCGCGCGGCTGGCCGCCGGCGAGCGCGTGGCCTACATCAGCGACGCCGGCACGCCGGCGGTCTCCGACCCCGGCGCGGTGCTGGTGCAGGTCGTCGCCGCGGCCGGCCATCGCGTCATGCCGCTGCCGGGCGCCAGCAGCGCCGTCACGGCGCTCAGCGTGGCGGGCGACACGGCGGCGCGCGGCTTCGCGTTCGCGGGCTTTCTCTCGAGCAAGGCTCAGGAACGGGCCACCGAGCTCGGGCGCCTGAAGGACGCGCGCCAGTCGACGGTGATCTTCGAGGCGCCGCATCGCATCGAGGCGCTGGCCGCCGCGATCGGCGAGGCGCTGGGCGGCGGGGACGTGCCCCGCCTCGTCACCGTCTGCCGCGAACTGACCAAGCAGTTCGAGCAGGTCGTCACGCTGCCGGCGGCCGACCTCGCCGCCTGGCTCGCGGCCGACGCCAACCACCGCCGCGGCGAGTTCGTGCTGGTGCTGCACGCCGCGCCGGCGCAGGCGGCGCAGGAGGACGCCCTGCCGGCGGACGCCGAGCGCACGCTGCGCGTGCTGCTGCGCGAGCTGCCGTTGAAGCAGGCCGCGGCGCTCGCCGCGGAGCTGTGCGCCCTCCCGCGCAAGCGCCTGTACGCGCAGGCGCTCGCGTGGCGCGAGGAATCGGCAGGCACGTCCGAGGACGACGACGCGGACGAATGACCCGGGCCCGCGCCCAGGGTCAAGGCCGGCGCGCCGGACATCCGCCGCCTTAACCTGTCAGACTTCGCCGACCGGGGTGCGCCGAATCCTTGCAAAATGGTCCGCATTCCCCAGCTGGTCGGCATCCGCCACAGCCCCTCTATCAGGAGCCCGCCGTGATCACTCGCGAACCCACGATCGAACGTCTGGCCATCGCCCAAGGCCTGTTGCTGGACCCGTTCGGCCTCACCGAGGCCAACCTCGCCGGCACGCTGGCGGCGATGGGCGAACACCGGATCGACGACGCCGACCTGTACTTCCAGACCACCCGCCACGAGGGCTGGAGCCTGGAGGAAGGCATCGTCAAGAGCGGCAGCTTCTCCATCGACCAGGGCGTGGGCGTGCGCGCCGTCGCCGGCGAGAAGACGGCGTTCGCCTACTCCGACGACATCTCCGCCGCCTCGCTGATGGACGCCGCACGCACCGTGCGCGCGATCGCCGCCGCGGGACAGAGCCGCCGCGTCAAGCTGCAGAGCAAGACGAAGATCTCCACCAGCCGCCTGCTGTACGGCATGGGCGACCCGATCGCGACGCTGGATTCCACGCAGAAGGTGGCGCTGCTGGAGCGCATCGAGAAGATGGCGCGCGCCCGCGATCCGCGCGTGGTGCAGGTGATGGCGGGGCTCGCGGCCGAACACGACGTGGTGCTGATCGCGCGCGCCGACGGCACGCGTGCGGCCGACGTGCGCCCGCTGGTGCGCCTGTCGATCACCGTCATCGCCGAACAGAACGGGCGCCGCGAGACCGGCTCGGGCGGCGGCGGCGGCCGGTTCGGCCTGGGCTACTTCACCGACAACGTGCTGTCCAAGTACGTCGACCAGGCCGTCAACGCGGCCCTCGTCAACCTCGAGTCGCGCCCGGTGCCGGCCGGCGAGATGACGGTCGTGCTCGGCCCGGGCTGGCCCGGCGTGCTGCTGCACGAGGCCGTCGGCCACGGCCTCGAAGGCGACTTCAACCGCAAGGGCTCCAGCACCTTCGCGGGGCGGATCGGCAAGCGCGTCGCCGCCAAGGGCGTCACGGTGCTCGACGACGGCACGATCGCCGACCGCCGCGGCTCGCTCAACGTCGACGACGAAGGCAACGCGAGCCAGCGCAACGTGCTGATCGAGGACGGCATCCTGCGCGGCTACATCCAGGACTCGATGAACGCGCGCCTGATGGGCGTCAAGCCCACCGGCAACGGCCGGCGCGAGAGCTACGCGCACACGCCGATGCCGCGCATGACCAACACCTACATGCTGGCCGGCGACAAGCCCAAGGAAGAGATCGTCGCGTCGATCAAGCGCGGCCTGTACGCCACCAACTTCGGCGGCGGCCAGGTCGACATCACCAGCGGCAAGTTCGTGTTCTCCGCCAGCGAGGCGTACTGGGTCGAGAACGGGAAGATCCTCTACCCGGTCAAGGGCGCCACGCTGATCGGCAACGGGCCGGAGGCGCTCACGCGCATCTCGATGATCGGCAACGACCTCGAGCTCGACTCGGGCGTGGGCGTGTGTGGCAAGGAAGGCCAGAGCGTGCCCGTGGGCGTCGGGCAGCCCACCCTGCGCATCGACGGCCTCGTCGTCGGCGGTACCGCCTGAACATGTCATCCTGCGCGAAGTCGCAGGATCCACGCCAGCTGAAGCGCCGCTTTCCGCTGCACGAAGCCACGCGGCGCGTGCGCCGTGCTACATTCGAATTTCCATGAACGTCTCGCGCTTCTTCTTTTCGTACTTTTGGTTCTCGCCCCGTCAGGTGGCTGGAGAAGCAATCGTGCGCAAGTAAGCAGACGAGAACTTCAAAAGACCGCCGGCAAACCCGGCGGTTTTTTTTCGCCGGTGCCAGCAGCAAGCCCTAGACGCCAGCCCGGCGGAACTGAACTGGAAAGACGACCGATGACGAATCCCAAGCAGCCGACCGAAGCGCGCCACACGCTGTCGCTGAGCGAACGCACGAGCGACACCGACGACCAGCGCATCCGCGACGTCACGCCGCTGCCGCCGCCGGAGCACCTGATCCGTTTCTTCCCGATCGCCGGCACGCCGGTGGAGACGCTCATCGGCGACACCCGCAGCGCCGTGCGCAACATCCTGGCCGGCACGGACGACCGGCTGCTGGTCGTGATCGGCCCGTGCTCGATCCACGACCCGGCCGCCGCGCTCGAGTACGCGCGCAAGCTCAAGGCCGAACGCGAGAAGTACGCGGACACGCTCGAGATCGTGATGCGCGTCTACTTCGAGAAGCCGCGCACGACGGTGGGCTGGAAGGGCCTGATCAACGACCCCTACCTCGACGAGAGCTACCGCATCCACGAGGGCCTGCGCATCGCGCGCCAGCTGCTGGTGGACATCAACCGCCTGGGCGTGCCCGCCGCCGGCGAGTTCCTCGACACGATCTCGCCGCAATACATCGGCGACCTGATCAGCTGGGGCGCGATCGGCGCGCGCACGACCGAGAGCCAGGTGCACCGCGAGCTGGCGTCGGGGTTGTCGGCACCGGTGGGCTTCAAGAACGGCACCGACGGCAACCTGAAGATCGCCATCGACGCGATCCAGGCGGCGGCCCGTCCGCACCACTTCCTGTCGGTGCACAAGAACGGCCAGGTCGCCATCGTCGAGACCAAGGGCAACAAGGATTGCCACGTGATCCTGCGCGGCGGCAAGGCGCCCAACTACGACGCGGCCAGCGTCCGGGCCGCGTGCGGCGAGCTCGAGGCGGCCAAGCTCGAGTGCAAGCTCATGATCGACTTCAGCCACGCCAACAGCGAGAAGAAGTACGAACGCCAGGTGGCGGTCGCCCGCGACGTCGGCGACCAGGTGGCCTCGGGCAACGGCTGCATCTTCGGCGTGATGGTGGAGAGCCACCTGGTCGCCGGCGCCCAGAAGTTCACCCCGGGCAAGGACGACCCGACCGCGCTCGAGTACGGCAAGAGCATCACCGACGGCTGCATCGGCTGGGACGACTCGATCGCCGTGCTCGACGTGCTGCGCGACGCCGTGCTGGCGCGGCGCCAGGCGGGCTGACCGGTCGCGTCATTCGCAGAATCCGTCTTGGTCATGACGCGTGGATCCTGCGACTTCGCGCAGGATGACAGTCGCTGTGCGCGCGGGTCTCGTCATTCTGCGCGGAGCAAAGCGGAGTCGCAGAGTCCACCCCGCGCGTGACGCGTGGATCCCGCGACTTCGCGCAGGACGACAGTCGCTCTGCGCACGGGACTCGTCATTCTGCGCGGAGCGAAGCGGAGTCGCAGAATCCACCCCGGTCAAGACGCAGGGGGCCCGGGGCGCCGCGTGGGCTGGCAGAGCCGGCGTCAGGGTACGTCGGGATCCAGGTTGCGCGCCAGCCGCGCGCTGTGCCAGTAGACGTCGTCACCGCCCAGGCCGTCGAGATTGGCGCGATTGAGCACGCGCGCCAGCACGAACAGCAGGTCGGACAGGCGATTGAGGAACAGCCGCGGCGCGTTGTTGATCGCCTCCGTGGCGGCCGATCCATCGGCGTTGACAGCGACGCTGTCCGCCAGCGTCACGACCGCGCGTTCCGCGCGCCGCGCCACCGCGCGCGCGACGTGCGCGAGCGCCGCGCTGCGCGTGCCCGCGGGCAGGATGAACTCCTGCAGCCGGGGCAAGGCGGCGTTGTAGTGCGCCAGCGCGGCGTCGAGCGCGGCGACGGCGTCGTCCTTGAGCAGCGTGTAGCCGGGGATGGACAGCTCGCCGCCCAGGTTGAACAGCTCGTGCTGGATGGTCACCAGGAGGTCGCGCACGTCGTCGGGCAAGGGTTCGGCGAGCAGCACGCCCAGGTGGGAGTTGAGCTCGTCCACGTCGCCCATGGCGCCGATGCGGCCGTGGCTCTTGGGCACGCGCGTGCCGTCCCCCAGTCCGGTGGTGCCGTCGTCGCCCGTGCGGGTCGCGATCTGTGAAAGTCGATTGGCCATGCACGCAAGTGTAGGACTTCGGGCGGGGCGAGCCGCGCCGCCGCGGCTGCCGGCGTAGACTCGAAGTCGACTTCTCCGCCTCGCCCATGAACACCGCCGTCGACTTCTCCGTGAACGTGCTGCCGCGCACGATGCCTGCCGCGATGAGCGACGCCTTGCGCGCGCACTTCGGCGATCGCTTCGTGACCTCGCTGGCTGTGCGCGAACAGCACGGCCGCGACGAGTCGCCGTTCGATGCGCCGCCGCCGGAGGCCGTGGTGTTCTGCGACAGCACCGAGGACGTGGCCTTCGTGGTCGCCACCGCGGCGGCGCATCGCGTGCCGGTCATCCCCTACGGTGCCGGCTCGTCGCTGGAGGGGCACCTGCTGGCCGTGCAGGGCGGCGTCAGCGTGGACGTGTCGCGCATGGACCGGCTGCTGCAGCTCAACCCGGAAGACCTGACCGTCACGGTGCAGGCCGGCGTCACCCGACTGCAACTCAACCGCGAGATCAAGGATTCGGGGCTGTTCTTTCCGATCGACCCGGGCGCCGACGCGACGCTGGGCGGGATGGCGGCCACCCGCGCGTCGGGCACCAACGCCGTGCGCTACGGGACGATGCGCGAGAACGTGCTGGCGCTGACCGTGGTCACGGCCAGCGGCGAGGTGATCCGCACCGGCACGCGCGCGCGCAAGTCGAGCGCCGGCTACGACCTGACGCGGCTGATGGTGGGCAGCGAGGGCACGCTGGGCGTCATCACCGAGGTCACGCTGAAGCTGCATCCGCTGCCCGAGAGCGTGGCGGCCGCCATCTGTTCGTTCGACGGCGCGACGGCGGCCGTCGACACCGTGATCGCGATCATCCAGATGGGCGTGCCGATCGCCCGCTGCGAGCTGCTCGACGCCAATGCCGTGATCGCCGTCAACGCGCACGACAAGCTGGGCCTGGTCGAGAAGCCGATGCTCCTGATGGAGTTCCACGGCAGCGCGGCCGGCGTGGCGGAGCAGGCGGCGGTCGTGCAGGAGCTGGCGGCCGAGCGCGGCGGCACGGCGTTCCAGTGGGCGACGACGCCGGAGGAGCGGACGCGGCTGTGGACGGCGCGCCATCACGCCTTCCTGTCCGGGCTGCAACTGCGCCCCGGCTGCCGCGCGGTGACCACCGACTGTTGCGTCCCCATCTCCGGCCTGGCCGACGCCGTGACGCAGGCATTGGACGAGGCGCGGGCCGCGGGCCTGCCGCACTTCCTTGTCGGCCACGTGGGCGACGGCAACTTCCACGTCGCCTACCTGATCGACCCGGCCCTGCCCGAGGAGCGCGCGACCGCGGAGCGGCTCAATCACCAACTGGTGCAGCGCGCCATCGCCGCCGGCGGCACCTGCACCGGCGAGCACGGCATCGGCCTGCACAAGCAGGCGTTCCTGGTCGAGGAGGCCGGTCCGGGCGCCGTGGCGATGATGCGCCAGATCAAGCAGGCGCTCGATCCGCACGACATCATGAATCCCGGGAAGATCTTCAGCCTGTCGTAGCGGCGTGCGGCGCGCTCAGGTCGGACGGCTGCGCAGCAGGATCACCAGCGCGCCAAGCGCGAACAGCGCCGGGATCAGCCGGCGGGAGTTGCCGCTGTCCAGCGTCGCGGGCACCATGGCGGCGGGTTCGGTGGCGGCATCCTTGAAGGCGGGCCCGGCGGCGTGCGGCTTCCAGTCGGCGACCGACGGCGCGGGTGCCGCGAAGCTGGCCAGTTCGGCGGCCGAGACCGTGCCGTCGCCATCGGCGTCGACGGCGCGTGTCGAGCAGACGATGTCGAGCGACTGGATCGGGTGGCAGGTCGCGTCGCCCGCAGGGGCCGCGCCGATTCCGAGATCGACGTTCGTGGCCATCGCCGTCGATGCGGCCACCACCACGGCCGCCGCTGAAAGTGCGACCTTGAGCATCGGGATCCCCCTGTTTGATTGCCGCGCCCGGACGTTACATCCGCACACGCGCAAAGTCATCCTCATCCGGGCGATTTCCCGCCTTCCTGATGGAAAACGATGAGAACTCCCCTCAAGGAGGTCAGGTCTTGGTCGGCGCCACCGACCAGCGCCGGGTCGTGTCGCCGGAACCGTTGACGCTTTCCAGGTGCACGTCGAAGCCCCACAGCCGGGCGACGTGCTTGAGCACTTCCTGCGAGGTGTCGTGCAGCGGCCGGTCGTTGTGTTGCGTGTGGCGCAGCGTGAGCGACCGGTCGCCGCGGAGGTTCACGTTCCAGACCTGGATGTTGGGCTCGCGCGAGCCCAGGTCGTACTGGCGCGACAGCGCTTCGCGCAGTTGCCGGTAGCCGTTCTCGTCGTGGATGGCGGCGATCTCCAGCTCCGAGTCCTTCTCGTCGTCCACGATGGCGAAGAGGCGGAAGTCGCGCATCAGCTTGGGCGACAGGTACTGGCCGATGAAGCTCTCGTCCTTGAAGTTGCGCATCGCGTGGTCCAGCGTCGGCAGCCAGGGCGTGCCGGCGAATTCGGGGAACCACTGGCGATCCTCGTCGGTCGGCTTCTCGCAGATGCGCTTGATGTCGGTGAACATCGCGAAGCCCAGCGCGTAGGGGTTGATGCCCGAGTAGTTGCGCGAGGTGACCGGCGGCTGCGCGACCACGTTGGTGTGCGACTTCAGCCACTCGATCATCATGCCGTCGGCCAGGTAGCCGTCGTCGTACATCTGGTTGAGCAGCCGGTGGTGCCAGAACGTGGCCCAGCCTTCGTTCATCACCTGGGTCTGGCGCTGCGGATAGAAATACTGCGCGATCTTGCGCACGATGCGCACGATCTCGCGCTGCCAAGGCTCGAGCAGCGGCGCGTTCTTCTCGATGAAATACAGCAGGTTTTCCTGCGGCTCGGACGGGAAGCGGCGCTCGGCCGCGGCCGGATCGTCGCTGGCGGCCTTGCGCGGCAGCGTGCGCCACAGGTCGTTGACCTGCAGCTGCGCGTAGGCCTCGCGGTCCGCGCGCGCCGCCTGCTCCTGCGCGAGCGAGAGCTTGCTGGGCCGGCGGTAGCGGTCGACGCCGTGGTTCATCAGCGAGTGGCACGAGTCGAGCAGTTCCTCGACGGCGTCGAGCCCGTAGCGGCCCTCGCACTCGGCCACGTAGTTCTTCGAGTAGACGAGGTAGTCGATGATCGACGACGCGTCCGTCCACATCCGGAACAGGTAGTTGCCCTTGAAGAAGCTGTTGTGGCCGTAGGCCGCGTGCGCGATGACGAGCGCCTGCATCGCCATCGTGTTCTCCTCCATCAGGTAGGAGATGCACGGCTCGGAGTTGATGACGATCTCGTAGGCGAGGCCCATCTGGCCGCGCTTGTAGTTCTTCTCGGTGGCGATGAACTCCTTGCCGTAGCTCCAGTGGCGGTAGTTCACCGGCATGCCCACGCTGGCGTAGGCGTCCATCATCTGCTCGGACGTGATGATCTCGAGCTGGTTGGGGTAGGTGTCGAGCCCGAAGCGCTGCGCGGTCTCGCGGATCACGTCGTGGTACTGCTCGATCATGTCGAACGTCCAGTCGCTGGGCGACGGCAGCGGCTGCGACGGCCGTTCCTTCAGCGGCTCGAGCTGCTGCGGCGGCCCCTGGCGGCGCCGGCCGCCGTATTCGTCCGCGCTCGCGTTGCGCCCGACCGCACGCCGGTTTTCCAGGAAGGTCATGCCTGTGCCCCTTCCTTGCGGAACAACTCGCGGAACACCGGATAGATCTGCGACGCCTCGATCGCCTTGCGCATCGCGAAGTGCGGCACCTCGCCGACGAGGCGCTGGTATTCCTCCCACAGGTTCTGCTCGGGCTCGGCCACCTGCACGTAGGCGAAGTAGCGGCACTTGGGCAGGATCTTTTCCATCAGCAGCTCGCGGCAGCGGCCGCTGTCGTGGTGCCAGTTGTCGCCGTCGCTGGCCTGCGCGCCGTAGATGTTCCACTGGTCGCTGGGATAGCGCGCGCGGATGATCTCGTCCATCAGCACGAGCGCGCTGGAGACGACGGTGCCCCCGGTTTCGGTGGCGTGGAAGAAGTTCTGCTCGTCGACCTCGGCGGCCTGCGTGTGGTGGCGGATGAAGACGACCTCGATCTTGTCGTAGTGCCGCGTCAGGAACAGGTACAGCAGGATGAAGAAGCGCTTGGCGAGATCCTTGCGCGACTCGTCCATCGAGCCCGAGACGTCCATCACGCAGAACATCACGGCGCGCGTGGACGGCACCGGCACCCTCACCCGGTTGCGGAACTTCAGGTCCAGCGGATCGAGGAAGGGCACGCGGGCGATGTGGCCCTTGAGGAACTTGATGCGCTCGAGCAGGTCGGCCTTCTGCTTGAGCGAGACCTCGTCGCGCGCACCCTGCTCGTCGAGCAGCGCCAGCGCGGCCTCGGCTTCGCGCAGCTCCTGGCGGCTGTCCGCGCTGAGCGCGATGCGCCGGCCGAGCGCGCCGCGCATCGAACGCACGATGCTCAGGTTGCTGGGCGTGCCGTCGTTGACGAAGCCCGCGCGGTGCGACTTGTATTCGGGGATCTCGGCCAGCTGGGTGCGGGTGAGGTTCGGCAACGCGAGGTCGTCGAAGAACGCCTGCATGAACTCTTCCTTGGTGAGGTGGAAGACGAAGTCGTCGTCCCCCTCGCCCGAGTCGCTCGCCTGGCCGCTGCCCGAGCCGCCGCCGCCCCCGCCGTCGGGCCGCTTGACGCGGTCGCCGGTGACGTATTCGCTGTTGCCCGGATGCACGGCCTCGCGCTTGCCGCCCTGGCCGTGGCCGAACACGGGCTGGTTCAGGTCGCGCTTGGGAATGTGGACGTCTTCGCCCTTCTCGAGGTCACGGATGCCGCGGCCGTCGACCGCGCGGCGCACGGCCTCGCGGATCTGCTGTTTGTGGCGGCGCAGAAAGCGCTCGCGGTTGCCGACCGACTTGTTCTTGCCGGACAGCCGTCGATCGATGATCTGCTGGAGCATGGTGGTGGCGTCAGTTGTCATTCAATCGAAGATTCGCAATCGCGTCTTGCCTGCAGTTGCCGGCGCTGCCGTTCGCAAGTCCCAGGAGAAGTTCAAGGGAGCGGCGGAACCGGCTTCGCCGGGCCGCTCGCGGCCGGCCCCTCGGGGGCAGGGAACGCAAGCGACCGTGGGGCTGTCATGAGCTCTTGCGGACGCGCAGGTACCACTCGCAAAGCAGTCGAACCTGCTTGGGCGTGTAGCCCTTCTGCACCATCCGGTTGACGAAGTCCTCGTGCTTGCGCGCTTCGTCGGCGCTCGCCTTGGCGTTGAAGCTGATGACCGGCAGCAGCTCCTCGGTGTTGGAGAACATCTTCTTCTCGATCACCACGCGCAGCTTCTCGTAGCTCGTCCACAGCGGGTTCTTGCCCGCGTTCTGCGCGCGGGCGCGCAGGACGAAGTTGACGATCTCGTTGCGGAAGTCCTTCGGATTGGAGATGCCCGCGGGCTTCTCGATCTTCTCGAGCTCGGCATTGAGGGCGCTGCGGTCGAACACCTCGCCGGTGTCGGTGTCGCGGTACTCCTGGTCCTGGATCCAGTAGTCGGCGTAGGTGACGTAGCGGTCGAAGATGTTCTGGCCGTACTCCGAATAGCTCTCGAGGTAGGCGGTCTGGATCTCCTTGCCGATGAACTCGGCGTAGCGCGGCGCCAGGTTCTCCTTGATGAACGAGACGTACTTCTGCTCCGTCTCGGCCGGGAACTGCTCGCGCTCGATCTGCTGCTCGAGCACGTACATCAGGTGCACCGGGTTCGCGGCCACTTCCTGGCTGTCGAAGTTGAAGACCTTGGACAGGATCTTGTAGGCGAAGCGCGTGGAGATGCCGCTCATGCCTTCGTCGACGCCGGCGTAGTCGCGGTACTCCTGGTAGCTCTTGGCGCGCGGATCGGTGTCCTTGAGGTTCTCGCCGTCGTAGATCTGCATCTTGGAGTACAGCGACGAGTTCTCGGGCTCCTTCAGCCGCGTGAGCATCGCGAACTGCGCCATCATCTTGAGCGTGCCCGGCGAGCAGGTGGCCTCCGCGAGCGACGAGCCGCGGATGAGCTTCTCGTAGATCTTCACTTCCTCGCTGACGCGCAGGCAGTACGGCACCTTGACGATGTAGATCCGGTCGAGGAAGGCCTCGTTGTTCTTGTTGTTGCGGAAGGTCTTCCACTCGCTCTCGTTGGAGTGGGCCAGCACGATGCCGTCGAACGGGATGGCGCCGAAGCCTTCGGTGCCCTTGAAGTTGCCTTCCTGCGTGGCGGTCAGCAGCGGATGCAGCACCTTGATCGGCGCCTTGAACATTTCCACGAACTCGAGCAGGCCCTGGTTGGCCAGGCACAGGCCGCCGGAGTAGCTGTACGCGTCCGGATCGTCCTGCGCGAAGGTCTCGAGCTTGCGGATGTCGACCTTGCCCACCAGCGACGAGATGTCCTGGTTGTTCTCGTCGCCCGGCTCCGTCTTGCTGATGCCCACCTGCTTGAGGATGGACGGGCGGCGCTTGACCACCTTGAACTTGCGGATGTCGCCGCCGAATTCCTCCAGCCGCTTCACCGCCCACGGCGACATGATGCGGTTGAGGTAGCGCCGCGGGATCCCGTATTCGTTCTCGAGGATGCCGCCGTCCTCGAGCGCGTTGAACAGCCCCAGCGGCGACTCGTTGACCGGCGAATCCTTGAGGGCGTAGAACGGCACCTGCTCCATCAAGGCCTTCAGCCGCTCGGCGATGGAGCTCTTGCCGCCGCCTACCGGGCCCAGCAGGTAGAGGATCTGCTTCTTCTCTTCCAGGCCCTGCGCGGCGTGGCGGAAGTAGGAGACGACCTGCTCGATCGCGTCTTCCATGCCGTAGAACTCGGCGAACGCGGGGTAGATCTTGATCACCTTGTTGGCGAACAGCCGGGACATGCGCGGATCGTTGCGGGTGTCGATCGACTGCGGCTCGCCGATGGCCTTGAGCATGCGCTCCGGCGCCGTGGCATACGCCAGGGGGTTGCGCTTGCATTCCGCCAGGTACTCTTCGAGCGAGAGTTCTTCCTCGCGGGTACGTTCGTAGCGTGCTGCGAACTGGCTGATCACGTCCATGACAAACCTCCGGGCTGAAGTGACACTGCAAGCGCCGGACTCGACGTGAATCGGGTCGGGCCAGGCGCTTGCGTCTGGAATGTTTTGATGGAGTCCGGGCCAGACCGAAACGTTCTTGCGGGAAGTACGTATCGGTGAGTCAAGGCGCCATCAGAGCAGTCCGTTCAGCGGGGCAATTGGACGGTGGATCTTCTCTGAATCCGTAGGTTACAGCGTGCGACGGTTTTGTGTCGGGTGATGCGTCGAATAAGGTGTTGTTCCGGTTTCATCTTGTCCTTTCTCGACCTACATTTCAACTCGCCTGTAGGATTCCTCCCACGCGTGTGCGGATTGACCCGCCCGCCAGCCCCGTGTCGGCCGAACCGGGCATGGCGCAGCTCTTGTCGCGTCCCCCACCGCCCGCCCGGGCTCCCCGGGCCTTCGCGGCGCCAGGCCCTTTGTGGAGACAACCCATGGTTCGAACCAAGGGGCGCATGCGCCTCCTGTGGCAAGCGCTTGCCTGCGCGGCATTCGCGTTCTCGTTGGCGGCGTGCGGCGGTGGCGGCGGCGCAGGCTCGGCGCCGCCGGTCGACGGCGGCGGCGACACGCCGGCGGAGTCGGCCTGGCTGCTCGCCGAGTTCGTCGCCGGCGACGCCAACAACCAGTTCGTGCGGGTCTGGGATCCCGCGCATCCCGCCGTCGCGATCCAGAGCGTGAAGCTCGTGCAGAGCAACGGCATCGTCTGGACGTCGTCGCACCTGGCCTACTCCGACGCGACGCGCTACGACGCCGCCACGCGCACGGCGACCACGCTGGGCCACGCCAAGGTCTTCTACGACAACGACGGCAAGCTCTACGCGATCGACCTGCGCGGCGGCCAGTCGCACGTGCCGGTGCAACTGTCCAGCGCCGTCGACGTCTTCATCCCGACCAACGTCGTGCCGATGAACGCGGCCGGCGACGACGCCTGGGTCGACGTGCAGGGCGGCAGCCACCATTGGGCGATCCGCACGTCGATGTCCGCGACCGCGGCACCGGTCTCCATCCAGCAGATCGTCGCGCCGCTGCGCGACGCCGCCACCGGCCTGCCGCGGCTGTTCTTCGCCTCGCTGGGCTCGCATACGGGCAGCCACGCCATCCCCACCACCTACGAGCTCGCGGACGCCGCGTTCGCGCGCCTGCCCGAGGCCAGCGTCGACGGCATGGTCGACACCGACGGCTGGCTGGGCGTGGACCCGGTGCAGCCGGGGCTGGCCTACGTGCGCATCGCCGGACAGGCGCGCGCGCTGCGCTGGAGCGGCGCCACGGCGGCCGTCGACTCGACGAGCCTCTACCCGTTCACCGGCTTCGCCGGCCCGACGGTCGCCGACGCGCAGGCGCTCTACTTCTGCGACGACACCGGCCTGCATGCGCTGGCCAACGGCGTCGAGACGCGGGTCGGAACGTTCTCGGCGCAGCCGGTGACGCTCTTCGACGGCGGCAGCACCATCGCCGCGCTCGAGACGACGGGCGTGGTGTCCACGCTGGTCGACTACCAGCTCGAGGCCCTCGCCAAGGGCGGCGGCACGCTCACGCTCGTGGAGCCGGCATCCACCACGCTGCAGGTGTTCGGCGCATCCGGCGACACGCTGGTCCTCGCCGGCACGCCCGAGCAAGGGCCGGCGTTCGTGCTGGTGGGCGACGGCGGCGCGGGCTCGCGCACGACGGTCGGCACGCAAGCCGTCGGTGTGGTGCGAGCGGCGAGCGCACACGTCGACCAACCGGCGGCGCCGGTCGCGATGATGTGGTGCGCCGCCGGCGGCGCGAGCGGGCTGTGCGGCGCGGGGCCGCTGACGCAGGAAAGCCTGGCCGGCGTCGACACCCAACTCGGCACGCTCGCGACGGGCGGCGTGGCGGTGCGAGGCCAGCCGATCGCCGGACTGGCCACGGCCCTGGGCGTGCAGACCTTCCTGACCGCGCCCGGCGGCTTCGGCGGCGACGAGACCGACCAGCGCGACGCCTGGCAATTCGTGCCGGCGGCCGCCGGATCGCTGGCACGGGTCACCAGCAACGTGCCCTGAGACCGGCGCGGCCCCGCCGCGCCCGGCTCAACGCTCTTCGGACAGGCCCAGCCGTTCGAGCAGGCCGCCCAGCTCGTCGTTCGAGCCGAACGAGATCGCGATCTCGCCGGATTCGCCGTGGCGCGTCTTCTTGAGCATGCGGATCTCGACGACGGCGGCGAGCTTGTCGGCGAGCTGTTCCTCCAGACGCGCGATGTCGCCGCGCTTTTCCTTCTTCACGCGCAGCAGCGGCGCCTGGCGGCCGCTCACCTGGCTGCGCGCGACGAGCTTCTCGGCGTCGCGCACCGACATCTTCTTCGCGACGATCTCCGTCGCGTTGAGGATCTGCTGCGCCGGCTCCAGCGTGAGCAGCGCGCGGGCGTGGCCCATGTCGAGATCGCCGGCCATCAGCAGTTGCTGCACCGGCGCGGCGAGGTTGAGCAGGCGCAGCAGGTTGCTGGCCGCGCTGCGCGAGCGGCCCACGGACTGCGCCGCGGCCTCGTGCGTCATGCCGAACTCGTCGACGAGGCGCCTCAGGCCCTGCGCCTCTTCCAGCGGATTGAGGTCCTCGCGCTGGATGTTCTCGATCAACGCCATGATGGCCGCCGACTCGTCGGGCACCTCGCGCACGAGCACCGGCACCTCGTCGAGGCCGGCCAGCCTGGCGGCGCGGAAGCGGCGCTCGCCGGCGATGATCTCGTAGCGCTGCGCCTTCGCGCCCGCGCTCTCCAGCGGGCGCACCAGGATCGGCTGCATGATGCCCTGGCTGCGGATGCTCTCCGCCAGCTCGTACAGCGAGCCCTCGTCCATGCGCGTGCGCGGCTGGTACTTGCCGGCCTGCACCTGCGTGAGCTTCAGCGTGGTGGGCAGCACCGGGCCGCCCGCGGGCTCCGGCGTCTCGACGATCTTGGGGCCGAGCAGGGCTTCGAGGCCCATGCCCAGCCCTTTGGGTTTTTTGGTGACCATCCGGCGATTGTCGGCGAGAAAACTCGTGCCGTTAGCCGGCAACTGCGCGTTCGCGCAGCAGATCGGCCAGCAATTGCCGTCCATCGGGCCAGTCGCCCAGTCCGGAGTCGCTGTTCAGGTGCCCGCGCGGCTCGGTGTCGAGGACCCGGCTGCCCCAGTCGGCGGCCATCGTACGGGCGCGTTCGGGCGTGCAGAACGGGTCGTCGGGGCTGATCACGGCCAGCGACGGGAACGGCAGCGGTTGGCGCACGATCGGGGTGAAGGAGTGCAGGACGCCGCGGTACTCGTCGCGCTCGACGTCCGGCGGCGCCACCAGCAGCGCGGCACGCACGCGGGCCGTCTTGCGCGAATGCGCCGCCCAGGCGGCCACCAGATGGCAGCCGAGGCTGTGCGCCACCAGCGCGACCTGAGGCGAAGCCTCGCGCGCCTCGAGGTCGCCGATCGCCTCGTCCAGCCGCATCATCCAGTCGCCGCGCAGCGGGTGCATCCAGTCGTTCTGCTCCACGCGCACGTCGCCGTACAGCGCCTCCCAGCGGCTCTGCCAATGGCGCGGCCCGGAGTTCTGCCAACCGGGCAGCACCAGCACGTGCAGGCCGTCCACTTCTGCGCGACAGGGATCGTGTAATGTCATTGCCTTATGCTTCGCCTTGAATGGGTGCCTCGACCAGGCGCCACGCCATGATTCTGCCGCGCCGCCCTGCGTGCGCACGGCACCCGGAGATTCCTGAAATGAGCAACGCCCCCAAGAAGCACATCGTCTACGTCGACGGCCAGGAAGGCACCACCGGCTTGCGCATCCACGAGATGCTGGCCGCCCGCGCCGACCTCGAGCTGCTGCGCATCGCGCCCGAGCTGCGCAAGGACGACGCCGAACGCGCGCGCCTGCTCAACGCCGCCGACGTGGCCTTCCTGTGCCTGCCCGACGACGCGTCGCGCGCCGCGGCGAAGATGATCACCAACCCGGACACCTGCCTGATCGACGCCAGCACGGCCCACCGCACCGATCCGACCTGGGTGTACGGCCTGCCCGAGCTCGCGCCCGGCCAGCGCGACGCGCTGCGCACGGCCAAGCGCATCGCCAACCCCGGCTGCCACGCCACCGCGTTCATCCTGCTGATGCGCCCGCTGGTCGACGCGGGCCTCGTCGCGCACGACGCCAACGTCACCGCCACGTCCATCACCGGCTACTCCGGCGGCGGCAAGAAGATGATCGAGCAGTACCAGGGCTGGCACGCGCGCCAGATGGACGGCGAGCGCCAGATCGACGCCGCGCTCAGCGCACCGCGCCCGTACGCGCTGGGCCTCGCGCACAAGCACATCCCCGAGATGAAGACGTGCTCGCTGCTGACGCGCGCGCCGGTCTTCATGCCCATCGTCGGCAACTTCTACAAGGGTCTGACGGTGAGCATCCCGTTCCACGCGACCCAGTTCGCCGCCGGCACCGACGCCGCCAAGGTGCATGCCGCGCTGGCGCGACGCTACGCCGACGAGCCCTTCGTCAACGTGATGCCGCTGGCCGACCCCGGCGTGCTCGCCGAGGGCTCGTTCGACGTGCAGGCCTGCAACGACACCCAGCGCGCCGACCTGTTCGTGTTCGGCAACGCCGACCAGGTGCTGCTGATGGCGCGCATCGACAACCTCGGCAAGGGCGCATCGGGCGCCGCGGTGCAGACGATGAACCTGCACCTCGGCTTGCCCGAGGGCCTGAGCCTCCAGGGCTGACGTCCGCATGCCGACCCTCCCGGCGTCCGCCCGTCCGCACGCGCCAGCGTGGCGGCGGCCGCATTGCGGGGCGGCTGTCGCGTGCGCCGCCCGGCCGCCCGAAGGCGCCGGCACCGGAGCCGGCAGGCGGAGGGACTCCTGATGACGAACGCGTCTGCCGAGACCTTGCGGGACTCGCGCGGACTGCGTCTGGGAACCGCCTCGCGCGCGGCCGCCGACCGGACGGACGAGGCGCTGTGGCAGATGATGACCTTCGCCGACACCCCGCGCCTCGCGCTGCAGGCGGCGCGCGAGGCCGACGGCGGCTGGGTGCTGCCGCTGTTGCTGGACGCCGGCTTCCGCCTGGGTCTGAACCAGCCCGACGACCGCAGCGCCGCGCGCGACCTGCTCGAGTCCGCGGGCGCGCTCGCGTCAGGCGCGACCGTGCGCGAACGCGCGCACCTGGAGGCGCTGCTGAAGCTGCAGGACGGCCGCGTCTCGGCCGCGCTGCGCATCTGGGACGACCTGCTGCTGGAGCACCCGCGCGACGCGCTCGCGCTGCACTGGGCGCACCAATGGGACCACGCGCGCGGCGATTCGGCCAGCATGCGGTTGCGGCCCGCGCGGGCGTTGCCCGAATGGGACGATGCCGACCCGCTCTTTCCCTGCGTGCTGGGGCTGTACGCCTTCGGCCTGGCCGAGTGCCACCAGCTGGCGCTGGCCGAGGACCTGGGGCGCCGCGCGATCGCCCTGGCGCAGGAGCATGGCGCCGATCCTGCGGCGCCGGCCCGTGTTCCGTGGGCGGTCCACGCCGTCACGCACGCGATGGAGATGCAGGGCCGCTTCGACGACGGCGCGATCTGGCTGCGCCAGCAACAGGCGGGCTGGACCGACGGCACGCGCTTCGCGAGCCACCTGTGGTGGCACCTCGCGCTGTTCCGGCTGGAGGCGCTGGACATCACCGGCGCGCTGCGGCTCGTCGACACCCACCTGTCCGGCGCGGCCCTCACCCATGGCCTGCAATGCGTCGATGCGGCCGCGCTGTACTGGCGGCTTCGCGTGATGGACGTCGAGGTGGACGCGCTGTTCAAGGACCTGCTGCGGCGCTGGACGCCCGACCCCGAAGAGGCCGGCGTGCACGCGTTCACCGACTGGCACGTCGTGCTCGCGCTGCTGGGTGCCGGCGAACGCGCGCAGGCCGAGGGCTGGGTGGCGCGCTGCGCCGAGCGCGTGATGCGTGCCGAGGAAGGCGCGCGCAGCAACCACGCCGTGGCGCGCGACCTGGGCCTGCCGCTGATGCGCGCGCTGCTCGCGTCGGAACGCGGCGAGTCGGACGCCGCCGTGCGCGGCCTCTACCTCGTGCACGAATCGGCCGCGCGCCTGGGCGGCAGCCATGTGCGACGCGACCTGGTCGCCCAGACGCTGATGCATTGCGCGGCCTCCAGCAAGCAGCCGCACGTCGGCCGCGCGGTGCTCAACGAGCGTTGCCTGGCCAAGCCGGTGACGCCGCTCACGCGGCACTGGGCCGGCAAGCTGAACGTGGCGATCGCCTAGGTGGGTGGATCCTGCGACTTCGCGCAGGATGACCCATCAAAGGAGTTGTCATCCTGCGCGAAGTCGCAGGATCCACGCTTGCGAATGACGCTGCCCTCAGGCTGGATTGCGCGACCGCGCAAGCAATGACCTGGGCTAGGCCTTGCGGCGCGTGGCCAGCAGGTTCATCGCCAGCCCGCCCATCACCAGCGCCGCGGCGCCCAGCTTCCACGCCGGCAGGCCCTCGTGCAGGGCGAGCGCGGACGCGCCCAT
>FTJN01929917.1_pt1 | contig 41600 bp, 39 predicted proteins | sample 1658361 | NCBI WGS metagenome assembly FTJN01 (sample SAMEA3914819, study PRJEB12502) | metagenome | biome: forest; material: soil | place: Canada | collected 2010-06-26 | depth 0.3 m
GCTTCGGTCGCGTTGAGGCCGACGACGACGATCTCCGGGTCGGTGAAGCACACCGCGGGGATCGCGGCGGGGCTGAAGTGGCGGTTCTTGCCCGAGATGATCTCGGCCACCATCTCGCCCTGCGCCATCGCGCGGTGGGCCAGCATCGGCTCGCCGGTGAGGTCGCCGATGGCCCACACGTTGCGCATCGACGTGCGGCACTGGCCGTCCACCTTCACGGCACGGCCGTTCATGTCCAGCATCAGCGACTCCAGCCCCCAGCCGCTCGCGTGCGGCTTGCGGCCGACGGCCACGAGGATCTTGTCGGCCGGCAGGTGCACCGATTCGCCCGCCGCGTTCTTCACGTGCAGCGCATCGCCGAGGTCATTCAAGCCGTGCACCGCGTGCCCGAGATGCAGCTTGATGCCGGCCTTGTTGATCGCGGCGAGCACGGGCTTGGTGAGCTCCTCGTCGTAGGCCGGCAGGATGCGATCCTGCGCCTCGACGACGAAGACTTCCGCGCCCAGCTTGCGGTAGGCCATGCCCAGCTCGAGACCGATGTAGCCGGCGCCGACGACGGCCAGCGTCTTCGGCACTTCGGTCAGCGCGAGCGCGTCGGTCGACGAGATCACGCGGCCGCCGAACTTCATCATCGGCAGTTCGACCGCGTCCGAGCCGGCCGCCAGCAGCAGGTGCTCGCAGGTGACGCGGATCGTCGGCGAGGGCGCGCCGGCGGGCGTCACGTTGACGGTCTTGCCGTCGACCAGCGTGGCCCAGCCCTTGATGACCTGGACACCGTTCTTCTTCAGCAAGGCGCCCACGCCGCCCGTGAGCTTGCCCACGATGCCGTCCTTCCACTTCATCGTCTTGGCGAGGTCGATCGTCGGGTTCGCCACCTTGATGCCGATCTTCGAGTCGCCGGCCCAATGCGTGGCCTCCTCGAAGGCCGTGGCCGCGTGGATGATGGCCTTCGACGGGATGCAGCCGACGTTCAGGCAGGTGCCGCCCAGGCTCTCGCCTTCGATCAGCACCGTGGGAATGCCCAGCTGGCCGGCGCGGATCGCGGCGACGTAGCCGCCCGGGCCCCCGCCGATCACGATGAGGGTCGTGCTCTTGATGTCCATCGTCTTACTCCACGAACAAGGTTGCGGGCGTCTCGAGATAGCCACGAATGACTTGCACGAACTCCGCTGCATGGATGCCGTCGACCACGCGGTGGTCGAACGACGACGACAGGTTCATCATCTTGCGCGCGACGACCAGGCCGTCGCGGATCATCGGACGTTCGACGACGCGGTTGACGCCGACGATCGCCACTTCCGGCGAGTTGATCACCGGCGTCGTGACGATGCCGCCCAGCGCGCCCAGGCTCGTGATCGTGATGGTGGAGCCGGTGAGCTCCTCGCGCGCGGACTTGCCCGTGCGCGCGCCCGCGGCCAGGCGCGAGACCTCGGCGGCGGTGGCCCACAGATCGAGCGTCTCGGCATGCTGGAGCACCGGCACCATCAGTCCGGCCTCGGTCTGCGTGGCCATGCCCAGGTGCACCGCGGCGTGGCGCGTGACCACGCCGGCCTCGTCGTCGAAGCGCGCGTTCATCTGCGGATAGTCGCGCACCGCGAGCACCACGGCGCGCATGATGAACGGCAGCAGCGTGAGCTTGCCGCGCGTCGCGCCGTGCTTCTGGTTGAGCTTGCCGCGCAGCGCTTCCAGCTCGGTGACGTCGATCTCCTCCACGTACGTGAAGTGCGGGATGCGGCGCTTGGCGTCCTGCATCTTCTGCGCGATCTTGCGGCGCAGGCCGATGACGGGGATCGCCTCTTCCTCGCTGCGTTGCGCGTAGCGCGTATCGACGGCGCCGGTCGACCCCGTGCCGCCGATCGTGCCTTGCGCGGCGTAGGCCTCGATGTCCTCGTGGGTGATGCGACCCGCCGTGCCGGTTCCCATGACGTACTGCAGGTCGATGCCCAGATCCCACGCGTGGTTGCGCACGGCGGGCGACGCGATCGGCTTGTCGCCGACGGCGCGCGTGATCTTGTCGGCGCCCTTGCTCGCGGCGCGCGCGGGGGCGGCCTTGGGCGCGGTCGCGGGCGCGGGGGACGCGCTTGCGGGCGCGGGCGCCGGAGCGGCCGCGACGACCGGCGCCGGCGCGGGCGCTGCCTTCGGTGCGGGTGCCGGGGCCGGAGCCGCGTGCGCCGGAGCGGCCGCCGCGGCGCCGTCCTTGACGTTGCCCGCGCCTTCGACCTCGATGCGGATCAGCTCGGAGCCGACCGCCATCACCTCGCCCACCTTGCCGCCCAGCGACAGCACCTTGCCGTGCACCGGCGACGGGATCTCGACCGTGGCCTTGTCGGTCATGACGTCGGCGAGGTTCATGTCCTCGACGACGGTGTCGCCGACCTTGACGTTCCAGGCGACCAGTTCGACTTCCGCGATGCCTTCGCCGATGTCCGGCATCTTGATGACGTGAATACCCATGATCTTTTACTTTTCCATCGCTCGTTTGAACGCGGCACCGACGCGGTCGGGCCCCGGGAAATACGCCCACTCCTGCGCATGCGGGTAGGGGGTATCCCAGCCGGCGACGCGTTCGATGGGGGCTTCCAGGTGGTAGAAGCAGTGCTCCTGCACGAGCGCGGTGAGTTCCGCGCCGAAGCCGCTGGTCTTGGTCGCCTCGTGCACCACGACGCAACGGCCGGTCTTCTTGACCGACGCGACGATGGTGTCGAGGTCCAGCGGCCAGATGCTGCGCAGGTCGATGATCTCGGCGTCGACGCCGGTCAGTGCGGCCGCGGCCTCGCTGACGTAGACCATCGTGCCGTAGGTCAGCACGGTCAGCTGCGACCCCTCGCGGTAGATCGAGGCCGAGTCCAGCGGCACCGTGTAGTAGCCCTCGGGCACCTCGCCGAGCTTGTGCTTGGACCACGGCACCACGGGCTTGTCGTGGTGGCCGTCGAACGGGCCGTTGTACAGGCGCTTGGGCTCCAGGAAGATCACCGGGTCGTCGTTCTCGATGCACGAGATCAGCAGGCCCTTGGCGTCGTACGGATTGGACGGCATCACCGTGCGCAGGCCGCACACGTGCGTGAACATCGCCTCGGGCGACTGGCTGTGCGTCTGGCCGCCGTAGATGCCGCCGCCGCAGGGCATGCGGATGGTCATCGGGGCCGTGAAGTCGCCGGCCGAGCGGTAGCGCAGGCGCGCCGCCTCCGACACGATCTGGTCGGACGCCGGGTAGAAGTAGTCGGCGAACTGGATCTCGACGACCGGGCGCAGGCCGTACGCGCCCATGCCCACGGCCGCGCCGACGATGCCGCCCTCGGAGATCGGCGCATCGAACACGCGCGACTTGCCGTACTTCTTCTGCAGGCCTTCGGTGCAGCGGAACACGCCGCCGAAGTAGCCCACGTCCTGGCCGAACACCACCACGTTGGGGTCGCGCTCCAGCATCACGTCCATCGCCGAACGCAGCGCCTGGATCATCGTCATCGGCGCGGTCGGGCCTTCAGGTGCCGCCGCCAGTTGCTTCTTGTCGTGCATTTCCATGATCAGACCCCCAGCTCTTGACGTTGGCGACGCAGGTGTTCCGGCATCTCCTTGTAGACGTCCTCGAACATCGACGCGGCGCTCGGGATGCGACCGTCGTTGAGCGTGCCGTAGGACTCGGCCTCCTTCTGCGCGGCGGCCACCTCGGCTTCCAGCGCCTTCTGGGTCTCGTCGTGCTCGGCCTCGGACCAGCAGCCCTTGCTGATCATGTGCTGCTTCAGGCGCGCGATCGGGTCGCCGAGCGGGAAGCGCTGCGCGTCGTCGGCGGGGCGGTACTTGCTGGGATCGTCCGACGTGGAGTGCGGGCCGGCGCGGTAGGTGACCCATTCGACGAGGGTCGGGCCGAGGTTGCGGCGAGCGCGCTCGGCGGCCCACTGCGAGGCGGCGTACACCGCGAGGAAGTCGTTGCCGTCCACGCGCAGCGAGGCGATGCCCGAGCCGACGCCGCGCGCGGCGAAGGTCGTGTGCTCGCCGCCGGCGATGGCCTGGAACGTGGAGATCGCCCACTGGTTGTTGACCACGTTGAGGATCACCGGCGCGTTGTAGACGTGCGCGAAGGTCAGGGCCGTGTTGAAGTCGGACTCGGCGGTGGCGCCGTCGCCGATCCACGCGGACGCGATCTTGGTGTCGCCCTTGATGGCCGAGGCCATCGCCCAGCCCACGGCCTGGATGTATTGCGTGGCGAGGTTGCCGGAGATCGAGAAGAAGCCCTTCTCGCGCACCGAATACATGACCGGCAACTGGCGGCCCTTGAGCGGGTCGCGTTCGTTGGACAGCAGCTGGCAGATCATGTCGACCAGCGGGTAGTCGCGCACGATCAGCAGGCTTTGCTGGCGGTAGGTGGGAAAGCACATGTCGCCGTCGATCAGCGCGAGGCCGTGGGCGGTGCCGATGGCCTCCTCGCCCAGGCTCTGCATGTAGAACGACATCTTCTTCTGGCGCTGCCCGATGAGCATGCGCGAGTCGAACACGCGCGTCTTCATCATGGCCTTCATGCCGGTGCGCAGCAGCTCGACGGAGATCTCCGGAGCCCAGGGGCCGACCGCGTTGCCTTCGGCGTCGAGGACGCGGATCAGCGAGAACGCCAGGTCGCTGGTGGAGCGGGGGTCGGTGTCCACCGGCGGGCGGCGGACTTCGCCGGCGGGCGAGACGTGGAGATACGAGAAGTCGGTCGCGCAGCCCGGGCGCCCCGTGGGCTCCGGGACATGCAGACTCAAGGGGTCGTGCTGGGTCATCGGCAAAGCTCCGCGCCCGCGGTGACGGGCGGAAAGATAGCTGCGAAACGGCCGGTCGCGCGGTGGGTGTGCCGCGGCTGGCCGGAACAGGGCGAGCACGGCGGGGTCTCCGCCATGCATCGCATCCGACAGCGTAACTTATTTCGGGTCGGCTTCAGGTGGCGGAAGTCACGATTCCCTGACCGAGCGGTCGGTTTTAAGGCGCCCGGCGAGCGCGTTTCAGCGGGCGCAGGCCAGCGCCACGGCCTGCAGGGGCTTGCCGTAGGGGCCGTCCGTGGCGACGGCCACCCAGTGCCGCGTGGCGCCGGGCTCCGGCGCCGAAGTGGAGGCGAAACGCAGCGTCGATGCCTGGCCGCCCACGAGGTTCCACGGCAGCAGTTCGCGCACGACGCCGTCCTGGTGGAGCGTCTCGCCACGGTTCTCGCCGGCCCCGACCTTCGTCTGCATGCCGTCGTCCACCACGGCCACGTAGCCCGACAGCTTTGCCGGCGCGCCGGCTCCGGGCGCCACCGTCAAGGCCAGGCCGGTGGCGTCATGGGCCAGCGTCAGCCCGACGGTGGCTGCCGCCCGGGCCTGCAGCGCGCCGGCTCCCAGCGAACTCCAGTTCGGCGCGTCGCGACTGTCGACGATCACCTGCGGGGTGTAGGCGAAGCGCGCCCCGCTGGTGCGTTGCGTCGCGTTCTGGCGCTGGGTGAACTGCGGCTGCGCGAAGCGATCCTTCCAGCCGAGGCTGTCCCAGTAGTCCACGTGGAAGGCGAGGGCGACGACGTCGGGGCGCCCCTTCAGGCCGGCCAGCCAGCGGTCGGCCGGCGGACAGGAATTGCAGCCCTCCGAGGTGTAGAGCTCGACGACGGCGGGCACGGTCGCGCCGGACTGCGCGCTGCAGGCTGCAGCCGCAGACGCGTCCGCGGGCGCGGCGATCGCGACGGCCGCGGCCACGCTGAAGGCGGCCAGCGCGAGCAGGCGCGTGAAGGGCGAGGGCAGGAATCTGGACATGGCCTGACGGGCGCAGGGAGTCGCCCGCGTGGATGGAATGGTGGTTGGTCGCGCGACGGTCGCGATTCCTTACGCGCAGCGGTCGATTGTGTCGAGTCCGACGCATCGTCAAGCGATGTCTTCGCGCGGTCAAGTCCGGCAAACGAGCGCGCTGCCGACGCGTCCAGCACGCCCCAGCCTACGGCCGATACGGCGTCCCGCCTACGCCAACTGGACCGCGACGCGATCAAGATGCTTCCACAACTCCCCGAAGGATTCCCCGTGAACCACCTCAAGACGCTTGCCGGCCTGCTCATCGCGGCCGCCGTGGCCGTGCCCGCCCTCTCCATGGCGCAGGATCGCGACGATCACCACGACGACCGCCGGACCGAGCAAGGACACGACGACCATCGCGCCCCGCCGGCGCACGACGACCACCGCGCCGCGCCGCCGCACGACGACCGCGCGCGCGGCGCGGGTCCGGATCATTCGTGGCACAAGGGCGACCGCATTCCCGCCAGCTACCGCGACAAGCGCTACGAGGTCCGGGACTGGAAGGCGCGTCACCTGCGCCAGCCGCCGCGCGGCTACCACTGGGTGCAGGTCAACGGCGACTTCGTGCTTGCGGCGATCGCTACCGGCGTGATCGCGGACCTGCTGCTCAACAACTGACGCTGGCTCGCGCGGCCTCGCCTCAGGGCTCGGGCTGCGAGGCCGCCGAGGCGGGCGCCGCCGCGGGCATGGGCGCGGGAAACGGCGGCTCGCCCTTGCCGATCGTGCGTTCGAACAGGTCGAACATCGCGCCGTACCAGAGCGCGAGGTTCCCGCTGTGGGTCACGCCGTGGCCCTCGTCGTCGAACTCCAGCCACTGCACGTCCTTGTGCAGTCGGCGCATCTCGTCGCGCATGGCCTCGCCTTCGGAGATGGGAACGCGCTTGTCGAGCCTGCCGTGCGCCAGCAGCAGCGGCGCGACGATCCGGTCGGCGTGCCTGAGCGGCGAGACATCGTCGAACGGCACCTTCATGCGTTTCGGGTCGGCGACCTTGGAGCGCAGCAGTTCGCGTCCGACCGCGCTGCCGTTGGTGTCCGAGTCGGCCTTGAGCATCCGTCCGATGTCGACGACGCCCGCGGTACTCACACCGCATTTGTACAGGTCAGGCGTCTTCTCGAGTCCCCACAGCGCCGCGTAGCCGCCGTAGCTCGCACCCACGATGCAGATGCGGTCCGCCGCGGCGATCTTCTGGTCGATCAGCCAGCGCACACCGGCGGTGATGTCGTCCTGCATCGCCTGGCCCCACTGGCCGTAGCCGGCCTCCTCGAACTTCTTGCCGAAGCCGTCGGAGCCGCGGAACTGCGGCTGGAAGACTGCATAGCCGTGCGCGGCAAGTACCTGCACATCGCGATCCCAGGACCAGCGATCGCGCGCCTGGGGTCCGCCATGGATCAGCACGATCAGCGGCGCCGGGCCGTTCGGCTTGCCCGGCAGCGTGAGGTAGGCCGGCACCATCGTGCCGTCGAACGACGGGTATTGCAGCGTGCGCATCGGCTGCATCCGCGCCGGCCGCACCGCGGGAATCGCCGCCACGAGCTCCTTCATCTTCATGGCGGCGGGCTCGAACAGGTACCAGCGTCCTGGATCCACGTCGGAGAAGCTGTACACGATCATGCGCGCCGCTTCCCGCTGCCCGGCCAGGATATTGACCCGGTCGGGCAGGCTGGCGTCGAGCGAAGCCTGCAGACCGGCCATGCGCGGATCGAACCAGGTGCGCTCCAGCCGGAGGCCGGCGCTCACGACATCCACCACGCTGGTGCGGTCCTCGCCGGTCTGCGCGACGACGATGTCCGCGTTCGGATTCGACGCCATCGACTTGACGAAGCTGCACGCCACAGGGTCGAACTCCCAGATCGACAGGCGATCGCCGCCATTGCGGGCCTGCACGACGAGGTGGTCGCTGCCGTCGACGATCTGCAGGGGTTGGAACGGATCGTCGAGGATCGAGCGTTCATCTATCCTGCGCCACGCGCCGTCGGTGTTTGCGCGCATCCACGTCGTCAACCGGGTGGCGTCGGACCAGAAGGCCGTGTCCATCGTCGTCGCGACGCGGATGTCGCCGCGCGCGTCGGCGATCCAGTTCACCAGCTTGCCCTCCACGTCGACGTCGACGCTGTAGTTCTCGCCGGTGCGAACGTTCATGCGCGACAGGTGCCGGGTGTCGCCGTCGCGTTGCACGACCGCCCAGTCGGTGGGCTGCCCCGCTGCGTCACGCACCTGCAGGCGCCAGCCCGCGAAGAGCTCCCGCACGGTCGTGCCGTCGAGGCGCACGGCGGCGCTGCTGTCGTTGAAGTTGACGACCATCAGGTCGTTGGCGATCCAAGCGACATAGCGCGGCGAGCGCGTGTAGGCCAGGGTGTAGCGGTTCGACGTGATCCAGCGCATCGGCATCGGACGCGGCTCGATGATGTTGCGCATCTCCATCGTGTCGGTGTCGATCAGCGCCACGGCGGTGTCGAAGCCGTCGCTCAGCAGCGTGGCGATGTGCTTTCCGTCCGGCGACAGCGCCATGGATCCGAACTCGCCGCTTGCGAGGAAGGGTGCCAGCAAGGGGTCGGCCTGTGGCTTCGACGCGGGTGGGCCCGCCTTCTGCGCCGAGCCGTCGTCCTTGGCATCGGCGATCCCGAGCGCCGCCTGGATGCGGCCCTTCGACGGCTCCCCGGCGGCTGCGTCCGCCAACGCGCAGGCCGCGACCTGGGTCAACACCAGCCCGATCAGAAGTCTTCTCACGCTTGCTCCCTCTTCGCGCCGCACGTGGCCTGGCGCGCTCCCCGCCGGTCACCGCCGGCGTCCGGCTTCAGCCTGCAGCCTCCACCACCATCTGCAGTCTCTGCTGCCCTTGAAATTCGTCGATGCTCAGCCGATACGCCAGCCGCACCCGCTCGGCCACCGGCTCCGCGTGCCCGAACCAGATCGCGTCGCGCAACTGCCCCGCGTGGCGCACGCGCAGCTTCAGGTGCTTCTCGCCGACCAGGCGCTGCTGAACCACGTCCACCTCGTCGCAGAACGTGGGCGCCTCGAAGCCCTGGCCCCAGACCTGCGCGTCGAGCGCGGCGACGGTGGCGGTGTTGAACCACTCCAGCGCCAGCGGGCCGTCGGTGGCGAGCACGCGCGACAGCGCCGCGGGGCTCAGCCACTCCTGCGCGACCGCGGCGAAGGCCTGGTCGAAGGTCGCGAAATCCTCGCGCGCGATCGTGCAGCCGGCCGCCATCGAGTGGCCGCCGAACTTGCGCAGCACGCCCGGATGGCGCTTGGTCACGAGGTCCAGCGCGTCGCGCAGGTGGAAGCCGGGGATCGAGCGGCCCGAGCCCTTGAGATAGCCGTCGGCCCCGACCGCGAACACGAACGTCGGGCGATGCAGGCGGTCCTTCATGCGGCCGGCGACGATGCCGACGACGCCTTCGTGGAAGCCTTCGTGGAACAGCGCGAGCGCCGCGGGCGGCGCGCCGGTGGGCATGATCTGCTCCATCAGCGCCTCGGCCTGCTCGCGCATGCCGGCCTCGACGTCGCGCCGCTCGCGGTTGATGCGATCGAGTTCGGCGGCGAGTTCGGCGGCGCGGGTCGGGTCGTCGGTGAGCAGGCATTCGATGCCCAACGTCATGTCGGCCAGGCGCCCCGCGGCGTTCAGGCGCGGGCCGAGCGCGAAGCCGAAGTCGAACGCGCTCGCGCGCTCGTGCTTGCGCGCGGCCACATGGAACAGCGCCGCGATGCCCGGCTGCATGCGGCCGGCGCGGATGCGCTTGAGGCCTTGCGCGACGAGGCGGCGGTTGTTCGGGTCGAGCTTGACGACGTCGGCCACGGTGCCGAGTGCGACGAGGTCGAGCAGGGCGTCGAGGCGCGGCTGCGACGCGGCGTCGAACCGGCCGCGCGTGCGCAGTTCCGCGCGCGTCGCGAGCAGGGTGTAGAACATCACGCCGACGCCGGCCAGCGCCTTGCTCTCGAACGTGCAGTCCGGCTGGTTCGGATTGACGATGACGTTGGCGTCCGGCAGCACGACCTTGTCGTCGACCAGCGCGGGCAGGTGATGGTCGGTGACGAGCACGGCGATCCCGCGCGCGCGCGCGTGCGCGACGCCCGCGAGGCTCGCGATGCCGTTGTCCACCGTGACGAGCAGGTCGGGCCTCGGGACGCGCGACGCGTCGAACGGGCGCGCGTCGTCGGGGCCATCGTCGCCGCAGGCGAGGTCGACGATGGTGGGCGTCAGGCCGTAGCCGTGCAACTGGCGGTCGGGCACCACGTACGACAGGCGCGCGCTGTGGGCGCCCAGCATCTGCAGGCCGCGCAGCGCGACGGCGCAGGCGGTGGCGCCGTCGCAGTCGTAGTCGGCGACGACGACGATGCGCTGGTTCTGCTCGATGGCGTCGGCCAGCAGGCGCGCCGCCTCGGCGCTGCCGCGCAGCGTGGACGGCGGCAGCAGCTGCGCCATCGCGTCGTCGAGTTCGTCCGCGCTGCGCACGCCGCGCGCGGCGAACAGGCGTGCGAGCAGCGGGTGCACGCCGGCCTGCTCCAGCGCGAAGGCAGTGCGCGGCGGGACGTCGCGCGTGTGGATGCGGGGCGAGTCGCTCACTCGGCGACCCCCCGCCTGGCGGCTGCGGCGCGAGCGCCTGCCGGCGGCCGGGCGGCGATCAGCAGGCGACCCTCCGCCTGGACGGCTGCGGTGCGAGCCCCTTCGGGCGGCCGGGCGGTGCTCATAGCGCCTCCAGCACGGACTGGACCGACGGGCCGCGCGCACCCGGCAGGCGCTTCCACCAGGGGCGCTGGGCGGGCTGCCAGGTGCGCGCCCCGCGTTCGCCGGCCAGCGACAGCCGCCGCGTGCCGGGGGTCTCGGCGAGTTCGCGCAGCGGGCCCGCGTCGAGCGCATGCCAGGCCTCGGCCCACGCGCTCCAGTCGTCGCCCAGCAGCGGCGCGCGCAGGCGGCCGTCGACGACGACGTCGGCCGGCAAGGCCTTGTCGGCCGGCTGCGTCGGCCCGGTGCCGCTGAGCCAGAACGAGTTGACGCTCATCGCGCCGCGCGCCTCGCGCGCGTCGTTGAGCGGATGCACGTACAGCAGCATCTGCACCTCGCTCTGCAGCCGGCGCACCAGCATCACGCCGGGGTGGTCGTTGAGCCACAGGTCGACGTTGCGGCCGATCACGCGGTCGATGGAGGCGGTGGGCAGCTCGGCCAGCGACGGGTGGCTGACGTACCAGCGCGTCGGCCCGGCCCAGTGCCAGGTCCAGCCCAGGTCCTCGAACAGCGGCGCCAGCGTGGCGTGCAGCGTGCGCGCCTCGGGCTCGTCCAGCTCGAGCTGGGCCGGATCGACGAGGTTGACCTGGTCGTGGCCCACGTGCCAGTGCGCCGGCGTCAGCAGGCCCCAGCCGGTGCCGGCCTCCGGCGCGAAGCCGTCGCGGCGCGCGGCCTCGGCGGCGAAGGGCAGCAACCCGTCGCGCGCGGGCCACCCGCGCAGGCGCGCGAGCAGGCGCTCGTGCGGGAGCGACAGCGCGTATTCGTCGGCCTCGGGCAGGTCCGCGGTGCTCGCGTCCGCCACCGGCGCCCAGCGCCCGAGCAGGCGCTCCAGGTTCGGCAGGCTCAGCGTGCCGAGGGCTTGCACGGCGGCATCGGCCAGGGCCGATGCGTAGGGGATCACGAGATGCATCGACCGATTATCCCGTGCCGGCCGACCGGGCCGGCCGGCGGCGCACGCAGCGACTGTTCGCCGTCAGTCGCGCGCCCGCGCGTCGCGGTGCTCCACCATCGCGTCGATCGCGCGATCGAAGGTCTCGAACAGCCCGCTGCTGCGATTGCGCATGGCCATGCCGAGCGCGGCCGACAGCTCCGCGCCCTGCACGCCCTGCTCGAGCCGGCGCAGCAGCGCCATCGCCTCGGCGGTGGTGCATTCGACGCCCAGGACGACGAAGCGGTCGTCGTCGAGGCGGGCCAGCGTGTCGGGCTTGCGCACCGTCTGGCGCAGGGCCTGCGCGGCGCGCACGAGCACGGCGTCGTAGGCGTCGCGGGCGGCCCAGGACACGCCCGGCGACTTCATGCCGTCCAGCTCGATCGCGACCACGCAGGCGGTGGCGCCGTAGCGGCGGCAGCGTTCCTCCTCGGCCGCCAGCGCCGTCTCCCAGCCGCGGCGGTTGGCGAGGCCGGTCAAGGCGTCGGTCAGCGCCTCCGAGCGGGCCGTCTCGGCCTCGCGGGTGAGGGCCGTGGTGTTGAGTTCGGCGCTCAGCAGGCCGCTGAGCATGTCGGCCAGCACCTCCACCATCGGCTGCTCGTCGACGATGGCCGCCGGCATCGGCTGCGGATTCAGGCCGCACAGCGTGCCGAAGAGCTGTCCCTGCGCATCGACCAGCGGAACGCCCACGTAGGCGCCGATGGGCAGCTGGCGCGTGAACGGCAGGTCGGCGTAGGCCGGCACGTCGGCCGCGCGCGGGGCCACGCGCGGGCCGGCGCCGCGGACCATGCGCGAGCAGAACGTGTCGGCCCAGCGGAAGACGTCGCCTTCCTTGACGCCGTAGCCGTGATCCTCGGCCGTGAGCACGACCCAATCCTCGTTGTCGGCGCGGCTCACCATCCACAGGTCCATGCCGATGCGCTGGTGCAGGAACGAGAGCACCTCCCTGGAGGCGCCTGCGAAATCCGGAGCTTTCATTGATCCATTCTCTCAGGCGCTCAATCTGCGCCCCGTGTCTGATTGCCATCTTAGGGCCTGTTCGGGCGCGGTGCATGGTCGCGCTGTCACCGTTTCCGGGGGGGCTCCGACGTGCCGCCTAGAATGAACCATTGCCGGCGTGCCTCCACGCGGGCGGGGAAATCTGGTGCCTTTTGAGTGGTTGATTGGCTGGCGCTACACGCGCGCCGGCCGCGCCGGGCGGCGCAACGCCTTCATTTCGTTCATCTCTCTGGTGTCGATGTTCGGCATCGCGCTCGGCGTCGCGGCCCTGATCATCGTGCTGTCGGTGATGAACGGGTTCCAGAAGGAGGTGAGCGACCGCATGCTCAAGGCGATCGCCCACGTGCAGCTGATGGACGAGAGCGGCAACGCGATCGCCGACTGGGCGGCGCTCGCGAAGAAGGCCGAGCAGCTGGAGCCCGGCATCCGCGGTGCGGCGCCTTACACCGAGACGCAGTCGCTGCTCGCGCGCGGCGACGGCATGCGCGGCGCGGTGGTGCGCGGCGTCGAGCCCGCCGAGGAGGCCAACATCAACGAGCTGGCGGCCGACCTGCAGCGCAACGGCCTGCTCGGCAAGCTGACCCCCGGCAGCTGGAACATCGTGCTGGGCGCCGAACTGGCGCGTTCGCTCGGGGTCTCCGTCGGCGACCAGGTGACCGTCATCGCACCCGGTGCGCAGGTGACGCCCGCGGGCGCACTGCCGCGGCTGAAGTCGTTCAACGTCGTCGGGGTGTTCTCGGTGGGCCACTACGAATACGACAGCGGCCTCGCGCTGGCGGCGCTGGACGACACCGCCAAGCTGTACCGCACCGGCGGCCCGACCGGCGTGCAACTGCGCCTGGCCGACGTGCACGACGCCCGTGCCGCCGCCGCTCGCCTGGCCGTCGGCCTGGGCGGCCAGGTGCGCGTGCAGGACTGGACGCGCACCAACGCCGCCTGGTACGACGCCGTGCAGATCGAGAAGACGATGATGTTCATCATCCTCACGCTGATCGTGGCCGTCGCCGCGTTCAACCTGGTCTCGACGCTGGTGATGACGGTCACCGACAAGCAGGCCGACATCGCGATCCTGCGCACCATCGGCTCGAGCCCGCGCTCCGTGATGCTGATCTTCATGGTGCAGGGCGCCGCCTCGGGCATCGCCGGCACGCTCGGCGGCGTGATCTTCGGGCTGCTCGTGGCCTACAACATCCCGTCCATCGTGCCGTTCATCGAACACGTGCTGCACACGACCTTCCTGCCGGCGAGCGTCTACCTGATCGACCGCATGCCCAGCGATCCGCACCTCTCGGAGGTGGCGCAGATCTCGTTCTGGGCGCTGCTGTTCGCCTTCCTCGCCACCGTGTATCCGAGCTGGCGCGCCAGCCGCGTGCGTCCCGCGGAGGCCTTGCGCTATGAGTGAACGACCCCAAGCCGGCGGCATCGTGCTGCAGGCCACCGGCCTCGGCCGCCGTTTCTCCGAAGGCGGACTCGACGTGCAGGTGCTGCACGACGTCGACCTGCAGGTGCACGCCGGGGAGACCCTGGCCGTCGTCGGCGCCTCGGGCTCGGGCAAGAGCACGCTGCTGCACCTGCTCGGCGGCCTCGACGCACCCACGCAGGGCCGCGTCACGCTGATGGGCCAGGATCTCAACGCGATAGGCGCGGCGCAGCAGGGCCTGTTCCGCAACGAGCACCTCGGCTTCGTCTACCAGTTCCACCACCTGCTGCCCGAGTTCTCGGCGCTCGACAACGTGGCGATGCCGCTGCTGATCCGGCGCGAGAAGACCGCCGAGGCGCACCGCCAGGCGCTGGCGATGCTGGAGGCGGTGGGCCTGGGCCCGCGCGCGCAGCACCGGCCCGCCGAGCTGTCCGGCGGCGAGCGCCAGCGCGTGGCCATCGCGCGCGCCCTCGTCACGCGACCCGCGTGCGTGCTCGCGGACGAGCCCACCGGCAACCTCGACCGCGACACCGCCAACGGCGTCTTCGAGCTGATGCTGGGCCTCGCGCGCGATCGCGGCACGGCGTTCGTGCTGGTCACGCACGACGGCCGCATCGCCGCGCGCTGCCAGCGCCAGCTGCGGCTCGAGCGCGGCGTGCTCGTGCCGCCGCTCGCGGCCGAGGAAGCCTGAGGCGCGAGGCTTGCCGGGGCAGCGCATGAATTCCGACCCCGCGCCACTGCAGTGGATCGACACCCACTGCCACCTCGACGCCCGCGAGTTCGAGGCCGACCGCCCCGCGGTCGTCGCACGGGCCGGCGCGGCGGGCGTCACGATGCAGGTGATCCCGGCCGTGGGCGTCTTCAATTTCGACGTCGTGCGCGCGCTCGCGCACGAGCTCGGGCTCGCGTACGCGCTGGGCATCCATCCGCTGTGCGTGGGCGCCGCGCCCGACGAGGATCTCGAGCGCCTGGAGCAGGCCCTGCAATCGCACAAGGACGACCCGCGGCTGGTGGCCGTCGGCGAGATCGGCGTCGATCTCTTCGAGCCCGCGCTGATCGCCATCCGCCCGCGCCAGGAGCATTTCTACCGCGAGCAGCTGAAGCTCGCGCGCCGCGCCGGGCTGCCGGTGCTGGTGCACGTGCGGCGCTCGTCCGACGCGGTGCTGGCCGGCCTGCGCCGCATCGAGGTGCCGGGCGGCATCGCGCACGCGTTCAACGGCAGCGACCAGCAGGCCGCGCATTTCGTCGAGCGCGGGTTCCGCCTGGGCTTCGGCGGCGCGCTGACGTTCGAGACGGCGCACCAGATCCGGCGCGTCGCGACGGCGGTGCCGGCCTCGGCGCCGGTGCTCGAGACCGATTCGCCGGACATTCCGCCGCACTGGCTCTACCGCACGGCCGCCGAGCGCGGGTCGCGTTCGCCGCCGCTGCCGCAGGCGCGCAACGAGCCGGCGGCGCTGGCGCGCATCGCCGAGACGCTGGCGCGGTTGCGCGGGATCTCGCTGGCCGAGCTCGCGGTGCAGACGCGGGCCAATGCGCACGCGGTGATGCCGCGGCTGGCGGCCTTGCAGGGCTGAGTCAGATCGTCACATCGACCGCGCCGCGGATGTCCTGCGCCACGCGCCGCAGATGCCCGGCGAACTGGTGGTCGCAGTGTTGCAGGCGATGGAAGCTCGCATCGGGGAACACGCCTTCGTAGAGCGCCGCGTGCGCGGGCGGCACGGTCTTGTCGTCCGCGCCGAAGTAGAAGTGCAGCGGCAGTCCGCCGAGGGCCTGGCGGCTCGTCGGGTGGTCGAGATGGAAGCCCTCGAAGGTCCAGCCCCCGGGCCCGATGAACGGCGGGGCGAGCAGGAACATCGCTCGCGCGGCGGGCAATTCGCCGCGCCGGCCTTCGGCCAGCATGTCGGCAACGTGCGTCGCGCCGGCCGAATGCGCCACCACCGCGGCCGCGCGTGCGCGCCGCGCCTCGGCCGCGATCGTGCGGTTCCAGGTGGCCTTGTCGGGGTCGGCTTCGCGTGGCAATTGCGGGAAGACGACCTGGAAGCGGTCGCCGAGCTCGCGGGCCAGCGCGTCGGCCAACGCCTCGTCCGCGGCGTGCGCGTGCTCGCCGGCCCCCTGGACGAACAGCACCGCGATCGGCGCGTCCGCGACCGTGGTCGGGCTCATCTCCATCCGTCCGGCCATCGGATCAGTTCGGCGGATCCTTCAGGCGCGTGCGCGACACGGCCATCATCACGCCGATGCCGGCGAGGATCAGGCAGGCGATCGCCACGTAAGTCGCCGCGACGTGCGCGGCGGTCAAGGCCCAGGCCACGCCGCCGATCAGCAGGACGAGGCCAACGATGTAGAGCGCGAACGACATGGTCATCCCCCGGTTTGACAATGTCTCCACGGTAGGCGCCGTGCAGCGCGCGGCCCATCGGTCGGGGCCGCGGCATGGCGTAGGCGGGGCCCTACATGACGGCCCCACGGTCGCTGCCCCCCGAGGGGGTGCTCCGCGAGCGCTCCCTGCCCCCGAGGGGCCGGCCGCGAGCGGCCCGGCAGAGCCGGACCCGCCGCTCCCTTGAACTTCCTTTGACGCGCATGAGCGGCAGTGCCGGTGATGTCGGGGAAAAGACGGTCCGCGATGAGGGTATTCACTGAGTCGTCCCTCTTGATCGGGTCGCCGGCCGGCCGAAGAGCAAAGGACGAAACTCCCGAAACCGCCGCCATGTCGACCCTCCCTTCGTCCGAGGCCTCCTTCGGGCGCGCCAATCCGCACGCGCTGGCCGCCATCCTGGAGGCCAGCGAGACCAAGCGCATCATCGCGGCCACCGACATCTTCGACATCTCCGGCATCAAGCTGTGGGCCAGCAACCAGCCGGTGTCCGCCGCGCTGCAGCGCAAGCTGCTCGACCGCCAGCTGCGCCAGCCGCTCGAGAGCTGCCTGGTCGCCCAGGACGGGGTCACGTCGATCACGCTGCTCGATTCGCTCAACGAACTGCTGCAGAGCGACACGCCGCTCTCGCCCGTGCTGCGCGCGCACGGCGCGCGTCTCGCGCGCGAGGCCGCCTTCCTGCCCTTGCATCCCGTCGTGCAACTGCTGCTGACCGCCGCGGAAACCTCGCGGCCGCAGGCATACGACCACGCCGTCGCCGCGATGGCGCTCAACGGCGCGCTGATGGCCGCCAGCGGCGGCGACGTCGCGTCGATCCGCCTGGCCATGCTGTGCGGCCTGACGCACGACCTGGGCGAGATGTACATCGCGTCGGCGCACGGCGAGGCCGATGCCGACCGCGCGCTCGACTTCGTCAGCTACCAGCAACTGGTCGTGCATCCGCACGTCGGCTCGCTGCTGATCTCGCAGCTCACCAATTACCCCGCTTCTCTCGCCCGCGCCGTGGCGGAGCATCACGAGCGGCTCGACGGCTCGGGCTATCCGCACGCGATCCAGGCCGACCGGTTCTCGCCGCTGGGCCGCCTGCTGGCGGTCACCGAGGCCACCCTGAGCGCCGTGCGCAGCCCCTACGACACCTTGTTGCGCGCCAGCGTGGCGTTGCGCGCCGTGCCGGGCGAGTTCGACCAGAACTGGATGGGCCGCGTCACGCAGGCCGCCAGCGCGCAGCTGCCGCAGAAGTCGGTCATGGAGCCGGCCGACGTCCAGGCGCGCCTGGAGGCGCTGGGCGCCGTCCTGACCGCGGCCGAGACCAACGTGGCGGCCGTCGCCGCGCGCTCCAACCTGCTCGCGATGAAGAAGGCGCTGGAGCTGTCGCAGTTCCTGATCGGCCGGCTGCGCGCCGGCTGGAACGAGAGCGGGATGTGGAACCCCGCCGCCATGGCCGCGGCCGACGCCGCCGAGGTGGAGGCGCTCGAGGACGAGCTCTATTTCCGCCTGCGCGGCGTGCAGCGTGCCACGCTGCTGGCCGCCGGCAAGCTGCCGCCCGAGGAGGCGGCGGTGCTCAACGAGGTCTGCGAAGCGCTGGCGATGGGTTAGCGGGAGCGGCGGATGCGCGTGGCCAATGCGGCCACGCCGAACACCAGCAGCAGGGCGCCCGAGGGCTCCGGCACCGCCGTGGTCACGTTCAACGAGTAGCTGCCGTTGCCCAGCGAGTTCGGGTCGCCGAGGAAGATGAAGCCGTCGGCCAGCGTGCCGCTGCCCAGGTTCTCCGCGAACGACATGTTCTCGAACGCGCCGAGCGCGATCTCGTAGGTGCCGCCGGCGAGCGTGCCCGTCCATGTGAAGTCGCCGCCGGTCGACGTGGCCTGGAGGTAGTTCGAGTCGTAGAACGTCGCGGTGCCGCCGCTGCCCGAGAACAGCGTGAAATACGGATCGACGCCGCCGCCGGCGAAGCCGGTGCTGACGATGCTCACCAGGCCGGTGTTCGTCGTGAAGGTGTACAGCGCGACGTTGTCGGCGATCGCGTTGTCGTCGGTGAAGTCCGGCGCGCCGAGGTCGCTGCCCACCAGCGCGGCGTTGCCGGCGTCGCCCAGGTTGCCGGCGTAGGTGGTCGCGCCCGCGAGCGTGGAGGCGAGGGCCAGGGTGGCGGCCGCCAGTCCGTTCAGGATCGTGTTCATCGTCTTCATCCTCCAGGTTGGATCCGGCCGCTCAGTTCACGACGCCGTTGACGTCGATCTCCACCGAACCGCCGTGCAGCAGCGTGGTGACCTCGGCCGCGACGCACGTGATGTTCTGGAACGGATTGATGACCAGCGGCGTCGGGTACGCCAGGTGCAGCGTCTGCTGCGGCTGGACGTAGACCGTCATCTGCGGCTCCGTGCCGCCGATGATGTTGCTGCCGCCGGAGCCGCAGCCGCCGCCCGAGAAGATGGGCACGAAGATGAAGACCTGCTGCGGCTGGGCGTCGAAGTTGGTCAAGGTGATGCTGGTGACGCCGAGGATGCCGGTGCCCGGGCCGATGGACTTCGTCGCGTTGAGCACCTGCATGCGGCCGCTCCAGGTATGGGCCGGGATCACCTGTTCGACATACGCGGCCTTGATCGTGCCGGCCGCGACGGCGGGCGCGCAGGCGCCCCCCAGGCCGAGGATGCCGGCGACGCACGCGAGGGTGAGGGGGGAAGACTTGCTGACGCGAACCATGGAACCTCCGGTGTTGTTGATGACCCCCTGTGGGGATGGGCGAGTCTGTTCTGGCCGCCCCGTACGGGTCAACGCATGCGGGTCGCGGAACTAGGGAGGGTGCCCCTAGATGCGAGATGGGCGGGCACGCCCGGGGACGCCGCCCGAGCGGGCCGCCTTTTCCATTCTTCGGCCAGCTTCACAGTCGTTCACGCCGTGTGAGCGAACGCAAAAGTTGAACGGGCGCGGAACTGTTGTTGTCGAGTTCGGTCAAGCACGGGCGCCGCGGCGGATCTGGCACGGCGCACGCGACGCGACGGCCCGGCCGCCGCGCGGCGCCCGGGTTCGGCGGCGGCACAGGTTTGTGCGGTCAACGGCCGGGCTCGGCCCCGCGTTGGACAGGCTGCTTCGAGAACAACAAACATGATCCACACCACCGGACGTCCGCTGCCCGCGACCCACCCGCTCCGCCGGGGGCTGGCCGCGCTCGCCCTTGCGCTCGTCGGGGCCCTGGCCGCGTCGACGGATCCGGCGCTGGCGATCGTCGACGTCAGCGCGGTCACGCTCGTGGACGCCGACGCGAACGCGGTGCTCATGGCGGGGCCGCCGGGACCCATCGGCGCCCGCGCCGCCACGCCCCAGGCCCTGGCCGGCGCGGCCTCCGACGCGTTGCTGGCGACGTCGTCGATGATGCGGGCCCACACGGCCGCGGGCGCGATGCCCGAGCGCGGCAACGTCGCCAGCGCGCGGCGCCGCCACATCACCGTGGGCGGACTCGATCGCAGCTACCTGGTGCAGCCCGCGCCGGGCGCGCGCGGCGCGGGCCGCCTGCCGGTGGTCGTGCTGCTGCACGGCGGCACCCAGTCGGCCGAGGACATCTGGCGCGAGACCAGCCTGCCCACGCTGGCCGCGCGCGAGGGCTTCCTGGTGGTCGCGCCCGAGGCGCTCGATCGCCACTGGAACGACGTGCGCGGCGCGTCGATCGCCGGCAGCCCGGCGTCCACCGTCGACGACGTGCGCTTCCTCCGGGCCGTCATCGCCGAGGTCATCGCGCAGGATCACGGCGATCCGTCGGCCGTCTTCATGGTGGGGTCGTCGCACGGCGGCTTCATGACGATGCGCTTCGCGTGCGACGCCGGCGAGGCGTTGCGCGCGGCCGCCAGCCTGCTGTCGACGATGCCCGACGCGCTCGCGCGCAACTGCAAGTCGCCGCGACCGCTGCCGTGGCTGGCGGTCAACGGCACCATGGATCCGGCCGTGCCGTTCGGCGGCCAGGTGGACGGCACGGTGCGCGGCGGCGAGACCCAGGCCGCGTTGCGCTCCGCCGACGACACCTTCCGCTTCTGGGCCGACCGGGCCGGTTGCGCCGCGCCGACCGCGCGCGAGGCGCTCACCGACCAGGGCGCCGACGAGCGCCACCGCTGGGCCGAGCGCATCGTGCGGTCCAACTGCGTCAGCGGCCAGGTGTCGCAGCAGGTGGTGCTGCACGGCAGCGGCCATGTGATCCCCGGCCTCGCGACGGATAATCGGCTGGCCGAGCGCGTCGTCGGTCCCGCGGCGCCGGAGGTCGACGGCGGCACGCTGGTCTGGATGCATTTCAAGGCCACGCTGTTGAAGTAGCGGGACCTCCCATTGCCTTGCTGGCGATGAACCGCCGTCGCGCTGCCACGGGCCACCTTCCAAGGACTTCCATGATCAAGATCCACGTCACCCTCGCTGTCGCCGCCGTCGCGCTTTCCGCCACGGCGTTCGCCCAGGAGTCGGACGCCGCGCGCCAGGCTCGCATGGACGAGGCCTATGCGAACTCGCACCGCGAGACGCGCGTGGCGGACAGCGGCCTGCGCGAGGACACCCGCGAAGCCGGCCACGCCATCCACAAGGGCGTGAAGGCGACGGGCCACGCCGTGCACACCGGCGTCAAGGCGACGGGCCATGCCGTCCACACGGGCGTCAAGGCGACCGGCCACGCGATCCACCAGGGCGTGAAGGCGACCGGCCATGCGATCCACGAAGGCGTCGACAAGCTCACCGGCAAGTAGCCTGTATCCCTGTATCCCTGTATCCGCCCTGATACAGCCCGGACAAACGCCGGCGCGAACGCGACGGGCACAATCGGGCGATGCTCGAAGGCCTCGCTCCCGTCCTCGACGCCGAGACGCGCCTGGTGATCCTCGGCAGCTTTCCCGGCGCCGCCTCGCTGGCGGCCCAGCAGTACTACGGACACCCGCGCAACAACCTGTGGAAGCTGTTGTCCGCGCTGTGGGACGTCGACCTCGTCGGCCTGGACTACGCGCGGCGCCTGGAGGCCCTGCAGCGCCACCGCGTCGGGCTGTGGGACGTCTACCGGAGCTGCGAGCGCGAGGGCAGCCTCGACAGCGCGATCCGCGCGCCCGTCCCCAACGACCTCGCGTCCCTGAAGCGGCGCGCGCCCCACCTGCAGGCCGTGGCGCACAACGGCGCGGAGTCCGCGCGCTCGCGGCGCGTCACCGAGGGGCTGGGCCTCGCCGTGCACACGCTGCCGTCGACGAGCCCGGCCAACGCGTCGTGGAGCTTCGAGCGCAAGCTCGCGGCCTGGCGCGAGGTGTTCTCGCGCTACGATCTGGCGCCCCCGCCAGACGAACCGCCGCGCCGATGAAAAAGTCCTTTCTCCAGATCGAACCCGCCACGATGTCCGAACAGGACGGCGTGCGCTACCTGCACCTGGGCACGCCCTGGGTGCAAGGCGCGATGCGCGTGCGCAAGCCCCAGGCGATCGAGCTCGAGTACGTGCAGCGCATGATGGCCTGGATGCTCTGGCGCCCGCAGGACGAGGTCGACCAGGGCCACGCCGTGCAACTGGGCCTGGGCGCCGCGTCCATCACCCGCTTCACGCACAAGGTGCTGCGCGTGCGCACCACGGCGGTCGAGATCAATCCGACCGTCATCAGCGCCTGCCGCATGTGGTTCCAGCTGCCCGCCGACGACGCCCGCCTGCAGGTGATCGAATCCGACGCCGGGGCCTGGCTGCAGGACCCCGTCAACCTGCAGAGCGCCGACGTGCTCAGCGTCGACCTCTACGACCACGACGCCGCCGCGCCGGTGCTCGACTCCGACGCGTTCTATGCCGCGTGCCACGGGGTGCTGGTCCATGGCGGCCTCATGGCCGTGAACCTGTTCGGGCGCGATTCGAGCTTCGCCGCCAGCGCGGACCGCATCGCCTCGGCCTTCGGCCTCGACCAGGTCTGGAGCCTGCGCCCCACCCGCGAGGGCAACACCGTGGTCATCGCCGGCCGCGGCGTCGTCGTGCCCGACCGCGACACGCTCTCCGCCCGGGCGGATAACATCGAATCGCGCTTCGGCCTGCCGGCGCGCAAGTGGCTGCGCATGGTGCGGCCGCTGACCCTCTGAAAGCGTCCATGCCCGTTTCTCCTCCTCTCGCCAAGCCCGCCGCCGCTCCGGACACGACCGTGTCGCGCGCCCCCGCGCGTCGCCACGCCACGCCCACCGGCCGCCTGGAGCTGCGCCAACTGCTGAAGTGGCTGCGCGACGACGGCGTGCTGGCGCCCGAGGAGGCGGACAAGCTGATGCGCCGCTTCGGCAACAGCGCGTCGGGCCTGCACCCGCTGCAGCGCCTGGGCGGCGCGAGCCTGGTCGACGTGCGCGACGGCCGCGTGCTGGACACCGACGCGCTGGCGCGCTGGCTGGCGGCGCGCTTCGAGCTGCCGTACTCGCGCATCGACCCGCTGCGCGTGGACGTCGGCCGCGTCACCGAGGTGATGTCGGTGGCCTACGCGGAGATGCGCCGCTCGCTGCCGATCACGGTCAACGCCAGCGAGGTGATCGTGGCCACGTCGGAGCCGTTCGACATCGCCTGGTTGCCCGAGATCGAGGCCTTCGTGAAGCGGCCCGTGCGGCTGCAGCTCGCGCACCCAGAGGACATCACGCGCTACACGCCCGAGTTCTATTCGCTCGCGGCCTCGGTGCGCTTCGCCAACAAGACCACCGGCGCCGCGGCGGCCAACAGCTTCGAGCAGTTGGTCGAGCTGGGCAAGGCCAAGGGCCAGCTCGACGCCAACGACCAGGGCGTGGTGCAGGTCGTCGACTGGCTGTGGCAGTACGCGTTCGAGCAGCGCGCCAGCGACATCCACCTGGAGCCGCGCCGCGACATGGCCGCGATCCGGCTGCGCATCGACGGCGTGCTGCACACCGCGCACCAGGTGCCGGCGGCGGTGATGAACGCGATGACCGCGCGCATCAAGCTGCTGGCGCGCATGGACGTGATCGAGCGCCGCCGCCCGCAGGACGGCCGCATCAAGACGCGCCGCCCGGACGGCGCCGGCGGCATGCCCGGCGCCGAGGTGGAAATGCGGCTGTCGACGCTGCCGACGGCGTTCGGCGAGAAGGTGGTCATGCGGATCTTCGATCCGGGCACCGTCGACAAGCCCTTCGACGCCCTGGGCTTCACCGCCGCCGAGGCCGAGCGCTGGCAGACGCTGATGGGCCAGACGCACGGCATCATCCTCGTCACCGGCCCCACCGGCTCGGGCAAGACCACCACGCTGTACTCGACGCTCAAGAAGCTGGCCACGGAGCAGGTCAACGTCTGCACGGTGGAAGACCCCATCGAAATGATCGAGCCGGCGTTCAACCAGACGCAGGTGCAGCAGTCCATCGACCTCGACTTCGCGACCGGCCTGCGCTCGCTGATGCGCCAGGATCCGGACATCATCATGGTGGGCGAAGTGCGCGACCTCGAGACCGCCGAGATGGCGATCCAGGCGGCGCTCACCGGCCACCTGGTCTTCTCGACGCTGCACACCAACGACGCGCCGTCGTCCATCACGCGCCTGGTCGATCTCGGCGTGCCGCCGTACCTGATCTCGGCCACCGTGATCGGCGTGCTGGCGCAGCGCCTCGCGCGCACCTTGTGCGTCGCGTGCAAGGCGCCCGACGATTCCGGCGACACCGCCCGGATGATCGAGGAGCTGGCCCAGCCGTGGAAGCTCGGCGGGCGCCTGCGGCCGATGAAGCCGGTGGGCTGCGCGGCCTGCCGCAACACGGGCTATCGCGGGCGGGCGGCGCTCTACGAGTTGATGCCGATCACCGAACCGTTGAAGGAGGCCATCCACCCGACGCTCGACGTGGCCAAGCTGGCGCGCCAGGCGATGCTGGAGGGCATGCGTCCGCTGCGGCTGGCGGGCCTCATGAAGGTGGCCGAAGGATTGACCACGCTGGACGAGGTGTTGCGGTGTACGCCGCAGTGGATGGGCAAATGAGTCTCGCAGGGTCAGTCTCGCCGAGTCGCCGCACCCCAAGCCGACGCGCCCCGCAAAAGCAAAGCCCTGCAAGATTCAAGGTTCATCGCCGATCCGCGGGGAAAGATCCGCCCGCTGGAGAAAGCGGTCATCCCGCGCGCAGTCGCGGGATCCACCCCGGCCGAGCCGTTCATCGCCAGTGCAGGTCGAGCCCCGTGCCAGAGCCCGGTACGCGTGGATCCTGCGACTGCGCGCAGGATGACCGGCCGTGTGCCGAGACACCCGCAGATCGGCGATGAGCCAGATTCAAGACCTGCCTCTGCGAGACCCCAGACACACCCCGCGAGGCAAAGCAGAGCAGACGACACACGAAGCCCGCGTTGCCGACGTGCGAGCCCCCGGACAAGGGACGCCGGGTAAGCTGCCGCATGGCCTCTGAACCCACCACGACGCCAACGCTCGCCACGCTGAGCACCACCACCCCGGTGCCGCGTCCGCAACGCCTCTGGCCCGGCCTCGCGCTCGCGACGGCCGGCTCGATCGCCTTCTCCGGCAAGGCGATCATCGTCAAGCTCGCGTACCGCTACGGCGTCGACGCGGTGACGCTGATCATGTACCGCATGCTGTTCGCGCTGCCGCTGTTCGTCGGCCTCGCGTGGTGGGCGGGACGCGGCCGGCCCCGGCTCTCCGCTCGCGACTGGCGCATCGTCGCCGGCCTGGGCTTCTCCGGCTACTACCTCGCCAGCTTCCTCGACTTCGCGGGCCTGGCCTACGTCAGCGCCGGCTTCGAGCGCCTCGTGCTGTACCTCAACCCGACGCTGGTGCTGCTGATCGGCCGCGTGCTGTTCAAGCGCAAGGTGGCGCGCGCGCAGCTCGTCGCGCTGGCGGTGAGCTACCTGGGCGTGCTGCTCGTGTTCGGCCACGAGGTGCACATCGCCGGCAGCCACGTGATGCTGGGCGCGGCGCTGGTCTTCGCGAGCGCGGTCAGCTACGCGATCTACCTCGTGTTCAGCGGCGAGGAGGTCAAGCGCCTGGGCTCGCTGCGGCTCACCGGCCTGGCCACCACGGTCGCGTGCCTGCTGTGCCTGTTGCAGTTCGCGTTGACCCGGCCGCTGGCGGCCGCCGACGTCGCGCCGCAGGTGCTGTGGCTGTCGGTGCTCAACGCCACCGCCTGCACGTTCCTGCCCGTGCTGATGGTGATGATGGCCATCGAGCGCGTCGGCGCCACCGTCGCCGCGCAGACGGGCATGGTGGGCCCGGTCAGCACCATCCTGATGGGCATCGTGATCCTGGGCGAGCCGTTCACGGTGTGGATCGCCGTCGGTACCGTGTTCGTGTTGTCGGGCATCTGGCTGCTGGCCAGGGCGAGGCCGAAGACCTGAGATCATCCAGGCTTCGCAAGCGCGTTGCAGGGGCCCCTGATGGACTTCGACTGGCACAACCCGTACCCCACCGTGCGCAGCCCGGTGTTCGCACGCAACGTCGTGTCGACGTCGCACCCGCTCGCGTCGCAGGCCGGCCTGCGCATGCTGCTCCAGGGCGGCAACGCGATCGACGCGGCGATCGCGGCGGCGGCGGCGTTGACGATCGTCGAGCCGGTGTCCAACGGCCTGGGCAGCGACCTGTTCGCGATCCTGTGGGACGGCCAGCGACTGCAGGGGCTCAACGCCTCCGGCGTGGCGCCCGCGGCCTGGGATCCGGCGTATTTCGGGCGGCGCCACGGCGGCGCGATGCCCGTGCGCGGCTGGGACAGCGTGACCACGCCCGGTGCCGTCGCGGGCTGGGCGGCGCTGTCGAAGCGTTGCGGGCGGCTGCCGTTCGCCGACCTGCTGGCGCCGGCCATCGAGCTCGCCGAGCGCGGCCATGGCGTGGCCTGCATCGTGGCCGACAAGTGGGCGCGCCAGGTGCCGCTGCTGAGCGACCAGCCGGGGTTCGCCGAGACCTTCATGCCGCGCGGCCGCGCGCCGGCGCCGGGCGAGCGTTTCACGTTCGAGGCGGCGGGACGCACATTGCGCGCGATCGCCGAGACCCGCGGCGAGTCGTTCTATCGCGGCGAGATCGCCGCCGCGCTGGCCGCGCATTCGGCGGCCAACGGCGGCTCGATGACGGCCGCCGACCTGGCCGGCTACCGGCCGGAGTGGGTGGAGACGATCGCCATGCCCTTCGCCGGGCACGTGGTGCACCAGATCCCGCCCAACGGCCAGGGCATCGCGGCGCTGATGGCGCTGGGCATGCTCGAGAAGCTGGACGCCGGACGCTTTCCCGTCGACAGCCTCGAGTCGCAACACCTGCAGATCGAGGCCATGAAGCTGGCCTTCGCCGACACCTACCGCTGGGTGGCCGACCCGCGCGCGATGACCGGCGTCACGGCCGCGGACCTGCTCTCGGACGCGTACCTGGGCGAGCGCGCCCGCCTGATCGCGCCCGGGCGCGCGCAGGACTTCGCGCACGGCACGCCGCCCTCCGGCGGCACGGTCTACCTCACCGCGGCCGACGAGGCCGGGCGCATGGTGAGCCTGATCCAGTCCAACTACATGGGCTTCGGCAGCGGCGTGGTCGTGCCGGGCACCGGCGTCAGCCTGCAGAACCGCGGCCAGGGCTTCACGCTGGACCCCGCGCACCCCAACGTGGTGGCGGGCGGCAAGCGGCCGTTCCACACCATCATCCCCGGCTTCCTGTGCGACACGGACGGCCGGCCGCGCATGAGCTTCGGCGTGATGGGCGGCAACCTTCAGCCGCAAGGCCATGTGCAGACGCTGATGCGGATGCTGCGCCACGGCCAGCAGCCGCAGGCCGCCTGCGACGCGCCGCGCTGGAAGGTCGCCACGGGCCTGAGCATCGACTTCGAGCACACCATGGCGCCCGCGCTCGTCGCGGGACTGCGCGGCCTCGGCCACCAGAGCGAGGCCACGCTCGATCCGTACATGGACTTCGGCTCGGGGCAGTTCATCTGGCGCTTGACCGACGACCCGGCCGACGGCTACGTCGCGGCGAGCGACTCGCGACGCGACGGGCAGGCCGTCGGTTTCTGACTCAGCGCGCGGCCGCCGCGAGCTTCGCCGTCCCGGCCGGCGCGGCCGGCAGCAGGCCCAGTTCGTCCAGGCTCGCGCGCAGCGCCACGGGCAGCGGCGTCGGGCGGAAACCGGGCAGCAGGCGGGCGAGGGCGCTGCCGTCGAAGCCGTGGGGTGTCTCCCAGAGGTAGCGCATCTCGAGGATCTCGCGCCACAGGGGCATGAACAGCGCCATCACGCGGAACACGGGCCACGGGGCGCCGCCGCGCTTGAACGGACGCGCGCCGCCGAGCCCGGCCCCGCGGGCGACGGCCTCGATCGCGTCCAGCAACTGGTCGCCGGTGAGCGTCGAACCTTCGAACGGGATGTCGATGAAGTCGGGCAGGGTGTCGAGCTCGCACAGGCCCACCATCGCGCGGGCCATGTCGGGCAGGTAGGCCCAGGCGTGCTTGACGTCGCGGCGGCCGGGGTAGGCGAGGCTGCCCCTGGCCACGCCCTTGGCGATGACCTGGTCGAACCAGACGCCGCTGCCGACGCCGAAGAAGTCGCCGGCGTGCAGCACGAAGCTCTTCAGGCGCGGCGCGCGGTAGCGCAGCTCGTCCTCGAACTGCACGCGCAGGCGACCCTTGTTGGCGGTGGGCCATTGGGGCGTGCGGCCGGTGACGGTGTCGGGCATGCCGGCGCCGTAGTTGTAGACGTTGCCGGGCAGCGCGAAGCGGGCGCCGAGGCGCTCGGCGATGTCCATGCCCTGGCGCGCCAGCGGCAGCAGCTCCGTGGCCCACAGCGTGTAGTCCTTGGGGTTGATCGCGTGCACCACCACGTCGGCGCCGGCGGCGTGCGCGACGATGCCGTCGATGTCGGAGGTCGGCAGGGCGACGATGCGGGCGCGCGAGGGCATGCCCTCGACGGCGGCGCGGCGCACCTGGGCCAGCACCTCCCAGCCCGCGGCGTCGAAGGCCTGGGCGGCGGCGAGGCCGAAGCGGCCGTTGGCGCCGAGGATCAGCACGCGGCGTTGGCGTTGGGTCGCGGAGAGGTCGGTCATGGCGGGTTCCTTGGCGGTGGGTCGGTTGCGATGGAAGCCAGTGTGCGAAAAACGGAGGCATCCGAATACTGGCTGAATCATCATGGCAGCTATACACTTTCGTATGGCTGACCTGATGCAACGACTCGACTGGGCGCTGGTGCGCAGTTTTCTCGCGGTGATGGACGCCGGCAGCGTCAGCGCCGCCGCGCGCGCGACCCAGGGGCACCAGCCGACCATCTCGCGCCACCTCGCCGAGCTGGAGGCGCAACTGGGCGTGGCGCTGTTCGAGCGCACGGGGCGCGGCGTGCGGGCCACGGCGGCGGGCCTGGAGGTGCTGCCGGCCGCGCGCCAGATGCAGGCCGGGGCCGAGGCGCTCGCGCGCAGCGTCGCGCGCGGGCGCGAGGCCACGCGCGGCACGGTGCGGATCACCGCGAGCCAGGTCGTCGCCACCTGGCTGCTGCCGCCGCTGGTGGCCGAGTTCCAGCGCGCCGAGCCGGAGATCGCCATCGAGATCGTGTCGTCCAACGCCGTGCAGAACCTGTTGCGGCGCGAGGCCGACATCGCCATCCGCATGGTGCGGCCCGACCAGGGCTCGCTGATCGCGCGCAAGCTGGGCGAGGTGGCCATCGGCGCCTACGCGCACGCCGACTACCTGGCGGCGATGGGCACGCCGCACACCCCGGCCGACCTGGGCCGGCATCGCCTCATCGGCTACGACCGCGACGACGCGATCCTGCGCGGCTTCGCCCGCATGGGCGTCGCGCTGACGCCGGCGCACTTCGTCGTGCGCACCGACGACCAGGTCGCCAACGGCCAGCTGGTGGTCGCCGGGGCCGGCATCGGCTTTGCCGCGGACTACTGGGCGGCGCTGTGGCCCGGCCTGCAGCGCGTGCTGCCGGACCTGCCCATCCCGCCGCTGCCTTGCTGGCTGACGGTACACCGCGAGCTGCGCGGCAACGGCGTCGTCAAGCGCGTCTACGACTTCCTCGCCGAGGCCATCCCCGGCCGCCTGCTGGCGCCGCCGGAGCCGGCGAAGCCCCCGGCCGCCAAGGTCAAGGCGCGCGTGCTAAAACCGAAGGCTGTCAAACGACGTCCGGGAGGTCTCTCGTGAGCAAGGCGATCCAGGTCAACGAATACGGCGGTCCGGACGTGATGCGGCTCGTCGACGTCACGGTGGGCGAACCCGGGCCGGGCGCGGTGCGCGTGCGCCACCACGCCTGCGGCGTCAACTTCATCGACGTCTACCAGCGCACCGGCCTGTACCAGAACCCGCTGCCGCTGACGCCGGGCGGCGAGGGCGCCGGGGTGGTGGAGGCGGTGGGCGCGGGCGTCACGCACCTGTCGGTCGGCGATCGCGTGGCCTACGCGGCGCCGAAGCCGGGCGCCTACTGCGAGGTGCGCGTGCTCGACGCGACGCACGTGTGCAGGCTGCCCGACGAGATCGATTTCGAGACCGGCGCCGCGATGATGCTCAAGGGCCTCACGGTCAACTACCTGCTGCTGCGCACGCTGCCGGTGGAGGGCCTCGCGCCGGGCGACACCATCCTGTGGCACGCGGCCGCGGGCGGCGTCGGCCTGATCGCCTGCCAATGGGCCAAGGCGCTGGGCTTCGAGCTGATCGGCACCGCCGGCTCGGACGAGAAGTGCGCGCTGGCCAGCGAGTACGGCGCGGCGCACGTCATCAACTACCGGCGCGAGAACTTCGTCGACCGCGTCAAGGAGATCACCGGCGGCAAGGGCGTGAAGGTGGTCTACGACTCGGTCGGCAAGGACACCTTCGACCGCTCGCTCGAATGCCTGCGCCCGTTCGGGCTGATGGCGGTCTTCGGCAACGCGTCGGGCGCGGTGCCGCCGCTGGCCCCCAATGTGCTCGCCGCCAAGGGCTCGCTGTACCTGACGCGGCCCACGCTGTTCACGCACCTGTCCTCGCGCGAGCGCACGCAGGCGATGGCCGACGAGCTGTTCCAGGTGGTGCGCGACGGCACCGTCAAGATCCGCATCGACCAGCGCTACCCGCTCGCGCAGGCCGCGCAGGCGCATCGCGACCTCGAGGCGCGCACCACCACGGGATGCAGCGTGCTGATCGCGTAGGACAATCGCGCCCCATGGCCTCTTCGAACATCTTCCAGCGTCCCGCGCCGCGCGTCGCCCCCAGGCTCGACCCGCTGGTCGGCTTCGAACTGCGGCGCGCCCTGCTGCTGCACCAGTCCGGCCAGGCCGAGGAGGCCGCCCGCCTCTACGCGCAGATCCTGCGCAGCCATCCGGACCAGTACGACGCCCTTCACTTCCTCGGTGTGGCCCATCTGCAGGCGGCGCGTCCGGGCGAGGCCTTGCCCTTGCTCGATCGCGCCGTCGAGGTGCGGCCCGCGGAGGCCGCGGCCCACGCCAGCCGCGCCCTGGCCCTGAACGGCCTGGGCCGCCACGCCGAAGCGCTGGCCAGCGCCGATCGCGCCCTGGCGCTGCGGCCCGGCATGGCGGAGGCGCTGAAACCGCGCGCGGTGGCGCTGGCGGCGCTGCAACGCGATGGCGACGGCGACGCGCCCGCTGCCGGCGAACGCTGAGGCGGCCGGTCAGCGCGCCGACGGCGCCTCGGTCTCGATGAACGTCATCTTGTACGCGTTGGCCGATTCGGCCAGCGTGCGGAAGCCCAGCCGCGCATAGAGGCGGGCGGCCGGATTCTGCTTGAGCACGCTCAGGCGCAGCAGCGCGCCGGATCGGCGTGCGTCCTCGATGAGCGCGCGCAGCACCGTGGTGCCCAGGCCGCGGCCCTGGAATTCGGGTGCGACCTGAAACTGCTCGAGCGTCCAGGTGGTGCCGTCCTGGATCACCTTGATCACGCCGATCGCCTGGCCGTCGCTTTCGATGACGGCCGCGGCATCGAGGCGAAACGCCGCGCGCTGCCGGTGTTCCTCGTCGTCGACCGCCAGGCCCTGGCGCTCGAGGTGGGGCGTCATCGTGGCCACGCGCAGCGCGACCAGGAACGGCAGGTCCGCCTCGACCGCGGCTCGAAAGCTCGGGGTCGGGGCGGCGGCCATCAGAACGGAACCTGGAACTGCAGGCCGATGATGTTCGTGCCGGTGGCGGTCAGGTGGTCGAAGCGCACTTCCATCGCGTAGTGGCTCGCCGGGCGCCATTGCAGGCCGATGGACAGGATGCCGTCGGTCTTGAGCTCGTGGCCGTTGCCGCTCAGCATGCTGCGGCCGATGCCGACGCCGCCGCGCAGCGCCAGCTGGTTGCCCAGCGCGTACTTGCCGGTGGCCTGCGCGCCGATGAAGTTGTCGAATGTGCGGTAGTCGTTCGACCCGAAGGCGGTCTGGATGTTGAAGTCGCCGATGGCCATCACGCGGGCGCCGAAGCCGTTGTCGAGTTCGTAGCCGAAGGCGGCGGTGAAGGCCGGGTCGCGGGTGCGGCCGGCGACGTCGCGCACGTTCTTGCCGCTGGTCTGGGCGATGCCGAGCTCCGGCGTGAACGTGCCTTCGGCGAACGCGCCGCCGGCGACCAGGAGCGAAGCGGCCGCGACGACGCCGCGCACCCGACGTGAAGTCTTGAACATAGGTATCCCTCCCCAGGGATTTGATCGATACAGATGAAGGAACGCGCACCGGAGTGCGCGCTTCGCGTGCCTTGCCGGGTCAAGCCCGGCTCAGGCGCCGTGGAGCATACCTCAGCGCAGGTTGCCGGTATGGCCCAGGGAGTACCGGCCCGGCTGCGGCCACACGGTCAGGCCGTGCGGCTCTTGTCCAACCGCGATCTGCTGCACCGCGCCGGAGGCGGTGTCGAAGCGGTAGACGACGTCGTCGTAGCGGCCCGAGAGCCACAGGTACTTGCCATCGGCCGTGACGTTGCCCATGTCGGGGCTGCCGCCGCCGGGAACCGCCCAGCGGGCGACGATCTTCTCGCTGGCGAAGTCCATCACCGCGACGCTGCCCGGGCCGTGGCGCGGCCCGTGGATGCGGTGCGAGCCGCGGTTGGAGATGTAGAGCTTCCTGCCGTCGCGGCTCGGGTACAGGCCGTGCGCGGCGACGCCGGTGGAGATGAACGCCGTCTCCTTGAAGGCGACCGCGTCGAGCACGTGGACGCCGTCGGCCTCCATGTCGGCCACGTACAGCTTCTTGCCGTCGGGCGAGAAGCGGATGTCCTGCGGCATGCCCTTCTTCGAGGTGCAGATCTCGGTCGTCGGGCCGCCGTCGGCCACGAACTTGTCCTTCAGGCGGGTGGACGGCATCGGCAGCACGAGGTAGCCCTCCACCTTGCGCGCGACCAGGTCGATCTTCGCGATCGAGCCCTCGAACTCGCAGGTGAAGAACGCGGTCTTGCCGTCGATGGAGAAGTCGGCGTGGTTGATGCCGCCGCACCTGGGCGCGTCGATGGAATATTGCATCGCCATCGTCTTCGGGTCGCGGAAGTCGAGGCGGTGGCGCGCCTCGGCGACGACGATGGCCGACTTGCCGTCCGGCGTGAAGTACATGTTGTACGGATCGTCGACGGGGATCGCCGTGCCGGTCTTGCCGGTGCGCGGATCGATCGGCGTCAGGCTGCCGTTGTTGCTGCGCTCGGCATTGTTGGCGGCCCACAGCGTGCGCAGGTCGTAGCCCACCACCACGTGCTGCGGGCTTTGGCCCACCTTGAGGGTGCCGACGACCTTCATCGTCGCCGGATCGATCACGCTGACGGAATTGCCACGCAGGTTGGGCACGTACACGCGCACCAGGTCGTCCTTCAGCGCGGGGCTCACGTGCTCGGGGCCGCTGGTCTCGCTGTACAGGTTGTTCGGGTCGACGACCGGTGGCATGCCGGGGACGGTGGCGATGGCGCCGGACGCGGCGGCGTCGGCGGCGCGGCCGGCCGGCGCCAGCGCGGCCAGGGCCAGGGTCGCGAGCAGCGGCAATGTGCTGCGGAGAGTGGGGTTCATGAGGGCGTGGCTTCGTGTCGGGGGACGGGGTTCGAGGCGGCGGGTCCGGGAACGTTCCCTGGGCTCGGGGCCTCGTGTCATCCCCGATTCTCGCCGGGATTTCAGCCCCTTCCGGGCGGCCGTCGACCGCCTGCCGTCGAGTTGGTTCAGTGCGCCGCCTGCTGCCAGCCCTGGCGCACGCCCCGCAGGAAGCGCTCGATGCGCGCCACGGTGTCCGGCTTCGGGTTGTCGATCAGCAGCAGCTTCATGCTGTCCCAGAACACCGGGCAACCCGTCGCGCGTTCGAGCAGGCGGTCCAGGTCGGTGCAGGGCCCCAGCGGGCCGCTGGCGTCGTTCGGCTGGAACCAGGACGGCGGCATCGCGCCGAAGACCAGCCACAGGCTGCCGTCGGCGGTCGTGCGGGCCTGCGGCTCGCCGGCCGGGTCGAACCCGGGCAGCGCCAGCGCCTGCGTGAAGTCGCCGTTGTGCGGCACCTCGGCGCGGCGGTTGTGCGGCAGCATCTTCATCAGCTTGAGCAGGCGCTGTTCGCCGTCGAGCTTCTCGAGCAGGCCCTGGTGCAGCGAATGGTGCGGATGGATGCTGCGCGCGCTCGGCGTGGCCAGCAGCGGCATGATGGCGTCGACGAGCCGGCCGGCCTCGTGCACGTCGCGCAGCGTGGCGAGCTGCTCGGGCGTCAGCGCGCTGCCGATGCGGCGCAGCAGCGCCCCGCGCAAGCGCACGGAACGCGCGGGCGGGCACGGGGGCGTGGGCAGCGTGGTGGCGAACACGCGGAAGTGGTCGGCTCGGCGCACCGAGTCGATCGACACGCGGTCGTGGGCCTGCACGGTGATCTTGAGCGTGCCGTCGGGCAGCCGCGTGAGCGAGGTGACGGTGGCCAGCGTGCCCACCGTGTGCAGGTCGGTGGCGGTGAATTCGAGCGTGCCGAACTCGCGCTGGCGCACCACCACCAGTTCCCCGTTGCCGGCGACCGCGGCCTCGACGGACGCGCGCGACAACGCGCGACCCACGAACAGCGACGTCTCGCTCCCCGGGAAGAGCGTCATGTCGAGCAGCGGCAGCATCGGATAGTCGACGGCGACGGGCATCTGGTCAGTGTGCGGCGTTCATCAACGGGGAGCTTGCGTTTCCTTGCGGATCGCGGCGACGGTCGTCTCGACGACCAGCTTGGTGCCCAGTCCGCCCAGTTCGGCGGTGGCGCGTTTCGGGTTGCCGGTGACGCCGGCGGGATAGGGGCCGTCCAGCTTGTCCGCGCGCACCAGCGCCGGATCGACGGCCTGCGCGAGGGCGGTGTCGGCCAGGCCGGCGTGCGAACCCATCTCCGCGTCGGAGACGCCATGGGCCTTCAGCGCGGCGACGTAAGCCGTCTGCGTGATGCGGTAGTACTCGAGCGGCGCATGGGCGCGGCAGGCCGGATCCCTGGCCCATTCGCGGTTGAGCCGGTCGACCACGTGCGTGAGATCGGCCTGGTAGCCGCCGTGGTCGCCGAGGAACACCACGTCCTTGAACCCGTGCTGCTTCAGGCTGCGGGCAGTGGCTTCCAGCAGGCCTTCGAAGACCGCGTCGGGCACGGACAGCGTGCCGGCGTATTTCATGTGCGCCGCGGGCGGGTGGATGCTGCCCTCGGGCACGTAGGCGATCGTCGGGGCGACGATGGCGTTGCCGAGCGCCTCGGCAATGCGATCGGCGAGCACGTGGGCGCGCACGTTGTGCTTGCCCAGCAGCATGTGGGCGCCGTTCTGCTCGGTGCCGCCGATGGGCACGATGGCCGTGGTGCTGCCGTGCGCGATGCGCTCGCGCAGTTCGACGCTGGTCAGCGCCTCGAGGTCGTTGGCCGTGAGGCCGGCCGGCAGGGCCGCGGCGAGGGCGGGCGCCGACAGTGCGAACAGGAGGGTGGCGGCGCTCGCGAGGAGGAGAAAAGGCGGGCGGCTCACGATCTTCACCCCTTGCGGACGCGCCGGAGCTCGTCGAGGATCAGGCAGATCGCGCCCAGCGTGATGGCGCTGTCGGCGAGGTTGAAGGCCGGGAAGGTGTAGGCGTCGTGCCAGTGCAGCGAGATGAAGTCGACCACCGAGCCGTGCCGGAGCCGGTCGATGAGGTTGCCGACCGCGCCGCCCAGGATCATCGCGAGTGCGAAGGCGAACAGTTTCTGGTCGGGCCGGATCGCCAGCATGTAGACGATGAAGACGGACGCGACCCCGGCCAGCCCGCTGAGGATCCAGCGCTGCGCGCCGCCCGCGTTGGCGAACAGCGACCAGGCCATGCCGGGGTTGTTGCGCCAGACGACGTCGAAGAACGAGGTGACGTAGCGCGACTCGTCGAGCCGGAAGCCGCCGACGATCAGCGCCTTCGCATATTGGTCGAGCAGCACCACGACGAGCGCGAGGCCCAGCCACAGCCAGAGGGAAGGGCCGCTGCCGGGTGAACGAGAGGGGGAACGGGTAGCCATTGAGGACGCGGGAGGGGGTCGGAGGGCGGCACGCCATGCGCGGGATTGACTCCACGCAAAAGCAGCTACTTTAGCCGTTGTCGAGCGCTTCTCAACTGTTAACAAACGTATGAAAAAAGTGGCGTCCACGCATTGACCGCGCCCCTGCGACTCGCATAGGGCTCGGACGATGCCCGCGGGGAAATACCAGCCGAAACATTTTCACGGGGCGTTCACCCCTTTTCGGCCGCCGGCCCGTTTCATCGAGACGAGCGCGCGACCCGGCGCGTACTTTTCGATCAACCTGGAGGACTCCGCATGAACTTCGCCCTGTCTCAGCGCCAGGCCGGCCGCCACCCGGTCGGCCTGGTCGTCGTCGTCGGCCTGCACGTGGTGCTGGCCGGGGCGTTGCTGTCCGCCAGGCTCGTGACGGGGCCGTCCGAGCCGGCGCCGATCGACCTGCGGCCGCTCGATCCGGTCAAGCCCGTGGAGCAGAAGCCGGTGGACCTGCCCAGGCCGCCGCAGGCCTTGCCGCGGACGCTGGTCGTCCCGACGCCGCGGATCGAGGTGGAACGAACGCCGGACATGGTCGTGGCCCAGGTCGACGACCATCCGAGGCCGGACGTCGTGGCCGCCCTCGTCGGCGACGACCACGGCGTGCGCGACCAGCCGCAGCGCGCGACGGCACGGGCGGCGCGCATCGACGCCGGCGCTGCGCAGTGCCGTCCCGAGTACCCCGCCGCAGCGGCGCGCGCCGGCGTGACCGGCACCACCCGCATCCGCTTCAGCGTCGACGCGATGGGACGCATCGCCGGCTCGCAGATCCTGCAGCCCTCGGGCGCGACGCGCGAGAACCGCATGATGGACAAGGCGGCGGCCGAGGCGCTGGCGCAGTGCCCCGTGCAGGTGGGCACCGACGAACTGGGCCGGCCGATGGGCACGACGACGGACGTGACGTATGTGTGGTCGTTGAACTGAGGCTCTGCGTCGCCCGACGCGACGGCGCGGTGAAATCCGTCGGTGCGCCGAGATCCGGAGGGGTCTGGCACCGGCGCGGATCGCGTTGCATCGCTGCCATCGCCGGGACGTTCGCCGCGATTCGAGCCGGTGCCTGACCTCGATCCCCGGTCGACGATCGAGGCACCTCGCCGTCCGCGAATCGCAGGGTCGCGATACCCGGGCATCGTCGCGCGGACGACGAGGTGCCAGACCCCTCCGGTTCCGGCAGCGACCCGCCGCGTCGAGGAATGCGGCCGAGGGGCCGGGCAGGGCCGGCAATGAAAAAGAGGCGAGCCCTTGCGGTGCTCGCCTCGTCGTTGCGCGGTGACCCGTGGATCAGGCCACGCTGCGCGCTTCCCCCGTCCCGAACAGGTTGCTGGTGCACCGCCCGCAGATCGTCGGATGCGCGGCGTCGGCGCCCACGTCGGTGCGCCAGTGCCAGCAGCGCTCGCACTTGGGCGCCGCCGACGGCGTGACCGTGACGGCGAGCGCTTCGCCCTCGACCACCGTGACGGCGGACGTGATGGTGACGAACTTGAGGTCGTCGCCCAGCGAGGCCAGCAGCGCGCGGTCTTCCGCGTTGGCGGCGATCACCAGCTCGGCCTGCAGCGACGAGCCGACGCCACCGTCCTTGCGCACTTCCTCGATCGCCTTGTTGGCGGCCTCGCGGATCTCGTGCACGCGGTCCCACTTGGCGATCAGCGCCGAGTCACCGCTCTCGAGATGCCAGAAGGTCTCGGTGAAGATCGAGAACGACGCGCCCGGCGCGAAGACCGGGAACGCCTCCTCGGCCGTGAAGCTGAGCATCGGCGCCATCCAGCGCAGCATCGCGTGCGTGATGTGCCACAGCGCGGTCTGCGCCGAGCGGCGCGCGAACGACTTCGGCGCCGTGGTGTAGAGGCGATCCTTCAGCACGTCGAGGTAGAACGCGCCCAGGTCTTCCGAGCAGTAGATCTGCAGCTTGGAGACGACCGGGTGGAACTCGTAGACCTGGAAGTGCTGGAGGATGTCGGCCTGCAGCTGCGCGGCGCGGGCGAGGGCGTAGCGGTCGATCTCCAGCAGGTCGCCCAGCGGCACCGCGTCCTTGGCCGGATCGAAGTCGCTGGTGTTGGCGAGCAGGAAGCGCAGCGTGTTGCGGATGCGGCGGTACGAATCGACCACGCGGTCGAGGATCTTCTTGTCGCCGGCGATGTCGCCCGAATAGTCGCTGGCCGCCACCCACAGGCGGATGATCTCGGCGCCCAGCTTGTCGCTCACCTCCTGCGGCTCGATGCCGTTCTTGAGCGACTTGCTCATCTTGATGCCCTTGCTGTCCACGGTGAAGCCGTGGGTGAGCAGGCCCCTGTACGGAGCGCGGCCGTACAGCGCGCAGGCGAGCAGCAGCGCCGAGTGGAACCAGCCACGGTGCTGGTCGTGGCCTTCCAGGTACAGGTCGGCCTCCGGGCCTTCCGAGTGGAAGCCCGGGTGGTCCGGCGTGCCGGCGTGCGTGCCGCGCAGCACGTGGAAGAAGGTGGAGCCGGAGTCGAACCACACCTCCAGGATGTCGGTGCTCTTGGTGTAGTTCGGCGCGTCCTCGGCGCCGAGGATCTCCTCCGGCGTCACGCGGCTCCAGGCCTCGATGCCGCCCTTCTCGACGACGTCGGCGGCCTGGTCGAGGATCTCCATCGTGCGCGGATGCAGCTCGCCCGAATCCTTGTGCAGGAAGAACGGGATCGGCACGCCCCAGCTGCGCTGGCGGCTGATGCACCAGTCGGGGCGGCCGGCGATCATGTCGCGCAGGCGCACTTTGCCGTTCTCGGGATAGAACGTCGTCTGGTCGATCGCGGCGAGCGCGAGCTGGCGCAGCGTGGCGGGCGCCTTGTCCCTGGTGAACACGCCTTCGCCCTCGTCCATGCGCACGAACCATTGCGCGGCGGCGCGGTAGATCACCGGCGTCTTGTGGCGCCAGCAGTGCGGGTAGCTGTGCGTGATCTGCGAGGTCGCGAACAGCCGTCCCGCGTCGCGCAGCGCGTCGATGATGGCCTGCTGCGCCTTCCAGATGAACTGGCCGCCGAACAGGGGCAGCTCGGGCGCGTACACGCCGGAGCCCTGCACCGGGTTGAGGATCTCGTCGATCTTCATGCCGTGGCTGACGCACGAGTTGAAGTCGTCCACGCCGTAGGCGGGCGAGGAGTGGACGATGCCGGTGCCGTCGTCGGCGGTGGCGTAGTCGGCGAGATAGATCGGCGCCAGGCGGTCGTAGCCAGCATCGACTTCGGCGAACGGGTGGCGGAAGCGGATCTCGTCCAGCGACTGGCCCAGCGTCGTGCCGACCACGCTGCCGATGAGGCCGTAGCGCTCCAGGCATTTCTCGACCAGCGCGGAGGCGAGCAGCAGCAGGCCGCGCTCGGTGTCGACGAGGCTGTATTCCAGCTGCGGGTTGAGGTTGAGGGCCTGGTTGGCGGGGATCGTCCAGGGGGTGGTCGTCCAGATGACGACGAAGGCGTCCTTGGACAGCGAGGGCAGGCCGAACGCGGCCGCGAGCTTGGCGGGCTCGGCGCACTTGAAGCCGACGTCGATCGTGAAGCTCTTCTTGTCCTGGTACTCGATCTCGAACTCGGCCAGCGACGAGCCGCAGTCGAAGCACCAGTACACGGGCTTGAGGCCGCGGTAGACGAAGCCGCGCTCGATCACGCGCTTGAACGCGCGCAGCTCGCCGGCCTCGTTGGCGAAGTCCATCGTGCGGTACGGGTGCTCCCAGTCGCCGAGCACGCCCAGGCGCTTGAAGTCGACCATCTGCTGGCCGATCTGCGCGGTGGCGTAGGCGCGGCTCTTGGCCTGCATGTCGTCGCGGCTCAGCTTGCGGCCGAATTCCTTCTCGATCGCGTTCTCGATCGGCAGGCCGTGGCAGTCCCAGCCCGGCGCGTACTGCGCGTCGAAGCCCATCAGCTGACGGGTCTTGACGATCATGTCCTTCAACACCTTGTTGACGGCGTGGCCCATGTGGATCTGGCCGTTGGCGTAGGGCGGGCCGTCGTGCAGCACGAACAGCGGCTTGCCGACGCGGGCGGCGCGCAGGCGCTTGTAGAGGCCGTCCGTGTCCCACTGCTGCACCCAGCCCGGCTCGCGCCTGGGCAGGTCGCCGCGCATCGGGAACGGCGTGTCTGGCAGGTTGAGCGTGGAGCGGTAGTCGGTGGCGGGAACGGTCTTGTCGGTGTCGGCGGTCATGGCGGTGGCGCGTCGTCAGGCGGCGCGCGAAATGCTGTGCGTGGGGCCGTCGGGTGACGGCAAGAGGTGCCGGATGACCGCGCCGCAGGAGGCGCGCGCGCGGTCGCTGGTGGGCTCAGGCCGAGGCGAGCCCGCCAATAATTCGATCGCGCGTGGCCTGGCGCCGCGTGGCGGCGTGCCAGCGGCAAGGGGCGAGACGAAGGCTGAAGGGCAGCGACATGGCGTCCATTCTACCGGCGAGCCGCCCGGCGCGCCGGGGCGGGCGCGGGCGCCTGCGCGGGGGCGCGCGAGACGCGGCGCGTGCGCGGGGCCGGAGGCGGGCTCTCGACCAGCGTCAGCTCGACGCTGGCCGGATCCAGGCACTCGCCGGTGGCCCACGTGGCCAGCAGGCGTTCGCGTACCGCGAGCAGATCCTTGCGCTGCGCGCGCAGCGTCGCGAGCATGTGGTCGACCTCGGCCAGGCGTGCGTCGATGCGCTGCAGCATCTGGTCCTGCATCTCGTCCTTCGACTGCGTGCCCCGGGTGACGAGCCCGGCGCGCAGCGTGTCGAGCGTGAAGCCCAGCGCCTGCGCGAGCTGGATGTAGCGCAGGCGCTCCACCGCCTCGACCGAGTAGCTGCGGTAGCCGTTGGCCGCGCGCTGCGCCGCCGGCAGCAGGCCGCTCTGCTCGTAGAAGCGGATCGCCGAGGGGGCGAGGCCGGTGGCGGCGGCGAGTTCTCCGATCTTCATCGTGGGCTCCAGGATGGATTGTCTGCGAGTTCATTCGGCAACGGGCGTCCACGCGTCGGGCCGGTGCCGGAGGGGTCTGGCACCGCCTCGGATCGCGCCGACACCTTGCCGTCTGGCGGTTTCGCTGAACGCGATTCGAGGGGGGGCCTGACCTCGGCCCCGCTCATGTTCGAGGTCAGGCACCTTCGTCGTCCGCGGGACGCGTCGCCGCTTCGGCGGCCACGCTGGCGCGGACGACGAAGGTGCCAGACCCCGCGAGCCGTGGCATCTCCGGCTACCGACGCGCCACGATCCTCCGAAACCGCTTGACCTTCAAGTTGGCTTGAATCCTAGCATTGCGGCACTTTCCAGTTTTCCAAGGCTCCCGCACCATGAAATCCCCCGCCGCCCTGCCTCTGTCGACACCGCTCGCGCTGCCCAACGGCGCCGTCATCCCCAACCGCGTGGCCAAGGCCTCGATGGAGGAGAACATGGCCGACGCCGGCCAGGTGCCCGGCCCGGCGATCCGCGCGTTGTACGCCGCGTGGGCGCGGGGCGGGGCCGGGCTGATCCTCACCGGCAACGTGATGATCGACGGCCGGGCCATGACCGGCCCCGGCGGCATCGTGCTCGAACGCGACACGCCGCGCGAACCCTTCGCCGCCTGGGCGCGCGACGCCCGCGCGAACGGCGCGCAGGTGTGGATGCAGATCAACCACCCCGGCCGCCAGGTGTTCGCCGCGATGAAGGGCGAGGCCTGGGCGCCGTCGGCGGTGGCGCTCGACATCGGCAAGCACAGCGCCCTGTTCGCGCAGCCGCGCGCGATGACCGAGGCGGAGATCGCGGAGGTCGTCACGCGCTTCGCCGACACCGCCCGCGCCGCCGAGGAGGCTGGCTTCACGGGCGTGCAGATCCATGCCGCGCACGGCTACCTGATCTCGCAATTCCTGTCGCCGCTGACCAACCGGCGCACCGACGCCTGGGGCGGCTCGCTCGCCAACCGCGCGCGCCTGCTGCTCGACGTGGTGCGCGCGGTGCGCGCGCAGGTGTCGCCCGGCTTCTGCGTGGCCGTGAAGCTGAATTCGGCCGACTTCCAGCGCGGCGGCTTCTCCGAGGACGACGCGCGCCAGGTGCTGCTGTGGCTCAACGAGCTGCCGGTCGACCTGGTCGA